>Ga0209382_10006242_pt1 | contig 15368 bp, 22 predicted proteins | sample SoiMetdeltSBSDD5_FD_187599 | JGI IMG/M metagenome (GOLD analysis project Ga0209382, IMG submission 187599) | Bulk soil microbial communities from a Populus tree surrounding site in Tennessee, USA - Soil MetaG P. deltoides SBSDD5 (SPAdes) (version 2) | ecosystem: Environmental > Terrestrial >... | reverse complement strand
CCCGCTGAAATCAACGGACGGCCGAACCCACGACTATTGGGTTCGGCCGTCCGGGATGTCGTGAGACATCACATGAGTGCCCCCGGCGCGATTCGAACGCGCGCTCCCGCCTCCGGAGGGCGGTGCTTGGACGGGTGGGCCCGGTCGGTCTGACCTGCGTATATGCAGCTGTGTATGGGGTTAGTCAGTCCTAGGCGGGCACGCATTCGGCACAACTGACGCTGACCGCCACGCTGCCAGGGACGATGCCGTTCCGCGATTGGCGCAGGGTCCCGATACTTGTACCCGTGGATGACCTTCTGCAGCTAACGGTTCCTGCCTTCGCCGCAATTGTCGGTGTTGTTATAACCCAGACCTGGGTAGCCCGGCACGACCGCGCGCGTTGGGCGCATGAACTACAACAGCGGATGTTGGATGATCGCCGTGCCGCTTTTGTCCGAGCCATTGTCGCGGTGAACCAGGCCATCGACGCCACGCGTCGAGCCATCGCTGACCACGTAGACGTTAGTCTGAAACACGACTGCGACCTGAAATGGGCGTTGGCGTATGAAAGGTACCTTGAGCTTCGAATACTCTTGCCCGAACAGGCCCAGCGCGTAGCGCTCAACCATGTAACAAGCATTGAAGAGTGGTACCGGCGCGCCTTTGAAGAAGGGACCATCGGCGAACCGCCTGTCAATGAAGCGTTGATCGACTCCTTGTCCGAGTGGCTTAACCCAGTTCGTTGATCCGCGTCGACCCCTCGGCGCCGTCGAGTCATGCCGGCCATCACCTGTCTCGTGAGGCGAGGGGACTTGAACCCCTAATCCGCTGGTGCTGGACAGATCAACATCACCTGGACCGATCGATCAGATGACCAGGCATGATGTCTGCCATCGTCCCTCATCGTTTTGCAGTGGTGCCGAGCCTCAGTTGTACCGGATCTGTACCCGATGATCTTATGGCTGGCCGTGCCGGGCCAGCTCGCCATCCCGTCGCCTAGGCCCTGCCCGTACTCGGGTTCTCCCACCCCGGCAAGGGTCTGCCGAAGGCCGAGCGGAGCGAGCCCTTGCCGGGGTGGGAGGTTCCGAGTACGCCTCTGGTAGGCGGCGGGACGGCGTCTGGACGACCGCCAGTGCGTGGATCTCGCCATCCCGGAGCCTGCCCGTCCGGCGAGGACGTGCCTTGTTCTTATGCCGGATGACACCGAACACGGGACCGGCCCAGGCACGCCGTGCCGGTCACCGTCCGAGTGCCAACAGCGGCTACCGCTTAAAGTGTTCATCCTGTGCTGCTTGCCGACAGCGTCGGGCTAGTGACATGATCTTGGGGCTCTGCCATCCTGAGGACCTTATGCTCCGTGTTTACATCGGTTACATTCATATCAGTCAACGAATGGCCGAGAAGATCGCGGTCAAGCACAACGTCACGTCGGACGAGGTGAGGGAGGCATGCCAGGCTCCGAGCAGGTACGAACGTGCTAGTTGGCACTGGCACCCTGAGTACGGGTGGCGCCTGATCGTCTTCGGGTGGGCTGCTTCCGGACGACGACTGAAGGTCGTCCTTCAACCTGTGGACATGATCGACGGAACCTACCGCCTACGAACGGCCTGGCCCGCCGGAGGAAACGAGAGATGATGGACGACATGGACGATGAGTTCGCTGAGTTCGACCTGACCGAAGATCAAATTGACGGCATGATGGCGGCAGGCACGCCGGTCGAGCTGGTTCCGTTTCCATGGATGGCTTCGGCCCAGCAAGTGCCATATGTCCTCATAACAGAGCCTTCGTCCACCTACGGGTCGAGTTCGATCACTCCGTCGGCTCCCGTGCTGGGTTTGATGCAGGTGTCGGTAAGCGGTGCTGTTGTACAGACCGCTAGCCTTGCGGCGTGAGCATCGCAGACGAGGCGCAGGTGGCGTTGGTCCTTGCGGACATCGCAAATGAGGACGCCGCAAAGAAGATCAACATGTTGGGTGCAGGCTGGTATATTACCGGCCTTGGACCAACGGGGTTCACGCCGGAACAGACCATCGTTGTCATGATCGAGGTACCCTCGACCTACCGCGGCGAACAGTACGCAATATGTTTGAAACTTCTCGATGAGGCCGGCGCGGCTGTGAGCTTTCCGGGTCCTAGCGGCGAGCAGACGCCCCTCAGGATTCAGCAGCTCGTTCGCGTCGATCCTCCGATCGTCGCGGGAACCCACATCCCGCCACACGTGCCCAGCCGAAACCAGATTCTGATGCGACTGCCGAATGGTCTCCCCTTGTCTCCTAACCATGTGTATCGATGGGTGTTCGAAATCGATGGGAACGACTTGGCGTCGTGTTCGTTTTACGTAGCGGGCGCTCCACCTTCGCCCTTGCTTGGTTGATCCAATGTGATGACGGCTTGTTAGACACGGACAAGGTCGAATGGGTGCTATCCGAGATAGCACCCATTCGTGCGAGAACATCTATTCGAAACTGTGGGTCCCGCAGTTATCTACACAAGGCGGTCCGACGGTTCCTCGTTGTGCCGTCGCGCCGCCCGGCGGGGCTGTAACCGCCGGCGCCGGGCCGAAGGTGTAGGCGCCGGCGGCGGGCCATGGCCCGGCCCCTGATCGGGCGGCGCGTGCGGCCCGGCGAAGCGGGTCGCCCTTGATGACCGTACAGAAAGTTCTCACAGCCCGAGATCGAGTGTTGTTGCACCAAGAGCTTGATCGAGCGTTGCGAGGTCCGTAACGATCGCGTCAGGGTTGCCGGCTGTTAGTGCCGCCTCCTTGCCTGGCTTGTTGGCGTACCCGATGCTCGCGATGGACGCTGAGCGCGCTGCTTCGATGTCGGTACGTGAGTCCCCAACAAGGGTTGTTACAGCCCGAGCAGCGCCTGCCACCCGCACCGCTTGGTTGACTAGGTAGCTACTTGGCTTGAGCTGGCCGGGACTGGTGTCACTGCTGCGTCCGACTACCACCGCGAACTGGTCCGCCAGGTTATGTCGATCGAGATAGGTCTGGATAGCCCTCGTTGAGTTATTGCTCACGATCGCGAGCGACCGGCCGGTTAGTCCGGCTGTATGTAAGAGGTTATTGAGAGCTGGTTCGGGCACCGCTGACCTGACTGCGATCATTTCTAGATCTTGAAGTGCATCTGAGACCTGTGAGGTCAATCCTGGCTTGTTCAGTACAGCCGTATAGCGTAAGACTTCCAACGGATCGTTGGACTGTTGGACGCCGGCCGGGAGTTGAACGCCGGTCAGGACGATTAGCTGTCGTAGCGTATCTGCGACAGTCGATGCGGGCAAGCCGGCGAATATGTTACAGATTGGGCCGTCGAAGTCGAGAAAGAGCCAACGCGTTCGACGGAGTATCGCCGCTAGCTTGGTGTCGTCTGTAGTGTTCATGAGGAGGGTTCTCGGCCGATGGTCGACCAGACGCTGTCGAACCACGCACGTGCTTGCACTACATACTGGCTACCCTCGGAGGTCTCATCGTCCTCTACGGCGAAGTGGAATAGAGGGACGTCCTTTCCTAGGACGTCGAACATCGGGATGCTCTCACCCTTCACTTTGACGCTGTGTTCGATGATTGGGTAGAAACCGAAGAAGACGTCCTGCGCGTTGAGGATGTACATCTTAAACAGTGTGGTGGCGGTGTGGGTCTTCACCGTCGCTGACGCATTTCTCACTAGGCCCAGGTCCGTTAGCTCTTGGACTGACTCTGTTATGGCCTCGGTGTGCCTACGTGAAATGCGTTCGGCTCGTTCCCGGAGTACAGGATCATCCTGGCCGGTGTCAGCTCGCACAGGTACAGCCGTCGGTGTTCTCATGTCAGGTACCAGAATGCGAACTGTAATGGACTCCGGAGTAAGCCGTCCTGCCCGGATTTTGTCCAACGGCTCCTGTAGCAAGCCGTGGAGCGTCTCGCCGGAGAAACCTGCGAAGTCCACGGTAACAGTTGGTTGGCTGAATGCCACTTCAACGTGAGGGTGAAGTCCGACGGGCCGTTCCGTCCTTGCTCGTACGAACGCGCCGCTGCCTTGTCGTGTGACGATTAGCCGCTCGTTCGTGAGCAGTCTCAACGCGGCTTTGATCGTCTCGCGAGCTACACCGTACCGCTCGGCCAGCTCGTGCTGTGACGGTAGCCGAGAACCGGGTTGCAGCCTTCGTGTCAGGATCGCGGCTCGTAGACGGCTCGCGATCTGCTGCGAGGCAGGCCGAGGATCGTCTGGATCCAGACCTGCGGCCTCGATGTCAACTGTGTTCACGTAGTGAGAGTACAGGTTGGCTAGCCAGGACGGACAGCTGTTGACTTGGCTAGTCAGATTCGCTAGTCTCTTGATGCTGGCCACATGGCTAGCCAGACTAGTCAACCGGGCAGTGTCCAGAGGGACAGGCCCCTAGTTAGGAGGAAGACCCATGCGTCTGTTCGTGGACATCTCGCAGGTGTCGTTCGAGGTTGCGGTGCCTGCGGTGGCGAAGCTGGACCCGAAGTCGGGCAAGCAGAAGGTGGACGGCAGGACCGGTGTGCCGATGTGGTCGGTTCAGCTGATCTCGCTGGACGCCGCCGGCGCGGAGGTTCTCAACGTCACCGTGGTCAACGAGACCAAGCCTGCGGTGGCGGTGAAGCAGCCGGTGGTTCCGGTGGAGCTGGAGGCGCTGCCGTGGATGAACAAGGACCGTGACGGCAACGCCCGGCACGGTGTGGCGTTCAAGGCTTCGGATCTTAAGGCGTTGGTCGGTGTTGACCGGTAGCGCCGCGATGTGGACCACGGGGTCGCCGGTGATTGGCGTCGTGGCGGCCCCGGGGTCCTACACCAACCGTCCTGCACCACTGTCGTGAGAGAAGGACCTGGTCGTGTCCCACTCTAACCGTTCCTCCCTGCTTGGCCGGCTGGGCCGGCCGGGCACCGTCCACATTGTTGACACGCACGTGTCACGGTCGTACCGGCAGAAGGCCATGATCGCCTTCGTCACCATCACTGCCGTGGTAGGCCTGCTGGCCGCCGTCGTCATCTCCCACGAGGTGCACCCGATTCTCGGGCTCATCCTCGGCCTGCTTTGCGGCGCCGTCTGCGGCGCCACCGTCGGTGTCCTGGTTGCGGTGTGGCCGCTGCTGCGGGTCCTGGTGCACTGGTCGGTCGAGATCGCCCTGGCCGGCGCGGTGCTGGCCGGCTGGATCGCCTTGATGCACACCCTCCCGGCCACTGTCGGCCTGCTGGTCCTCGCCGTCGTGGTCGGTGTCCCGGCCGCCTTGGGCCGGATCCGCCGCCTGACCATCGCGTGGTGGTGGTGCCTGGTGGTCCGCCACCGGCTCCGGCTGTATTTCGCCCACCACAGCAGCGGCCAGAGCTTGGTCCGACACGGATCGTCGCGGCCGCTGATCCTGTGGGCTCGACCGACCCCTGCCGGGGAGCGGGTCTGGGTGTGGCTGCGCCCGGGTCTGTCGCTGAAGGATTTGGAAGCCGAGGGCCAGATGGCCCGCCTGGCGGTCACTTGCTGGGCCGCCGAAGCCCGCGTCATCCGCGCCTCCCGCTCCTACGCCGGCTTGTTGCGGGTGGACATCACCCGCCGGGAACCCCTCGCTGGAACCGTCCTCTCCCCGCTGCCGACTCTCCTCGGCACCCACATCACCACCGACATGCCTACTGCCACCCCCACTGTCCGCCTCACACCGGAGGACGATTTCGTGGTCGGCCTGGACCTCCCCGACGTCCCCGACAACGCCGACCCACCCACCACCCGTAGCCGCCGCGCCAGCGGCGAAACGCAGCCAGCCCCTTCCCGGGTTGACGCCAATTACGACTACGCCTAACCACCCGCTCTTTCTGGGTTCGCGTAGACCCCGCCGCACCGTCCATACCGGACACCCAGCCCGGCCGGGTCTACGCGACCCTACCCACCCCTACCCAAAGGAGAGAACCCGTGACCACCACCGGCATCACTGTCACCACCAGCACTGCTCCCGCTGCGGTCGTGTCGGCCGCCGCACCCTTGCCGGCCGCTGTCGCCCGGATGCGGCTCGACCCGGACCGGGAAACGTCGTTCGCCGACATCCTCGGCGAGGTCCGGCTCAGCGACTACTGGCCGCTGCTGGCCGACATGCTCACCTTCGCCATCGCCGACATCCGCACCGCCCACGCTTCCGAGTGCCGCCGCCGCGGCTGCCGCACCTGCACCGCGATCGCCGACGCGGCCGCCTGGACCGCCGCCCACCGTCAGCTCGCCACCGTCACCTGCACCTGCCACCCGGACTGCACGCACCGGCACGGCATCCCACACCCGACCCGAGGATTCCAGCCATGACCACCACCGACCCGAAAGCCGACGTGTTCGGCGCCACCGCTGATGCGGGACGGGTGCCGGTCGCCTCGATGCTGTCGGTGTTCGACCCGTTCTTCATCGGCATCGACGAATTCGGCCACCCCGTCTACCTACCGATGATCTACCGCAACATCCTCATCGGCGGGGAACCCGGCGCCGGCAAATCCTCCCTGCTCAACACCATCGTCGGGCACGCCGCCATGTCCACCGACGTGCGGCTGTGCTTGATCGACGGCAAACAGGTCGAGTTCGGCCTGTGGAAACACGCCGCCGACGTGTTCGTCGGCCCCGACCTGCCCTACGCCATCCGCACCCTGCGCCGGCTGCAAACCGTGATGGACAACCGGTACGCATTCCTGCTGTCCCGGCGGCGCCGCAAGATCGGCCCGGACGATGTGTTCGGCGTCATCCTCGCCGCGATCGACGAGATCGCCTACTTCTCCGCCACCGCCGGAGACAAGAAAGACCAAGAACTCTTCTCGAGCCTCTTGCGCGACATCGTCTCCCGCGGCCGCGCCGTCGGCATCATCGTGGCCGCCGCTACCCAACGACCCTCCTCCGACATCATCCCGCCCTCCCTGCGGGACCTGTTCGCCTGGCGATTCGCCGGCCGCTGCACCAACGACGTCTCCTCCGACATCGTCCTCGGCCACGGCTGGGCCGCCCGTGGCTTCTCCGCCAACACCATCGACCCGGGCAACCAAGGCGTCGGCTACCTCATCGGCGAAGGCGGCACCCCACACCTGGTCAAAGCCGCCTACCTCTCCGACAGCGACATCATCCGCCTGGCCGACTACGCCACCTGGACCCGCCACCGAACCAGCCCGGCAACCGGCGAACCGCCCGCCGACGGCCGTCACCTCAGGAGCGTCGCATGACCACACCGCAGGCCGCGTTGACCGAACTCATCCTCACCGGCACCCCCACCGAGATCGCCATCCTCACCCACGCCGCGAAGAACAGCGGCCGGCTGGTCCACACCATCGGACCGGCACCCATGGGCGGACACGACCCCCGCCACCGAATCCGGCTGTTCCTACAACCCATCACGTAAGGACGGCCGACAGCACCGGCCCAAGCCGGCAAGCACAAGTCCGGCGCTGTCGACCCCAACCACCGCCCACGAAAGGACGTGGCCACCATGCACCCTACTCACACCCCGCCCGCGACCGCCGAACCGACCCCGGCGGACATCCTGCGCGGCGCCGCCACCTACCTGACCACCCACGGCTGGCACCAAGGCGACGCCTTCCGGCGTGATACCGGCCAGCCGTTCCCGCCTGCCTGCACCCTCGGCGCCATCCACGTTGCCGCAACCGGCACGACCGGATCTCTCAATTCCAGCACGGACATCTTCGTCTTGCGCCACACCGAGCAGGTACTAGCTGCCTACCTGGAACTCGGCCTCGACCTCATCGACACCGACTCCTTCGAGCTCATCGCCGACTGGAACGACGAATCCGACCGCACCACCGAGCAGGTCACCGCCGCACTCAACGACGCAGCAGATGACTGGGACCGCATCCACGGCGGTGCCCGATGACCCCTGCCGCCGCCACCACAGGTCCGACCGCACTCGTCGCGGTCACCGATGAGATCGCCGACCTGACACGTACGTGTCAACCTGACGGCGACCGGTTCACCTCCGCCGCCCTGATCGCCGCCCTGGAACAGGCGTGGGCCGCGATCCGCACCCGGCATCCGGAGGTACCCGCCGCGGTGGTGGTGGTCGGCTCCGGCTCCCCGACCAAGGCCTCCCAGGCGATGAAGTGGGGGCACTTCGAGTCCCACCGCTGGCAGGCCGGCACCGACCGGCTCCCCGAAGTCCTCATCTCCGGCGAAGGCCTACGCCGCCACGCCCCCGAAGTCTTCACCACCCTGCTCCACGAAGCCGTGCACGGCCTGGCCGACACTCGCGGTGTCAAGGACACCTCCCGGCAGGGCCGCTGGCACAACAAACACTTCGCCCGCCTGGCCGCCGAACTCGGCATGACCACCACCCGAGACGACAAGCTCGGCTACTCACCCTGCACCCTCACCCAGGCCACCGACGAGCACTACCGGAGCGTCATCGACACCCTCGCCGCCGCGCTGCGCGCCTACCGGCGCCCCGACCTCCTGGACGGCAACGGCCGCACCAACAACAACAACGGGCTTTCCTGCCACTGCGACTGCGACCGACGGCTACGCATCTCCATCAAAGTCTTCGACGCCGGACCCGTCCTGTGCGCCCTGTGCGGCGCCGCCTTCCTTCCCGACGACGCCGACCGCGACGCCTACGAGACTGAGCACCCCTACACCGTCCACACCGGACACCCCGCCCCGGCAACCCCGGACCCTGACGGCGCCGAGGAGGGCGACGACATGGTCTTCTACGACCCCACCGGCGCCCGCTACGGGCTACCCACCTACCCCTACCGCGCCGCGCCCACCGGCCTGGCCACCCTGCGCCAACTGAAGGCGCAAGGCCTGCGCCCCGGCGGACAGACACCAGCCGCGCAAATCCTGTGGCGCAAAGGCAAGCGCAAGGCATACCTCTACCAGATCACCGCCGCCAAGCCGAAGCGTGTCGCCACCACGGCGCAGCTCGCCGCCCTCGACCGGGCCCTGACCGCCCGACGCGTCTGCCCCACCTGCGGTGACCTCAAGCCCTACTACATCCCCCGCCGCTACGGCGAATGCCTCGACTGCGCCCCGGCAGGCACCCGATGACCGTCCTGGACTGGCGCAAACACTTCACCGGCCCGCTGCGGCGGTGCGTCCTGTGTGCACGCCCCGCACTCATGCGCGACGAGGACCGCCAACCCTGCCACAAGGTCTGCGCCGAAGCGCTCGTCGAGCGCATCAACAGCCGACGTTCCAAGGCGGTGGCCGCATGACCGACACGTTCCGGCACAACTGCGCGCTGTGCATCGACGGCAACCAACCCGACGGCGTCCTACCCATCCTTGGCCCGGTCTACCGGATCTGCCCCAACGCGTACACCTGCCCCTGCTGCGGCGGCAATGCCGTCTTCCCGGCCACCTTCGCTCGCCTCGGCCACCTCGGCGCCTACCTCACCGCGCTCGGCCTGACCGCCGACCTGTGCCACACCTGCCTCGGCGTCGTCGACGTCTACCGACCCGACCCACCACCCACAGTGGAGGTGACCCCATGACCACAAGGCCAACCCGCGCGGCCCGTCTCGAGTTCGGCGTCCTGGTCACCATCGTGCTCCTCGTCGGCGTCATGGCCGGCGCCGCCTCCTTCACCCACGTCCACGACTGGACCATGCACAACAGCCCCACCGGCACCGGCGACTGGTTCGGCTGGGCCAACGCCGTCATCACCGAACTCATCCCCGTCGCCGCCCTGATTGTGATTGCCCGCCGGCGCATCAACGGGCACCGCATCGGCTACCCGGTGTTCTTGCTCGTCATCGCCGTCGGCCTATCGCTGACCGCCCAGTTGGCGGTCGCCCAACCGACCGTGTTCGGCTGGATGGTCTCCGCCCTGCCGGCGCTGGCCTTCTTCGCCCTCTCCAAGCTCGTGTTCTCCCAAACCCGGCCTGTCACCGACGTCCCGGCACCACCACCGGCGCCCGTCCCCGCACCGTCTTTTTCTGACCCCGCGGCCCAGACGGCCCGCCGGCCCGCCACCACCAGGACCCCGGCCACCACCAAGTCGACGCCCGCCAAGAAGACCACACCCGCCAAAAAGACCCCGGCGAAGAAGACCACCAAACCGGCAACGCCACCGACCGTCCCCGCCGCACCGACCCCGGCCACCGCGACCGCCGCACCCGCGACCACGACAGCACCGGCGCCGGCACCTGCATCCGCATCGGCCGCGGCTCCGGCTGCGGTGAGCCCGTCGGCCGCCGACACCACCGGCATGCTGCCGGTCGCCCGGCTTGTCGCCGACTCCCACCAGCAAGCCACCGGCGAGGCCATCACCGCAGGACAGCTCGCTGTCCGGCTGCGGGTGGCCACCCCCACCGCCGAACGCATCCTCACCCAGTTGGCCACCATCGACCGACCGGCAACCACCGAACCCCACAACGGCACCCCCATCCGTACCGGGGTACCCGCGTGAGTGTCTCGACGCTGCCTCTCGCCCCCGAAACCATCACGGTTTCGGGGCCGGGAGCCTACGCCGCAGCCACCTTGCCCGCGTCGGCCGCGTCAGCGCCGGGTGACCTGGTGCGGTTCCTGCTGGGCACCCACCAACCGCACTGGCTGGCCACCGCGCCCGTGCCGCTGTTCATCTCCGACCGGCGGCTACGCCACTACCGCACCCTCCCACAAGCCCGACACCCGTGGGCGCTGGACTCCGGCGCCTTCACCACGCTGAGCCTCGGCCACCAGTTCGACCCCCCGGCCGTCTACCTCGCCCGCGTCCGCCGATACCGCAACCGCGTCGGCCACCTACTCTGGGCCGCCCCACAAGACTGGATGTGCGAGCCATTCATCCTCGCCAAAACCGGCCTGCCGCTGCCCGAACATCAACGCCGCACCGTCGCCAACTACCTACAGCTGCGCGAGCACGCCCCGGACCTCCCCATCGTGCCGGTCGTTCAGGGCTGGACCGTCGCCGACTACCTGCACTGCGTCGACCTGTACCTTGCCGCCGGCGTCGACCTGACCAGCGCGCCGCTCGTCGGAGTCGGCTCGGTATGCCGACGTCAGGGCACCGCGGACGTCTACGCGATCCTCAGCGCCCTGCACCGCGCCGGCATCACCCACCTCCACGGCTTTGGCGTCAAAACCCTCGGACTACGCCGCTACGGCCACCTGCTCACCTCCGCCGACTCCATGGCCTGGTCCGCCGCCGCCCGCCGGCAACCGCCGCTACCCGGCTGCACCGGACACATCAACTGCGCCAACTGCCCCCGCTACGCCTACCAATGGAGGCAACAGGTCATCGACCACATCCGCACCCCGCCCGGCGCCGTCCAACTCGCCCTGTTCGACCTCCTCCCGGCGGAGGTCAGATGACCACCACCACCTCCACGGCCACCACCACGCCGTCCCCGCGTCGCCACACCGGCAGCCGACCGATGGGCAGCATCAGCTCGACGTCCGCACCGACCGCGCCGGTAGATCCGGGCGGGTACTGGCCGTGGGCCGTGCCCACCAAACCCGCCACCCCCGACCACGGCTACGTATACGGACACTCGCCGCTGACCGTCGACACCGTGCGGGAGCGCGCCACCACCGGCGACTACGACGAATGGCTGCACCATGTGCGCGCGGCCGCCGCGTGTCGGCACCCGATCCGGCTCTCCGGGCAGATCGACGTCCGCGACCGAACCGGCACCGTCGTGGCCACCGTCGACACCGCGGACATGCCCGACGGCGCGATCTACACCCCGTGCGGCAACCGCCGCGCGTCGGTGTGCCCCGCCTGCGCGGAGGTGTACCGGCGCGACACCTACCACCTCATCAAAGCCGGCCTGACCGGGGACCGGTGGGGCATCCCACCCCTGCACGAACACATCGCCGTGTTCGTCACCGCCACCGCCCCCTCCTTCGGCCCCGTGCACCACCGCCTGGTCGACGTGCACGCCGCCGACTGCCGCACCAAGGACCGCTGCACCTGCCGCCCCAAAATCTGCCACCCGTTCGGCCGGCCCTGCCCCCACGGACAACCGACCGCCTGCCGCAGCCGGCACAAAGCTACCGACCCGGCGCTGGGGCAGCCGCTGTGCCTGGACTGCTACGACCACCCCGCCCACGTCATCTGGAACCACGAAGCCCCCGAACTGTGGCGACGCACCATCCAAAACGTCCGCCGCAACATCGAACGCCTCGCCCGCGCCCTCGGCGTGGAAATCCGTCGCCGCTACGTCAAGGTCTACGAATTCCAGATCCGCGGGGTCATCCACTACCACGCCCTGATCCGCCTCGACGGCGTGCACCCCGACTGCCCCCAAGCCATCATCCCGCCACCCCGTACGGTCACCCGGACCATGCTCGAGCATGCGGTGCGGGCCGGGTTCACCGGCACCGCCTACACCAGTCCACCCCACCCCGGCAACGGCGACCGGGGCTGGCGGATCGGCTGGGGTGACAAGGGCCTGGACATCCAGCACGTCAACGCCCCCGGCGGCCCGATCAACCTGGAGAAACTCACCGGCTACCTGGCCAAGTACGTCACCAAAGCCACCGAAGTCACCGGCCTGGCGCTGCGCCGAGCCGACCAGCTCGCCATCGACCACACCGACCCCCACACCCACCTTGGCCGGCTGCTCCGTGCCTGCTGGACCCTCGGCGAGCACCCCACCTGGTGGCGGCTACGCCGCTACGCCCACCAATACGGCCACGGTGGCCACATCACCACCAAAAGCCGGGGCTTCTCCGTCACCTACGGGTTCATCCGCGAGCAGCGCACCATCTGGCGCCGCACCGACGGGCACCCGCAGCTGTGGGACGACCAGCAAGCCGACCTGGTCGTCTACCGGCTCGGCTACCACGCCACCGGCTGGATCACCACCGGCGATGCCCTACTCGCCAACACCGCCGCCGACCAAGCCCGCAAACGTGCCCAAGCCGGCCGCGACGCCCTCCACGACGACCTCGCAATGCCGCAGCCCCTGGCCGCCTGACACGTACGTGTCAACACCAGCACGGGCCAGCACCTTGACAACTCCACAGAGGACAAACGAGAAGCCGCGCTCACAGCGGCGGGACCTGCCGCCCCGACGGATACAACCGCGACAGATCCCGCCACTGACCGCCCGCCGACTCCTTCAACCGGCGCACCAGATTGCGGGCCTCGTACTCCCGCATCGCCGGCCACCGCTTCAACTCACCCTCACTACCGCCGTGCCGGGCATGCACCACCCACCCGTCCCGGCTGGCCTGGTACAGCCACACATCCCGCCGCACGGTGGGGCCGTACTCGCCGTTCCACCACCGGCCCACCAACTTCACCACCCGATCATCGAACACACGTACGACCAGCGCAAGCACGCCGGCGGACCTCCCGTCGGCGTGTCCCCAACACGCAAGGAGCAGCCATGCCCACACCCACCCCGGCGCCGATCGCGCACATCCGCGTTATCGCCGCTACCAGCCACGCCCAGGCGCTCATCGCCGACATCACTGCCCGCGCCCGCGCGGTCCTCGGCGATGACGCCACCTACCGCACCCATACCCGACCCGCCCGCCGGACAGGACACACCCGCGTCTACCTCACCGTCACCGCGGGGAAGGAGGATGCCGGATGACGACACACCGGAAAGCCGGTCGAAGCATCAGCCGTCACCTGACCGTCGACGAGGTCTGCGCCGATCTTGGCGTCGCCCGGTCGACCTTCTATGACTGGCGTGCCAAGCGTAAGGGCCCGCCGTGTTTTCGGTTGCCTAACGGAGACCTCCGGATCCGCCGCAGTGACTATGAAGACTGGCTAGCCAGTCTCGACGTGCGAGCCGCCTAATGACCGATACCAGCTACGACGTCCGGGTCTGGAAGACGGGGGTCTATCGCGGCACCCGAGCAAACACTTACTACGTCCGTTGGTCGGTTGCCGGCCATCGCCGAAAGCAGCCCTTCAAGACCCGTGCCCTCGCTGACAGCTTCCGCTCTGACCTGGTCGCCGCCGCCCGCAGGGGCGAGGCTTTCGCTACGGAATCCGGGCTGCCCGTCTCGATGCAACGCACCACCAACACCCTGTCCTGGTACCGATTCGCCTGCCAGTTCATCGACCTTAAGTGGTCCAAGGCCGCCGCAACGACTCGACGCACCAACGCCGAAGCCATCACCGCGATCACAGTGATGATGATCACCGAGGGCGCCCGCGGCCGCCCCGACGACCAGACTATTCGCGTCGCACTGCAACGCTGGGCGTTCAACACTCGTACCCGGGACACGGCGCCCACTGAGGCCCGCCGCGTCTTGGCCTGGCTCGACAAGCACACTCGACCGGTTGCCGCCTTATCCGATCCCGTAGTCCTCCGGCTCGTGTTGACCGGCCTCTCCGCACGCCTGGACGGCAAGCCCTACGCGCCAAGCGTCATCAGTCGCCGCCGAAAGATTCTCAACGCCGCCGTCGAGTACGCCACCGAACGGCAGCTCCTATCTAGCAACCCGATGCCTGCCCTCAAATGGAAGCCACCCAGACCCAGCCTGGTCATCGACCCCCGCACCGTGCCCAACCCCATGCAGGCCCGCACCCTTCTGGAGGCCGTCGGAACACAGCCCCGCAGCGGGCCACGGCTCGTCGCGTTCTTCGGATGCCTCTACTACGCGGCCATGCGCCCCGAGGAGGCTGTCGGGCTTACCAAGGTCAACCTCGTCCTACCCCGGGAAGGCTGGGGAAAGATCCATCTGGAGATCGCTGAACCTTACGCCGGCAAAGACTGGACCGATAGCGGGCACAACCGCGACCGCCGCCAGCTCAAACAGCGCGAGAAAGGCGAAATCCGCACGGTTCCCTGCCCACCGGAGCTGACCGTACTTATCTGGGAACACATCAAGACCTTCGGGTTCGCCTCTGACGGCCGGTTGTTCGTCGGTGAACGCAACGAGCGAGAACTACCCAAGTTGACCATCACCAGGGCCTGGAAGCGGGCCCGCACAGACACCTTTACCCCCGAGGTCGCTACCTCGGCGCTGGCGGCCACGCCCTATGACCTCCGGCACGCGGCCGTCTCCACCTGGCTTCACGCTGGAGTCCCCCCGGCTAAGGTCGCCGAATGGGCCGGCCAGTCCGTCGAGATCCTGTTCCGGATCTACGCCAAGTTCCTCGACGGCGGAGAGGATGAGCTGTTCCGCCGCATCGACGCCGCCTACGGCAACCAGCCGCCGTCAACCCCCGGCAAACTTGGGCACGCATTCGGCACGATTACCCAATGAACCCCGTCACCAACCGGACATAGCCGGACAACGAGCAGGCGCTTGTAGGGCGTTGATCTGGCTGGTCAGAAGGCCTGTCTGAGCAGGTCATCGGTCTTGTGCCCCCGGCAGGATTCGAACCTGCGCTCCCGCCTCCGGAGGGCGGTGCTCTATCCCCTGAGCTACGGGGGCTCAGCGACCACAGAAGAGTAGCAGGATGATTCGTCCGCCACGGTCGCGGGACGCCGCCGGAACGCCGATCACCATGGC
>Ga0209382_10006241_pt1 | contig 15368 bp, 14 predicted proteins | sample SoiMetdeltSBSDD5_FD_187599 | JGI IMG/M metagenome (GOLD analysis project Ga0209382, IMG submission 187599) | Bulk soil microbial communities from a Populus tree surrounding site in Tennessee, USA - Soil MetaG P. deltoides SBSDD5 (SPAdes) (version 2) | ecosystem: Environmental > Terrestrial >... | reverse complement strand
TTCACCGGGTCGTCCCAGACGACCACGTTCCACGGGAAGGCCGGGCCCACGTCGGTCTGCGCCTCGGTGACCGGAGCAGTGCGGGTGCGTCGCGCGGCGCCGCGGGCTCCGGCAGCTGTGCGCAGCAGGCTCACGGATCCACGGTCACGCGGAAGTCGCCCAACGAGACGTCGTAGGAGGCCGGCGTGCCCTCCTCGCTCGTGAGCACCAGGTGGCCCGTGAAGTTGCCGGCCAGCTGCGTGCCCTCCGTCTCGGCATTGGGCTCGTAGCTCTGCAGCACGACGATCCAGTCGTCGCTGCCCTCGCCTTCGAAGTCCGTGGACCAGACGGTGGTGTCGAAGCCGAACGTGTCGTTGATCTGGGCCAGCTCCACCAGGCCGTCCGCGCTGCCGTGAAGCACCAGCGGGAAGCTGTCCGTCGTGAGATCGACGGGCACCTGGATGGTCATGCTGCGCTGAGGCGGTCCCGAGGTGACGACGGCCGAGATGATCAGGTGCGGCGCGGGTTCGGTCTGGTAGGACGCCAGCAGGTTGAAGACGAAGAAGCCGCTCGTGTCCACCACGTACTTCTTGCTGCCGACCTTGCACGAGAGGCGGTCGGGCCCACCCACGTCGAAGGCGCTGCCGTCCATGACCAGGGACCAGGGCGCGGTCTCCACGCCGGCCTCAACCGTGGCCTTGCCGACCTTGTTGCTCACCTCGACCACGTAGATGCCGTCCGCGAGCTTGGCCGGCATCTCGAACACCACCTCGCCGGCGCCCCAGCTCACGACGGGCGCCTTCTTGCCGCCCACCTTCACCTTGCCCTTCTTGGTGCCGAAGGTCTCGGGGCCGTGGAAACCGGACAGCGTCACGAGCGTGGCCGGGTTGGCCACCTGCGGACTGGGCAGCTCGAAGACCGGTGGCACCATGCGCACCACGCCCGTGGCCACCAGCGGCAGCAGTCCCTTGCCTTTGGGCTGCACGGTCAGGTCGTAGTCCCCCGCCAGGCCGGACTTGATCGAGACCACCAGCTCGTTGTCGGTGAAGCTGATGACCTTGAGCCCGCGGTGCTTGGGCAGCGCCAGGGAGTTGATGAACACCTTGGGCTTCGACAGGCCGGTGAGGCCGCCGAAGCCGCTGCCCGTGATCGTGAGCTGCGTGCCGATGGACGAGACGACGATCTCGTTCTCCGGGTCGGCGAACGGTACGGCGATGCCGTTGATCGTGTCGATGGACTGCGCCAGGGCGGGCGCGGCGAGCAGGGCGAGCAGCAGGGCGGAACGAAGCATGGCGGGTAGCCTCCAGCGGATCCCCCCTCTTTCGGCTGGATGGACACACGATCGTAGCCAGATCCGGCAGGTGGTCTGCCGTGGCCGGGCCTGCAGGCCGGCCTGGGCCCGTGACCATGACCCTCCAGGGACGGGGGCCCGGAAGGTGATGAAGCCTTCCGGGCCCCCGATGCCGTCCGTGGCGGGTCAGTGTGGACGGCTCACGGCTCGTAGATGAAGCTCGCCTCGAAGCGCAGGGGATCGTCCACGGCGTGTCCCGTCGAGTTGTTGAGCAGCGGGAGTTCGGCCACCACCGTGCCGCCCACCTGGCCGCCGCTGACGGCATTGATGTAGGCCGTGGCTCCGGCCTGTCCCCCCGCGATGATCCAGCTGGCCGCCTTGCCCTGCAGGAACGGCTTCTCGATCTCGTTGTAGGAGACGAGCATGGCGAGATTGCCCGCCGAGTTGATGACCGCCCCCGCCGTGCCCGTGTCGATATCGAAGGGAATCGTGACCTGCAGCTGGCGGATGGGATCGCCGGTCGTCGAGCCGCCGAAGATCAGCAGGCCCGCACCGCCAGCACCGCCCGAGTACGGGATCTTGATCGTCTGGGCGCCGGCGCCGCTTCCGAGGGTGATCGTCACGCCGACCTTGCCCAGCTTGAGCGGGCTGCCGATCATCGTGATCTGCTCGTCGGCGTCGACGCCGATCTTGGTCAGCAGCTCGATGGTCCACAGCCCGTTGGCCAGCTTCTTGGGCATCTCCAGCAGGATCTGGTTCATCGTCCACTCGAGCACCTTGGCCTTCTTGCCGCCGATCTTGATCTTGGGCTTCTTGGCGCCGAAGAAGTCGCCGGTGATCGTGAAGGGCAGGCCAGGCGAGGCCTCGTCGATCAGGTTCAGCCCGCTCTCGTCCAGCAGCTCGTCGATGAGCGGCGCCTGCAGCACGACGGACAGGTAGGTGAAGTCCTCGGTCGAGCCCTTGGGCCGCACGCGCAGCAGGTGGCTGCCGAGCTGGCCCTTCTTGATCTCGGCGGTGATCTGCGTGTCGCTGAAGGCCGTGACCTTGCACGCGTAGAGCTTGCCGTCGAAGTCGAGGAAGACCTTGGGCTTGGCGGTTCCGGTGGTGCCTCCGAAGCCGGAGCCGTCGATGGTGAGCACCGTGCCGAGGGCGCCCGACACGTCGCCGGTGCCGCCGTTGACGGTGTCGATGCCGAAGGCCGAGGCGCGGCCGAGGAACGCCAGCACGAGGATCGCGCCGGCGACGCGGAGCAGGGAAGATCTCATGGATGCGGGAATCCGTGGGTGGAGTGGGTCCGTGCAAGAACCAGGCACGGGAAGGGCGCAGCTTCCGGACAGACTTGCCCAGAGTCGCTCGGGAGTCAAATCCTGGCAGGCGCACGGCGCCTGCCTATAATCCGCGGCCCTTGCGGCCCGCCTCCCGGCGCGCACGGGTACGGAGACTGGATGGTCTGCAACGTTTCGGGCCGCTCGGTGCTCCGCCGGCTGCTCCTGCTCGCGATGGCCACGCTGGCCGCCTGCGCCGCGCCGGCCCCGAGCGCGCCCGAGAGGAGCGCGCTCGCTCCGGCGCCGGTGCCGCCCGTGCGCCTGCGCGAACCGCTGGTCGACATCCGGCACTACGACATCCGCGTCGACATCGATCACCGCGCCGGCATGGTCGACGGCACCGTCTCGGTCGTGTTCGCGGCGCTGCCCGACCGGCCGGCCACGCACCTGCAGCTCGACGCAGTGGAGCTCATCCTGCGCGGCGCCTGGGACGCCGCCGGCAAGGAGCTGGGCTGGACGCTGAAGGACCACGTGCTCGACATCGTCCTGCGCGAGCCGCTGCCGCCGGGCGCGGAGACGAGCGTCACGATCGAGTACCGCTGCTGGCCGCGCCGCGGCCTGTACGTGGTGGGCCCCTCGGCCGCCGAGCCCGGCCGCCCCTGGCACCTGTGGACACAGGGCGAGACGCACGAGACGCGCCACTGGCTGCCGGTCTGGGACCAGCCCGACGACCGCGCCACGCACACGCTCGCCGTCACCGTGGACGACCGCTTCATCACCCTGGCCGCCGGGGAGCGGCTGGCCAGCCGCCACGGCGAGGGCACGGGGCGCCGCACCGACACGTGGAGCCTCGATGTCCCGCATCCCAGCTACCTGATCACCCTCGTGGCCGGCGAGCTCGGCGTGGAGGAGCTGCCCGGCACGACGACCCTGCTGCCCGTCGTGGCCGACCCGGCCGTGCTGCCCGCCGCGCAGCAGGGCCTCGCGCGCACCGACGACATGCTGGCCATGCTCGCCGCCTTCAGCGGCCGCACCTATCCCTGGCCCAAGTACGCGCAGTGCCTCGTCCGCGATTTCGTGGCGGGCGGCCAGGAGAACATCTCGGCCACCACGCTCACGCACGAGACGCTGCACGCCGCGCAGGACGGCCCGCAGGAGGACCTGCGCACCGAGGACCTGCTGGTGCACGAAGCCGCGCACCAGTGGTTCGGCGACCTGCTCACGTGCGACGACTGGAGCCACCTCTGGCTCAACGAGGGCTTCGCCACGTACGCCGAGCTGCTCTGGGCGCGCCGCACCCGCGGCGAGGATGCCGCGCGCGCCATGGCGCTCTCCTGGCAGCGGCAGATGGTGGACGAGGAGCGCTCGGCCGGCCATCCCATCGTGTGGCCGGACTATCCCGACCCCGACGCGCTCTTCGACACGCACAGCTACGAGGGCGCGGCGACGCGCCTGCACCTGCTGGCCGCCGTTCTCGGAGACGCCGCGTTCCGCGCCGGCGTGCAGCGCTACGTGCGCGCGCACGAGGCCTCCAACGTGACCACGCCCGACCTGCGCGCCGCGCTGGAATCCGGCCCGGACGCAACGGATCTCTCGGGCTTCTTCGCCGAGTGGATCGACGGCCGCGGCTTCCCGGCCTTCGTGGCCGAGGCCGTCACCGGCGGCGGCGCGCCCCGGCTCGTCGTGCGCCAGGTGCAGGGCGCCGACGGCGGGCGCGCCGTCTTCCACCTGCCGGTCCACGTGGCCTGGTCGCGCGGCGGCCGCGAGCACGAGGCGCTACTGCCGGTGGACGAGGCCCTCGAGGAGCTGGAGCTTGCCGGCGACGGCACGCTCGACTGGGCCCGGTTCGACAGCCGCACCGTGGTGCCGGGCTCGATCGCGATGCCGCAGGACGAGGCCGCCTGGTGCTCGCAGCTCGCGCACGCGAGCGACGGCGTGACGCGCCTCGTCGCCGCGCAGTGGTTCGCGCTCGACCCGTACGTGGTCGCCGCCGACGCCGGGCGGCCCGCGCTGCAGCCCGACTCGCTCCTCGCCCTCGACGCGCGGGCGCGGACCGACGGCTTCGTGCCGGTGCGCACGACGGCGCTGGCTGCGCTGGCCGCGCGCGCGCCGGAGGGCCACGGACCCACGCTCGCGCTCCTGCTGGACCTGTCCCGCGACGAGGATGCGCGCGTGCGCGCCGTCGCGGCGCAGGGGCTGGCCGACCGTGGCGGCGACGAGGCGCTGGCCACGCTGCTCGAGCTGGCCGAGGACCCCAACGGCGAGGTGGCGGCCGCCGCCGTCGACGCGCTCGTGACGCGTGGGGAGCCCGGGGCCTTCGCGGTCGGCCGTCGCCTGTACGACGAAGCGGACCCGTTGCGCTGGCGGCTGCGCGCGGCGCTGCTCGTCGCGCTCGCGCGCCTGCCCGACGAGCCGCGCGTCGCGCCGTTGCTGGTTGCCGCCGCGCGCTCGGACAGGACGCCCGCCGTGCGCGCGACGGCGCTGCTCCTCCTGCGCGGCCGCGCCGATCCGCCGCCCGACGTGACCTTCCGCCTGTGCGGCGAGGCGCTCTGGGACGTCAGCCACCACGTGCGCGCCGCCGCCGCGCAGGCGCTCGCCGACTGGCCCGCCTCGCTCTCGTCGCCGCTGCTCCTGGCGCGGCTCCGGATCGAGAGCGACCCGGAGGTCCTCTCCGCGCTGGAGGCGGCGCTCGCCGAGCCCGATTGAACGGAGGTGCGCAGGAGGGGCGAGCCCGCATTTCTCACGACGATCGTCGCGAGGCCGCGTCGAGTCGGAGCCACCCGAGGCGTTGCGTCGCGATCGGCCGGAGGCGGCCTCGTGAGGCGGCTGAGGACCGAGCGCGGCGCAACAACGGCGCCCGGACCGGCTTGCCGCGGCCGCAGTAGATCGGCGTGAGAAGTGCGGGCTAGTCTAGCGGCCGTGGGCATCGCGCTGGACGAGCTCTTCCCCGGCATCGAGCCGGTCCTGCTGGACGGGGCCATGGGCACCGCGCTGCGCACGCTCGGCTGGCCCGTCTCCGAGCCCACGGTGCTGGCCAACCTGCGCACCCCCGCGCTGGTGGCCACCGTGCACGACGGCTACCGCGCCGCCGGCTCGCGCGTGCTCCACAGCAACACCTTCGGCGCGCTCCTCGGCACGGCGGACGACCCCGCCGCGCTGCTGGCCGCCGTGCGCGAGGGCGTGCGCCTGGCGCGCCGCGCGGCCGGCGAGGACGCGGTGGTGGCCGGCTCGCTGGGTGCCTACGACCTCGCCTTCCGCGGCCGGCACCTGCAGGACGTGGTGCACGTGCTCGCCGACGAGGGCGCCGACCTGCTCGTGTTCGAGACGTGCAACACCGTGGCGGACGCGGGCCTGGCCCTGCAGGTGCGCGCCGACTGCGCGCCGGACCTGCCGCTGGTGGTGTGCGCGTCCACCACCACCGGCGACGCGGCCGACCGCTCGCGCGTGGCCGAGACGCTGGCGCTGCTCTCGGCCAGCGGAGACGACGTCGAGCCCGGCCTGAACTGCTGCCGCGGCCCGCAGGAACTGCTCAAGGTGGCGCTGGCGCAGCCGCTTCTGCCGCGCTGGCTCAAGCCCTCCGCCGGCCCGCCGGGCGACCTCGTGGACGATCACGTCCTCGCGGCGTTCGCGCGCGCGGCGCGGGTGCGCGGGGCGCGCTTCGTCGGCGGCTGCTGCGGCACCGACGCCGCCACCATCGCGCTCATGGGCTCCGCGCTGCGGGCCGCGCCTGCATGAAGCGCACGCCCCCCACGCTCCCTCCCGGCAGGAACGCCGTGCAGCGACTGCGCCCGTGGCTCATGCCGGCGCTGGCGCTGGTGGCGATCGTGGCCCTGCTCGGCCGGGGCGGCTTCGACGCGGAGCAGGTGCGCGACGAGCTGGCCGCCGGCGACGTCGACGGCGCGCTGCGGCGCCTGGCCACCGCACCGCGGGACGAGCTGCCCGAGGCCGTGCGCGGCCTGCACTGGTGGACGCGCGCCGACCGCACGCGCGCGCTGGCGGAGCTCGCCACCCGGCCCGAGCCGCAGCTGCTCGAAGCCGCCGGCCTGCCTACCTTCGTGGAGCCGCTCGGCCTGTGGCTCGATCCGCCCGCGCGCATCGTGCTGCGCGAGCCCGCCGATCGGGCGCTGACGGTCGAGCTCCTGAACGTCACGCTCAACCTGACGGTGGCTGCGCTCGCCCTGCAGGCCGGACAGCAGGAGCTGCCCTGCGAGGGACCCTTCATCTCCGGCACGCGCTACGCGCTGGCGCTGCACGACGGGCCCGCGGCGGATGCGCCGGTGGTGGCCGTGGCCGACTTCACGCTGGCCGCCGCCGACGAGGCGCGCGCCGTGACCGCGGCGCTGGCTGCCGCCCGCTCGCTCGCGCCGCCGGGGCATCCGGCGGCGCGCCTGCTGGCCGCGAACGCCGCGCTCGAGTGCCGCTGCACGCACGCGGCGCTGGCCGCCTTCCGCGAGCTGGCCGCGCTGCCCGGCCCCGAGCACGACCGGCTGCGCCGCGCCGCGCGCGAGCTGGCCGCGATCACGCTGGACCAGCAGGGACTGGATGTCAGCGCGCGCCGCGAGCTGGAAGCCGCGCCGTAGCGGCCTACTTCCCCAGCCCGAATTTGCGCAGGCGGTAGCGCAGCTTGCCGCGCTCGACCGAGAGCCGGCGCGCCGCCTCGGCGATGTTGCTGTCCGTGGCGGCCATGGCCTGGCGGATGGCCTCCTTCTCCACGTCCTCGAGGGAAACGCCCGACTCGGGGATGCGCAGCACGAAGCGGCCCGAGGGCAGCCGCGCGCCGGCCAGCTCGGGCAGGGCGATGTGGCGCTCGTCGACCGCGCCGTCGCGCGCGAGCAGGGCCGCGTGCTCGCACACCAGCTCCAGCTCGCGCAGGTTGCCGGGCCAGTCGTAGGCGCCCAGCAACGCGAGCGCGGCCTCGCTCCTGACGGAAAGGCCTGCGGACAGCGCCAGCCGGCCGATGTCGCCGCGGCGCTCGCGCAGCGGCACCGTGTCGATGGGACGGCCGCCGAGGCGGTAGTACAGATCCTCGCGGAAGCGTCCGTCGCGGTGCCGCAGGCGGAACTCCGGGGTGGCCGTGGCCACCACGCGCCGGCCCTGCTGCAGCAGGCGCAGCACCGAGCCCTGCCTCTCCAGCGGCAGCAGGTCGATGTCCTCGACCAGCACCGTCTCGCTGTCGACGCCGAGGTCGCCCTGGGTGCGCAGCACGTGGCGCAGGAGCCTGCGGCGCAGCGTGCCGCGTTCGCCGGCCACCACCAGGGGCACGCTCCTGTCCTCGGCGCGCTGCAGCAGCATGCGCACCTGGCGCACGGCGGGCTGGTCGCCCTGCAGCGACTCGGTCAGCAGGCGGTCGGGCGACTCGGAGCGCCGGCTGGTGGCCTCGCGCCGCAGCGCGCGGCGCTCGAGCAGGCGCTCGCGCGCGGCCGAGAAGCCGCCGCGCGCCTCGAGCGCCACCACCGCCACGCCCGGCAGGTGCAGGAGCGCCTCGGGCCAGCTCTCGGCGTCGTCCACCACCAGCACGGACAGGTCGGACTCGGCCGCGAGCGCCGTGCGCACCAGCTCGACCGCGCGCGCCGTGCGGCCGAAGGCGCCCACGACGAGCAGGTCGGGAGCCGGTCCGGCAGCCCAGGCCAGGTCGCCGGCCACCGCATCCAGCCGCCGCACCGTCGTGCGCTGGTCGGCCAGCAGGTCCTCGAGCAACCGCCGACGCGGGTCGTCGGCGCACACGAGGAGGATGCGAGCGACCATCCGGACCCCTTCCTTCAGGCCCCCTGGGCAGCCAGCGCATTCAGGACACGCGCGCAGCGCGCGGCCAGGTCGCGGTTGCCCGCGCGCGACCCGAACATGACCAGGTTGCGCAGCGTGCGCAGCAGCATATCGCGATCGGAGGCGTCGAGCAGCGCCACGTCCACGGCCGGGTAGCCGGCGCCCGAGAGGAAGCGGCGGCAGTCCTCCTCGCGCACCGGCCGGCCTCCCGCGAAAGGGTCGATGACCACGTGCCCGCCCGGCCGCACGTGCCGCAGCAGGAAGTGGCCGGGCATGTTGACGCCGCGCAGCGGAATGCCGACGCGCCGCGCGACCAGCAGCCAGGCCACGCAGAGCGCCAGCGGGATGCCGCGGCGCCGCGTGCACACGCCGTGCAGCACCACGTCCAGCAGCTCGGCGCCTTCGGGCTTGACGCCGACGAGGCCGCTCTGGCGCGCGAGCACGGCCGTGAGCGCCGTGAGGTCGCGGTCGGGATCCCCGCCCGGCGGGTCCAGCTCGGCCGCGACCTGGTCGGCCATGGCGTCCAGCGCCGCGGTCACGGCGTCGACCTGGGCGGACGGGTCCACGAGCTGGCCCAGGAGCACGCTGCCACGCTCGAGGTCCGGCGCGTGCAGCAGGTGCTCGATGAGCGCCGGCTCGAGCCGCGCGCCGAGGACGTCCAGCAGCGCGGCGCGCACCACGCGCGCCTCGTCGCCGGACGACTCCTCCAGCCGCTCGCGCAGCAGCGGCTCGGCCAGCTCGCCGTGCTGGCGCAGGCCCTTGCGGCAGGCCACGAGCACCTTGTCGTTGCTGTCGGTCAGCAGCGAGATCATGGCCTCCACCTGGCTCTCGCTGATCACGGCGCGCGGTGCGCCGAGGCCGGGGGTGGCGGGCTCAGACACCGACGCGCTCCACGGTGGGCAGGAAGGCGTCCAGCTCGTGCGCCACGCGCTCCAGCGCGGGCGTCCAGCCGGCGAAGGGATGACGCGCGCCGAACACGTGGTCGGCCGCCGGCACCTCGACCAGCCGGCTGCCGGCGATCCACGAGGACAGCGTGCGGCCCTCGTCCGGCGGCACGCTCTCGTCGTCCAGCGCCTGGATCACCAGGGCGGGCACGTACACCTGCGTCGCGGCCGACTCGAGGTCGTGCTGCTGGACGTCGTCGAACCAGCCGCGCTCGAGGGGCAGGTCCTGGCCCGTGCGCGTGTTGCGCACGGTGATGCGGCCCTCGCGCAGCGCCCGCTGCCGCTCGGCCTCGGGCAGGCGCTGCAGGTGGCTGCAGCCGTTCAGCGTGGCCACCGAGACCACGCGCCCGTCGTCGGCCGCGCGCAGCACGGCCACGGCGCCGCCGAGGCTGTGCCCCACGAGGCTGTACTTGCGGTCGGCGGGCAGGCCGGTCTGCCGACCCCACTCGCCGTCCAGGGCGTCCAGCACCAGCCCGAGGTCCGCGACGTGGCGCGTCATGGTCTGCCTGCCGAACAGGTCCGGCCGGTCGATCTCGCCCGGCCGCTCGCCGACGCCGTTGTGGCTGAAGTCGAAGAGCGCCACCGCGCGGCCGCCCGCGGCGAGGCGCTCCGCGAGCGGCGGGAAGAGGCCCCAGTCCTTGAAGCCCTTGAAGCCGTGGCACAGCACGGCGACCGGCGGCTTGCGCGAGGTGCCCTCGGGCACGAAGAGGTCCAGCGCCAGCGGCAGCCCGTCCGGGCAGGAGAGGCGCGTGGCGAGCTTGCGGACGGTGCAGACGGTCATGACGGCTCCGGCTTGTGCAGCACGACGAGCTGGCGCGTCTCGCCCGGCAGGTGCGGGCGGCCGTCGAAGTCACCGAAGGCCGCCCCGAGCCGCAGCCGCGCGCGGACGGCCAGGCCCTCCACCTCGTCCAGCGTGAACAGCCGCACCGACTCGCGCCACGAGAGCGTGGCGCTCCCGTCGCGGATCATGCGGATCTGCTTCTCCACGCGCCGGCCGCCGTCGGTCAGCGCGCGCTCCACCTCCACGGTGCGGCCGTCGGACTGCTGCACGTCCTGCGCGCGCAGCGTGAACTTGACCGTCTGCGGGTCCATGAGGTCCAGGAGCACGCCGCCGCCGGGGCGCAGCACGCGCGACACCTCGCACAGCACGCGCAGGTGCTCCTCGTCGTGCTCGAAGTAGCCGAAGCTGCTGAACAGGCAGGCCACCGCCGAGAAGCTCTGCTCGGCGAAGGGCAGCGCGCGCATGTCGGCGCGCACGACGGGCAGGCCCAGCGCGGCGCAGCGCAGGACGAGCTGCGGCGAGAGGTCGAGGCACGTGACCGGCACGCGCAGCAGGCGGAAGGCGCGCGCGTGGCGGCCGGCGCCGGCCGCGAGATCCAGCAGCCGCCCCTTCCCGCCGTGCAGGCGCAGCAGGTTGAGGACGCCGCGCGCCTCGCGCGCCGCGCTCGATTCATCACGATGCGCGTAGACGTCGAGGTAGGCCTCGGTGAAGGCATCGACATACCAGGGGGCGGCGGGCATGGCGGGACATGGTAGCGTTGATGGCCCGGACGCGCGGCGTCGCGCGCCGCACGTCCGCGAATCGGACGTGCTACCCACTTGCGCATTGCGCACTTCTTGATCTAGACCGAGGTTCCGGTGCCGCGAGCGCGTCACGCGCCCGCGAGCGCGCCGCTCACGGCTGGCGGATGGCGGGCTCCGTGCGGCGACCGTAGGTGAAGTGCACCACGCTGTCGGCCTTGCGCAGCAGCACGATGCCCGCGATCAGGCCCACCACGCCCAGGATGCCCATGCCGGCGCGCCAGCCCGCCCCGACCGCGTACTCGATCGACGTCCAGGCCATCCCGATGGCCGCGATCCGCAGCACCGCCCCGAACACCTCCGACATCCATTCGCGCGCCAGCATGCCGAGCCTCCTCCGCGGTTCCGGACCGGGATCGTAGCAGGCCGTCTCTCCCCTCCTTCGCTCAGTAGAAGCTCGTGCGCGTGCGGTGCCGCCGCCTGGCCTTGATGGCGGGCGCCTGGCCGCGCTGCCACAGGATCTGGTCCACCTGCCAGGCGGTGGCCTCGCGCCCCGCGGCCCGCAGCACCTCCACCAGCCGCTCCACGGCGAAAAGCCCGCAGGCGCGGATCTCGACCTCCTCCTCGCTGTCGCGCGGCAGTTCCTCGCCGGCATCGATGCGCGCCGCGAGTTCCGGCGCGTACTCCAGCACGCCCTCGACCCGCAGCACGTGCGGCACCAGGTTGTCGGCGAACATGGTCAGGCGGTCGAGGTCGTGCCAGCGGCCCCACCAGGCCCCGGCGCCGGCCAGCGCCAGGTCCGCGACGGTGATCTGCGCCCGCTTGTAGAAGGGCACCTCGCGCCCGCGCCAGCGCTGCACGTCGTGCGCCAGCGGCAGCGAGCCCAGCGTGGCCACCAGCGCGCCGGCGCTCCCGTGCGCGGCGCGCAGCAGCGCGAGCCAGTTGCCGTGGAAGCGGTCGTGCACCAGCCGCGCGAGGTCGCGCAGGCTCTGCGCCCACAGCGCCAGCAGCTCGTGCGCAGGCGACTCGGGCGGATGTCCCTCCTGCCCGAAGATCAGCGCCACGTCCGCGGCCTGCAGCTGCATCACGCGCGCCGGCGTGGGCACGCCGTGCCAGTCGATCCAGCGCGCCAGCTTGACGGCCGTCGTGAAGTACGTGGACAGCCCGGGCGGCTTGCGCAGGTGCTCGCTCCAGCCCGAGCCGAAGTTCACCTGGTCGAGCAGCAGCATGTAGACCGCCGTGCCCTCTCCGTGTCCCAGCCAGTGGTGCCGCGGATCCAGCGGTTGCACGTCGTCGGGATCCGGCAGCGCGGCGGCGAGCGGCGCGAGGCGCTCGTCGTGCAGCTGGACGTGCCGCGCGCCGACCGAAACCTCGTGGCACGCCGCGCGGATCTCGTCGAAGACGTCGCGCATGCGCGCTCCTAGGGAAGCGCCGCGGGTCCCTCGCCGCGCTCGCGCGCGGCCGCCGCGAACCACGCGCGCTCCAGCTCCTCGAGCGGCGCCTGCCCGAGGCGCGCGCCGAGCGCGGCCTCCAGCGCGGCGAAGCGCCTGCGGAACCTGGCGATCCCGCGCTTGAGCACCAGCTCGGGGTCGAGGCCCTCCTTGCGGGCCACGGACGCGGCAGCCCACAGCACGTCGCCCAGCTCCTCCTCCACCTTGCGCGCGTCGCCCAGCGCGACGGCCTGGCGCAGCTCGGCCACCTCCTCGTCCAGCTTGGCCAGCGCGCCCCGCGCGTCGGGCCAGTCGAAGCCCGTGGCGGCCGCCTTCTGGCCGACCCGCAGCGCGGCGGCCAGCGCGGGCAGCGCCTCGGGCACGCCGTCCAGCGCCGAGGCGCGGCGCTGCTTCTTGTCCGCCTGCTCCCTGTCCTTGGCGGCGTTCCAGCTCGCGAGCGCCTCGTCGACGTTGCCGGCGCGCTGCCCGCCGAAGACGTGCGGGTGGCGCCGCACCAGCTTCTCGGCGATGCCGGCCGCCACCTGCGCGAGCCCGAAGCGACCCTCCTGCTCGGCGATGCGCGCGATGAGCAGGATGTTCATGAGCGTGTCGCCCAGCTCCTCGCACACCGCGGCGTCGTCGCCGGCGGCGACGGCCTCGTGAGTCTCGGCGGCCTCCTCCAGCAGGTTCAGCGCCATGCTGTCCACGGACTGGGCGCGGTCCCAGGGGCAGCCGTCCTCGTCGCGCAGACGCCAGACGACGCCGAGCAGGTCGATGAGCCTCGCGATGGCCTCGCGCTCGGGCGCAGCGCGCGCGGCGCCCTGCGCGCGCGCGATGGCGGAGAAGTCGGGGGCCTGTTCCGCGCTCATGCCACCTCCGCGAAGCTCGAGACCCGGGCGATCAGCTGCCGAGCCAGCGCGGCCTGCAAGGTACTTCGCTGCACCGCGCCCGCCTCCCGCTCCACGCTCGTCATCACGCCCGCCTCGAACCCGCACGGCGCGATGGCCGCGAAGTGCGACAGGTCCGTGCTCACGTTGAGCGCCAGCCCGTGGTACGTGACCCAGCGCGACGCCGCCACGCCGATGGAGCAGATCTTGCGCTCGCCGTCGATCCACACGCCCGTCGCGCCCTCGCGGCGTCCGGCCCGGAGCCCGGCCTCCGCCAGCACGTCGATCACCGCCTGCTCCAGCGCCCGCATCCAGGCGTGCAGGTCGCGCCGGCCCTCGGCCAGCTTCACGATCGGGTACGCCACGAGCTGTCCCGGGCCGTGATACGTGGCCTGCCCGCCGCGCTCGACCTCGATGACCTCGGCGCGCCCGCCGCCCGGCAGCTCCACGAACTCGCTCCCGCCCTCGCGCAGCACGCGTGCGCCGCCGGCCAGGAACGCGCCACGCGTGCCGCGGCCCAGCGTGACCACCGGCTCGTGCTCGACCAGCAGCAGCGTGTCGCGCGCGCGGCCGGCGAGCCGCGCCTCGACCAGCTCCTTCTGCAGCGCCCAGCAGAGGCGGTAGGGCATGCGCCCGAGGTCGCACACGTCGAGGCCCGCGCGTGCGGCGGCCACGGGCGGCGCGCTCACTTCTTCGGCACGAAGATGTGGATGGCGTGCCCCTCGACCACGTGCGCCGCCTCCATGAGCGTCTCGGACAGCGTCGGGTGCGGGTGCACGGTGAGGCCGAGGTCGGCGACGGTCGCGCCCATCTCGATGCCCAGCGCGGCCTCCGCGATGAGGTTGCTGGCGTCGTAGCCGACGATGTGGCAGCCGAGCAGCGTGTCGTCGTTCGCGTCGGCCACCAGCTTCACGAGGCCGTCGGCGGCGTTGGCCGAGAGCGCCTTGCCGTTCGCGACCCACGGGAAGGTGCCCACCTTGACCGACAGGCCCTTGTCCTTCGCCTGCTGCTCGGTGAGGCCCACGGTCGCGATCTCGGGGTCGGTGAAGATGGCCGCGGGCATGGCCTTCACGTCGAGCGCGACGTTCCTGCCGGCCATGGCCTCGGCCGCGACCAGGCCCTCGTGGCTGGCCTTGTGCGCCAGGTACGGCGGGCCGATCACGTCGCCGATGGCGAAGACGGCGGGGTTGCTGCTCTGCAGCCGCTCGTTCACCAGCACGTGGCCCCGCGGGTCCGTGCGCACGCCGACGGCACCCAGGTTGAGCGTCTCGGTGTTGGGCTTGAAGCCCACGGCCACCAGCACCTTGTCGCAGGGCACCGTGACGTCGCCGTCGGGCGTGGTCACCGTGGCCTCCATGCCCTCGCCCTTGTGCTCCACGTGCGCCACCTTGCTCTTCAGGTGCACCGCCACCTTGCGCTTGCGCAGGCCGCGCTCCACCACCTTCACCAGGTCGGGGTCGGTGCCCGTGAGCAGCTGCGGTGCCAGCTCCACGATGGTCACGTTGCTGCCCAGCTTGGCCAGGTAGGTGCCGATCTCGCAGCCCACGATGCCGCCGCCCACCACGAGCAGGTTCTTCGGGGGCGAGGTGAAGTCGAGCGCCTCCTTGCTGGTGACGAAGCGCTTCCCGTCGATCTCGAGCCCCGGCAGCTGCACCGGCCGTGCGCCGGTGGCCAGCAGCACCTTCCTGCAGCGCACGGTGACCTCGCCCTCGCGGGTCTTCACGCGCAGCTTGTCGGCCGCCACGAAGCTGGCGTCGCCGTAGAGGTGCTCGACGCCATTGCGCTTGAACAGCTCGCCGATGCCGCCCGTCAGGCGCTTGACGATGCCGTCCTTCCAGCCCTTCATCTTCGCCATGTCCACCGACACGCCCTCGGCCGTGATGCCCATGGCGGCACCGTGCTGGATGTGCTCGACCAGCGTGCTGGCGGCGATCATGGCCTTGCTGGGGATGCAGCCCCAGTTGAGGCACACGCCGCCGATCGCATCGCGCTCGATGCACAGCGTCTTCTGTCCCAGCTGCGCGAGGCGGATGGCGGCCACGTAGCCGCCCGGCCCGGCTCCGATGACGACGACGTCGGCGCTGCGCTCGGTGGCGGTCATGACGGCTCCGGAAGTGGGCGGCGGGCCGCGAATCTAGCCTGCATTTCTCACGAGAATCTACTGCAGCCGCGGCAAGTCGGGCCGGGCCATGCGCGCCAGCCGCGTCGGCTCAGCGCGGAGCCACCCGCAGCATTTCGCGGAACTCGCTGGCCGGCGCGTCCAGCTCCGTCTGCCCGGCCGCGCGATC
>Ga0209382_10006240_pt1 | contig 15369 bp, 10 predicted proteins | sample SoiMetdeltSBSDD5_FD_187599 | JGI IMG/M metagenome (GOLD analysis project Ga0209382, IMG submission 187599) | Bulk soil microbial communities from a Populus tree surrounding site in Tennessee, USA - Soil MetaG P. deltoides SBSDD5 (SPAdes) (version 2) | ecosystem: Environmental > Terrestrial >... | reverse complement strand
GCGGCCAGCGGGGTGCCGTCGGCGACCGTGACCTGGCCGGCGTGGATGGACCGGCCGATGCCGACGCCCCCGCCGTGGTGCAGTGACACCCAGGACGCCCCGGACGCCGTATTAATCATGGCGTTCAGCAACGGCCAGTCCGCGATCGCGTCGGAGCCGTCCGCCATGGCCTCGGTCTCCCGGTACGGGGAGGCCACCGAGCCGCAGTCCAGGTGGTCGCGGCCGATCACGACCGGCGCCGACACCGCCCCACCGGCGACCAGCTCGTTGAACCGCAGCCCGGCCAGGTGCCGCTCGCCGTAGCCGAGCCAGCAGATCCTGGCCGGCAGGCCCTGGAACGCGACCCGCTCGCCGGCCATCCGGATCCACCTGGCCAGCGGCTCGTTGTCCGGGAACAGCTCAAGCACGGCCCGGTCGGTGGCCGCGATGTCGGCGGGGTCGCCGGAGAGCGCCGCCCACCGGAACGGGCCTCTGCCCTGGCAGAACAGCGGGCGAATGTACGCCGGCACGAAACCGGGGAAGTCGAACGCCCGCTCGCAGCCGCCGAGCTTGGCCTCGCCCCGGATGGAGTTGCCGTAGTCGAAGACCTCCGCGCCGGCGTCCAGGAACGCGACCATGGCCCCGACGTGCTCGGCCATCGACTCGCGGGCCCGGTCGGTGAACTCGTCCGGCTTGCGCTCGGCGTAGTCGTGCCAGTCTTGCAGCTCGACCCCGCGCGGCAGGTAGGCCAGCGGGTCGTGCGCCGAGGTCTGGTCGGTGACCACGTCCACCTCGACCCCCCGCCGCACCAGCTCGGGCAGCATCTCGGCGGCGTTGCCGAGCACCCCGACGGACAGCGCCCGCCGCTGCTCCTTCGCCCGCGCGCAGCGCGCCAGCGCGTCGTCGAGATCGTCGAGGTCGGGCGGCGTCTCGTCCAGGTAGCGGGTGGCCAGCCGGCGGCGGATCCGGTCGGGGTCGCACTCCACCACCAGGGCGACGCCCCCGTTCATGGTGACGGCCAGCGGCTGCGCGCCGCCCATGCCGCCGAGGCCGGCGGTCACGGTGAGGGTGCCGGCCAGCGAGCCGCCGAAGCGGCGCTCGGCCACCGCGGCGAACGTCTCGTAGGTGCCCTGCAGGATGCCCTGGGTGCCGATGTAGATCCACGACCCCGCGGTCATCTGCCCGTACATGGTCAGGCCGAGCGACTCCAGCCGGCGGAACTCGGGCCAGCTGGCCCACTCGGGGACCAGGTTGGAGTTCGCGATGAGCACCCGCGGCGCCCACTCGTGGGTGCGCAGCACGCCGACCGGGCGGCCGGACTGGACGAGCAGCGTCTCGTCCTCGCCCAGCGCGGTCAGCTCGCGGGTGATCGCGTCGAAGCTCGGCCAGTCCCTGGCGGCCTTGCCGGAACCCCCGTAGACCACCAGGTCCTGCGGCCGCTCGGCCACCTCGGGGTCGAGGTTGTTGTGCAGCATCCGCAGTGCCGCCTCGGTCTGCCAGCACCGCGCGGTGATCGTGGCGCCCCGCGCGGCACGCACCACCCGCGTCACGCCGCCGCCTGCCGCATTCCGCCCTGCCGCATTCCGCCCTGCCGCATTCCGCGGGCCAAACGTGGTTTTCGGGCCCCAGAGTCCACGTTCGGCCCGCTGAACGCGAAGAGGGGGGTCGGGACGGGGGTCGCGGGGGTGTTCATCGGAGCCTCCGATCTTGGGTGGACTGCTCATCGAGGTACGGCGCGACGGCCCGGCTGAGCAGGCCGGCGCGCACGGCGTACTCGGCGGCGGCCAGCTCGGGCGCCAGGTGCCGGTCGGTGCCGGGGCCGGGCACGCCCGCGGTGCGCAGCGCGTCGACGGCGGCCCGGGTGGCTGGCGCCGGCGCCAGCGGCCCGCGCAGCTCCAGGGCCCTGGCCGCGGTGGCCGCCTCCACGGCCAGCACGGTGCCCAGCCCGGCCAGCGCCCGGCGCAGCTTGCGCGCCGCCGCCCAACCCATCGAGACGTGGTCTTCCTGCATGGCGCTGGTCGGGATGCTGTCCACGCTCGCCGGCACGGCCAGCCGTTTCAGCTCGGCGACCACCGCGGCCTGGGTGTAGTGCGCGATCATGTGCCCGGAGTCGACGCCGGGGTCATCGGCCAGGAACGGCGGCAGGCCGTGCGAGCGGGCCGGGTCGAGCATTCGGTCGGTGCGGCGCTCGGCCATCGCGGCCACGTCGGCGGCCGCGATCGCCAGGAAGTCGGCGATGTAGCCGAGCGGGGCGCCGTGGAAGTTGCCGTTGGACTCCACCCGGCCGTCCGGCAGCACCACCGGGTTGTCCACCGTGGATCCCAGCTCGACGTCGATGACCGCGACGGCGTGCGCGGTGGTGTCCCGCGCCGCGCCGTGCACCTGCGGGGCGCAGCGCAGCGAGTACGCGTCCTGCACCCGGGTGCAGCCGGGGTCGCGGTGGCTGGCCACGATCTGCGAGCCGGCCATCAGCGCGTGCATCCTGGCCGCCGACACCCGCTGCCCGGGGTGCGGCCGCAGCCCCTGCAGGTCCGCGGCGAACGCGCGGTCCGTGCCGAGCAGCGCCTCCGTGCTCATCGCCGCGGTGAGGTCGGCGGTGTCCAGCAGCCCGGCGAGGTCGTGCACCGCCAGCACCAGCATGCCGAGCATGCCGTCGGTGCCGTTGATCAGCGCCAGGCCCTCCTTCTCGGCCAGCTCGACCGGCCGGACGCCGTGCTCGGCCAACGCCGTCGCGGCCGGCCGCCGGTCGCCGTCGGGGCCGGTCACCTCGCCCTCGCCGATCAGCGCGAGCGCCACCGCGGACAGCGGCGCCAGGTCGCCGGAGCAGCCGAGCGAGCCGTGCTCCGGCACCACCGGCAGCAGGCCGGCGTTGAGCAGCGCGGCCAGCGCCTCGGCGGTCTGCGGCCGCACCCCGGTGCGGCCGGAGGCCAGGGTGCGCAGCCGCAGCACCATCATCGCCCGCACCACCTCGGCCTCCACGGTCGGGCCCGCGCCGGCCGCGTGCGACCGGATCAGCGAGCGCTGCAGCGCGGCGCGCCGGGCGGGCGGGATGTGCGTGGTGGCCAGCGCGCCGAACCCGGTGGACACCCCGTAGTGCGGCTGGCTGTCGGTGGCCAGCGCGTCGATGTGCGCCCGCGCCGCGCGCACCGCGGCCAGGGCGCCGGGGGTCAGCTCCACCGGCGCGCCGTCCCTGGCGACCGCGAGAACCTGCGCGCGGGTCAGCGGTCCGGTCCCCACCGGGACCCCAGCGGCCGCGCTGTCTGTGCTGGTCATGCCGGCGGGGACGGTTGCCATTCCTGGCACGGTACTCATGCCCCAGCCCGGCGCCCCACCCCGGCGTGTCCGCGGCCCCGGCTACCCGAGTTGGCCGTTTCGTGCGTCCGCAACGCCCAACACACCTGGCCGAAACCGCGGACACGCCGGGTGACGGGTTAGCCGATGCCGGCCTCGCGGAGGAAATCGGCCGCCACGTCGGCGGCGTTCTCCTTGTCGACCTCGACCCTGGCGACCAGCTCGGTGAGCCGCTGGGTGTTCAGCGCCGCCGACACCTTGTCGAGCACGGCGCGGGCCGCGTCGGTGAGCGCGTCGGCGCGGCCGAACGGCACCACGTTCTGCGCCGGGTACATCCGCTTGGTGTCCTTGAGCTGCACGAAGTTGTTCTCGGTCACGGCGGACGCCGTGGTGAAGAGGTTGGCCACCTGCACCTGGCCGCCCTTGAGGGCCTCGACGGTCACCGGGCCGCCGGCGTCGGTGGTGCGGATCTCCTTGAACGTGCAGCCGTACAGCTCCTTGATCTTGGCCTCCCAGCGCTGCTTCCACTCACCAGCGGCGCCGAGCACGAACTCACCACACTTGGGGCCGAGATCCTCCACGGTGGTGAGGTTGTTCTGCTGCGCGGTCTGCTGGGTGACCACGAGCACGTCGGAGTCCTCCGCGCTGGACTGCTGGAGGACGGTCAGCCCGTCGGGCAGCTTGCTCTTCAGCGCGTCGTACACCTCGTCGGGAGCCGTCTCCGTCGCCGTCTTGTCCAGGTAGGCCAGCAGGTTGCCGCTGTACTCGGGCACCACGCTCAACGACTTGTCCTGCAGCCCCTTGACCAGGGTCTCCCTGGTGCCCACCCGCGGCTTGATGGTCACGTTCGCGCCGGTGCCGCGCAGCGCGGCGGCGTAGATCTCGGCCAGCAGCACGTTCTCGGTGAAGTCCGCGGAGCCGACCACGATGGTGCCCGCGCTGGCCGGCGCGCTGGTGCCGCCGCCGGTGAGCGGGTCGTCGTCGTCGGAGCCGCAGCCGGCGAGCCCGACGCCGAGCGCGGCGATGGCCAGCGCCGATACCAGCCTGGACCAGGTTCGCGTCATGTTCCGTTGTCCTCCTTGTGACCCGGCGCCGCGCCGTTAGGCGGCCCCGCCAACCGTTCTCGATGCGAGCCGCAGCCCGCGCGGGACGAGCGACCGCTGCACGGCAGCCAATCCCAGATCCAGCAGCAGCGCGAGCCCGGCCACCACGACGGCGGCGCCCGCGACCTGCGGGTAGTCGGTGACGCGCAGCCCGTCCAGCAGCGGGCGTCCGAGGCCGCCGAGGCCGACATAGGCGGCCACGGTGGCGGTCGCGACCACCTGCAGCACGGCGCCGCGCAGGCCGCCGAGCAGTAGCGGCATCGCGATCGGCACCTCGACCCGCCACAGCCGCTGCCACGACGTCATGCCAACGCCGGCCGCGGCGTCCACCACGGCCGGATCCACGGACTGCACCCCGGCGTACGCGCCGGCCAGGATGGGTGGCACGGCGAGGATGCCGAGCCCGAGCAGCACCGGCCCGACCTCGAGGATGCCGAGCTGCAGGGACAGCAGCGTGATCACGCCCAGGGTGGGCAGCGCGCGCATCGCGTTGGCCGCCCCGACCACGACGGTCGCGCCGCGCCCGGTGTGCCCGACAGCAAGCCCGAGGGGCACCGCGAACGCCGCGGCGCCGAGCACCGCGACCACGGTGTAGCGCAGGTGTTCGGCAATGCGCCGCAGCAGGCCGCCGGTTCCGGTCCAGTTGGCCGGGTCGGCGAGCCACTCCACCACGCTGGAGAAGATCACGCCGCGCCACCAGCCGAACCGGTCGCTCCCCGCACGTCCACCCCGGCCGGCAGCGGCCGGACTCGCTGACCGCGGCCGCGCCGCGGCAGCCACGGCGTGAGCAGCCGGCGGGCGGCGACCAGCAGCAGATCCACCACGAGGGCCAGCGCCAGGGTGAACACGATGCCCACCACGATGGGCGGGTTGTAAGCGCTCTGGAAGCCCTCGGTGAACAGCTGCCCGAGGCCGCCGACGCCGATCAGCGCGCCCACGCTGACCAGGCTGATGTTGCTCACCGACGCCACCCGCACGCCGGCGGCCAGCACCGGCACCGCGAGCGGCAGCTCGACGGTGAGGAACCGGCGCAGCGGCCGGTAGCCGACCGCGGTCGCCGCGGCCAGCACGTGCGCCGGCAGCGCGTCGAGGGCGTCGGCCACCGGCCGTACCAGCAGCGCCGCGGTATACAGCGCGAGCGCGACCACCACATTGAGCTCGTCGAGGATCTTGGTGCCGAGCACCGGCGGCAGGATCACAAACAGCGCCAGCGACGGCACCGTGTACAGCACGTTGCTCGCGCCGAGCACCAGCGCCCTGGCCACCCGGAAGCGGTGGGCCGCCCAGCCGACCGGCAGCGCCGCCAGCAGCCCGAGCACCAGCGGGACCAGCGACAGCCTGGCGTGCACCAGCAGCAGCTCGCGCACCGTCTCCCGGTTGCGCGGGTTGCCCAGGTAGTCGATCAGGTCGTCGATCACGACGCTCCCCGGTGCGAGCGCAGCAGCGCGAGCACCTCGTCGGCGAGCACGCCGCCGGCCAGCGCGCCGCCGGCGTCCACCGCGACGCCGTAGCCGCTCGGCGAGGACAGGGCCGCGTCCAGCGCGCCGCGCAGCGAGCCACCCTTGGTGTACAGCGACCCGCCGGGACGCAGCGCACCCTCGGCGAGCGGCCCGTCCACGGTGACCCCCGGCGCCAGCCAGCCGCGCGGCCGGGAGCTGCCGTCGACGGCGACCGCCCAGTGCTGCTGGCGCGGCGCCGGCTGGCCGATCGTGACGGTCGGTAGCGGGTGCAGCGCAAGGCCACCGGAGTCGACGAAGGACAGCCGCCGGTACCCGCGGTCGCGCCCGACGAACTCCGCGACGAACTCGTCAGCCGGCTCCGCGAGCAGCTCGGCCGGCGGCGCGAACTGGGCCAGCCGGCCACCCTCCCGCAGCACCGCGACCGCGTCCCCGAGCTTGATCGCCTCGTCGATGTCGTGGGTGACGAAGACGACGGTCTTGCCGAGCTCGGACTGCAACCGCAGCAGCTCGTCCTGCAGTCCCTCGCGGACGACCGGGTCGACGGCGGAGAACGGCTCGTCCATCAGCAGCACCGGCGGGTCCGCGGCCAGCGCCCGAGCCACCCCGACCCGCTGCTGCTGGCCGCCGGAGAGCTGGCCGGGGTAGCGGGCTCCCATCGCGGCCGGCAGGCCCACCAGCTCCAGCAGCTCGGCCGCGCGGGCCCGCGCCCTGCGCCGCCCCCAGCCGATCAGCAGCGGCACGGTCGCGACGTTGTCCAGCACGCTGCGGTGCGGGAACAGCCCGGCCTGCTGGATGACGTAGCCGATGCCCCTGCGCAGCCGCGGCGGGTCCGCCGAGCGAACGTCGAGATCGTCGATGACGATCGTGCCGCCGCTCGGCTCGACCATGCGGTTGATCATCCGCAGCGAGGTGGTCTTGCCGCAGCCGGACGGCCCGACCAGCACTGTGATCTTGCCGGACGCAGCGGTGAGGCTCAGCTGGTCGACGGCGACCGTACCGTCGGGAAAGCGTTTGGTGACGGCGCGGAACTCGATCACTCCGGGGATCCTTCGGTCACCGACGGCCGCTCACCGGAAGGCGCCATGTGGGTGACCCTAGCCCGGAAGACCAACAGCGGCGAAGGAACCCGCGCCGTCGAGACCGTGTCGAGACACACCGGCTGCCACCCACTTCGGCAGCGCCGAGCCGTTGGCCTCTCCGCTGGGTTAGAGATTGTCAGGGGATGGGCGTAGCCTCCGCGGCTATGACGGAGCGTGATACCTACACCCATGGCACCCCTAGCTGGGTGGATCTTGGAAGTCCCGACCCGAAGGCCTCCAGCGCCTTCTACAGCAGCCTCTTCGGCTGGGATGTGCAGGCCGCGGGCGGGCCTGAAACCGGCGGATACATGATGGCCATGCTGCGCGGCCGGCCGGTAGCGGGCATCGGTCCGGCACAGGCGGAGGGCGCTCCGCCGTGGTGGACCACGTACATCACGGTGGATAGCGCCGACATCACCGCGAAGGCGGTCGAGGAGGCCGGCGGCACGGCCCTGGCCGCGCCGTTTGACGTGCTCGATGCCGGCCGGATGGCCGTGTTCAGCGCGCCGGGCGGCGCCGTGTTCTCGGTGTGGGAGGCCAAGCAGCACCCTGGCGCCGGCATCGTCAACGAGCCGGGCGCGCTGACCTGGAACGAGCTGATGGTCCGCGACATCGAGGACGCCAAGCGGTTCTACAACAACGTCTTCGGGTGGGAGACCGAGGACGCGGACATGGGCGGCGGCGTGACCTACACGCTGTGGAAGCAGCCGGGCGCCGAGGCGGGCGCCAGCATCGGCGGGGCCATGCCGATGGTCGGCGACCAGTGGCCGGCCGACCTGCCCGACCACTGGATGGTGTACTTCTCGGTCGCGGACTGTGACGCCTCGGCCGCGAGGGTTGCGGAGCTGGGCGGCAAGGTGTCGGTCCCGCCGACCGACATCCCGAACGTCGGCCGCTTCGCGGTCTGCAACGGACCGCACGGCGAGACGTTCTCGATCATCGCCAACCCGCAGCCGAGCAGCTGACCATGCGCTCGCGGACCCGCGTTCGCCCGACCGGTGGATGCGGGTCCGCGGCGCTCAGGCCACCCTCGCCACCCCGCCGATCGGGGTGAGCGAGTCCCCGCCGCCGGAGCCCCCGCCGCCGGAACCGGGGTCGGGCTCGGTCAGCGGCACCGGACCATCGCCGGACAGTGTTTGGGCGAGGAGCACCCACCGGCCGCCGTCCCGAGTGAACGAAAACGTCCTGGTGGCCTCGTAGGCCGCGCGATCGGGTTCGTCCCCGCGGGTCTGCTTGCGGTACAGCGTGGTCCGCTCGGTGACGGTCAGCTCTAGCCGATCGTCCGGCTGCCGTGTACCCGCGTACACCACGTCGGTCTCGGCGGCCAGGTACGACTCGCCGGCGGCGCGCAGCTTGTCCCGCTTGGCGAACAGTGCCCGCAGCGCGGCGGTCTCGGCGGCCGCGAAGGACGGCGCGCGGGCCACATTGCCGGCGGCCAGCGGCGTGTCCGTGGCCGGCGTTGCGCCCTCGACCAGGGCGATCGCCCTGGCGGCCAGCACCTGCCTTGCCGCGTCCACCAGCGTCCGGTGCTCGGCCGGCACCGCCATCGCGCGCTCCGGTGTCCCCGCCGCGGCCGCCGCGACCAGCACCCCCGCCACGCCGGCAGTGGCCAGCCAGCCGCGAAGCATCATCGACATCCCGAACCACCGCCCGTCGCCACCACGACTGTATCCACGGCGCCGGGGCCCGACCCCTTACAAAGTGCGAACCTGCCGGGGTCAGGCGCTGCGCGGGGGTATGTGCAGGGGGCCGTGGCGGAGCAGGGCGTGCAGCTCGTCCGGTGGCACCGGCTTGGAGAACAGGTAGCCCTGGTAGGCCTCCACCCCAACGCCCCGCAGCGTGTGGAACTGCTGAGCCGTCTCGACGCCCTCGGCGACGCAGGTCCGGCGCATGGCCCTGGCCATGTCGACGACGGCGCGCGCGACCGCGAAATCCGACGGGTTGGTGCCGACGCCGGCGACGAACTGGCGGTCGATCTTGACGATCTGCGCCGGCAGCTCCTTCAGGCGCGCCAGCGAGGACAGCCCGGTGCCGAAGTCGTCGACCGCGAACCGCACGCCGCGCTCCACCAGCTGGGCCATGGCGTGCCGCGGCTTGGACGGCAGGTCCACCAGCGTGGTCTCCACCAGCTCCAGCACCACGCGGTCGAAGCCGACCCCGCTCGCCTCCACCGCGTCGGTGACCGCGTCCACGAAATCGGGGTCGCCGGGCATCAGGCCGGACAGGTTGATCGCGACGCCGACCCGGCGCCCGCCCGCGGCCACCGGCCAGCTCGCGGCCTCGCGCAGCGCGGTGCGCAGCACCCAGCGGTCCAGGTCGCGCAGCAGGTCGCCCTGCTCGGCGATCGGCAGGAACGCGCTCGGGGCGAGCATGCCGCGCTCCGGGTGCGGCCAGCGCACCAGCGCCTCGGCCGTCTGGACCACTCCGGCGGAGTCGACGACGGGCTGGAAGTGCAGGGCCAGCTCGTCGGCGACCAGCGCCTCGCGCAGCTGCCCCTCCAGTACCACCTGCCGGTCGGCCGCCGCCATGAGCGCGGCGCTGGCCAGCGCCGTCCGCCCGCGCCCGGCGCGCTTGGCCTGGTACATCGCGGCGTCGGCGAAGCGCAGCAGGTCCTCCGGCGCGGTCTGCCTGCCGTTGGGCATGGCCGCGCCGATGGTCGCCGAGACCCGCACCGGTTGGCCGCGCAGCCCCACCGCGGTGCGCAGCAGCCGCGACACCTCGGTGACCAGCGCCTGCACGCCGCCGACCAGGTCGGTGTCCGCGCAGATCACCAGGTACTCGTCGCCGCCGAGCCTGGCCGGCATGCAACCCTCCGGCATGCCGGCCAGCAGCCGCCGCGCCAGCGCCACCAGCAGCTCGTCGCCGGCGTCGTGGCCGAGGGAGTCGTTGACCCGCTTGAAGTTGTCGATATCGCAGAACAGCACGGCCACCCGGGAGCGGGTCGGCCCGGCCAGCAGGTCGCCGAGCACCTGCTTGACCGCGGCCCGGTTCGGCAGCCCGGTCAGCTCGTCATGGGTGGCCTGGTGGCGCAGCACCTCGGCGGCCCGCCGCCGCTCGGTGATGTCGGAGAACACCACCAGCCAGAACTGCCGCCCGTCGTCCTGCACCGACACCGAGATGTGCAGCTCGCAGTACACCGCCTCGCCGTCGGCCCGCAGCAGCACCACCTGCGGCACCGTGTAGCTGCTCTGCCCGCTCGCCAGCACCTTGGTCACCGGCGGCAGGTGCCCCGGCCGGTCGTCCGGATGGGTCAGCTGCTCGGTCGTCATCCCCCGCAGCTGGTCCAGCGAGTACCCCAGCAGCTGGCACAACGCGTCGTTGGCATCCACCAGCCGCTCGGTGGCGTCGAACAGGCCGATGCCCACCGGCGTGATCGACACCAGGTCCGCGAACCGCTGGCTGGAGCGGCGCATCCGCGCCTCCGCGGTGCGGTGCTCGGTCACGTCCTGCGCGGTGCCGACCATGGTGGTCCCGCCGTCCGGGGTGGGCACCACCGCGCCGTAGATGCGGAACACCCGCTGCGCGCCATCGCGGCGGACCACCCGGTGCTCACACTCCATCGGCTCGTGCTCGCTGACCAGCCGGCGCCACAGGTCGTCCACCCAGTCCCGGTCGTCGGCGTGCACCACGGACAGGTAGGTCTGGTAGGTCACCGGCTCGTCGGCCGGCACGCCGAACAGCTCGCGCAGCATGTCCGACCAGAACACCCGGTCGGTCCGGGGGTCCGCCTCCCAGGTGCCGATGCTCGCCACCCGCTGGGCGTCGGCCAACCGCCGGCGCTCCTCACGCAGCTGCCGTTCCATCGCCCGCTGCTCGGTGACCTCCTGCACGGTTCCGAGCACCCGGACGATGTCCCCGGCCGGGTTGCGCTCGGCGCGGGCGCGGCACACGTACACCCCGGCCGCCGGCGGCATCCCGCGGAACTCGACCTCGACGGTGGCCCCGGCCTGGCCGAGGGACAGCTGGTCCACCAGCACGGTCAGCTTGCCGCGGTCGTCGGGGTGCACCGCGGCCATCGGGTCACGGTGCGGGTCGACGCCCAGCTCGTCGAGCATCTCGACCAGCGCCTCGCTGAGGTACCGCTCGCGGCTGACGAGGTCGACCGACCAGCTGCCGATACGGGAGATCCGCTGCGCCTCAAGCAGCCTGGCCCGCTCCTGCGCCAGCTCGGTCTTGGCGCGCCACTGCTCCGTGATGTCCCGGATCGAGCCGGTGTAGCGGACCAGCCGGCCGTCCGGGTCGCGCTGCGCCTTGGCCAGGCCGTGCAGGCGGCGCTGGGCGCCGGTCGGCAGGTTCACCCGGTACTCGACGTCGATGGTCGCACCGGTGGCGCGGTGCTCCTCCCAGTAGGCCGCGAGCTTGTCCCGGTCCTCGGGGTGGGTGAGGTCCAGCACCGCGCCGGCGCCTGGACGCACGCTGCCTGGCTCGATGCCGAGCAGGTCATAGTGCCCTCGCGACCACACGGTCTCCCCGGTGCGCGGGTCGAACTCCCACGAGCCGATGCCGGCGACGCGTTCCACCTCATCCATCCGGCGCCGCTCCTCGGCCAGCGCGCGCACCGCCGCCCGCTGCAGGCCGGTGAGGTCCACCAGCAGCACCATGACGGCGCCCCCTGGCAACCCGCCCCCGTGCGCCCCGGCACCGTGCGCCCCGGCACCGTTCAACGCCGCGCCGTTCATGCCGGTGCCGTCCTGGCCTGCCACAACCGGGTTGGGGGGCAGCGGGACCCGGACTACCCGCACCCTGCTGGCCCGGCCACCGCCCGGCCAGGCCAGGGTCGCGTCGTCGCCGTCGTCGAGCATGAACCGGTGCAGCCGCGCACCGAGCAGCTCCTCCGGGCCGGCCAGCCCGGCCAGCTCGGCCAGCGCCTGGTTGGCCTGCAGCACCATGCCGGCGTGGTCGCACACCATGGCAGGCGTCTCCGGCAGCTGGTACGCGGGGTACCGGCCGTGCTGCAGGGGCTGCCTCGCCACCGCATTATGAAAGACCTTCATGTCACGTTCGCCGTTTGCGGGTGCGACGAGGGTTCGCTCGACCTGATCGGTCACGCCTCACCTCATCGCCGTCATGCCCCGGACAGTTAGCGTCGGACGCCGCCGGGATCGCGCCGTCACACGTCGGAGCACGATCCCGAGTGCCCTGCCGCCCGCCCGGGGCCTATTCGACCGCCTACCCGGCCGTAGCAGCAACAAATTCCGCCAACCGATATAGCACGAGACAGGCGATCAAGCACTAGACGTAACGCCAGTTTCGCAGCCAAGTGACGACGAACGGAGGGGAACTACCCCAAATGGCCGGCAGCCAACCAGGTCTATCGGCGCATGTATTAAACGATGAGTAACGGCGGTCGGGTCTACCGCCACGCAGCGTCAGCTGGCCACACCTTCGGCGCGCGCGGCTTCGGCGACCGCGGCGGCGACCGCCGGCCCAACGCCGGCGTCGAGCGGGCTCGGCACGATCCGGTCCAGCGCCAGCGTCGGCGCGGCGACCTCGAAGATCGCGTCGGCGGCAGCGAGCTTCATGCCCTCGGTGATGCGCCGTGCCCCGGCGTCCAGCGCGCCGCGGAACACCCCGGGAAACGCGAGCACGTTGTTGATCTGGTTCGGGAAGTCGCTGCGACCAGTGGCCACCACGGCCGCGTGCCGCGCGGCGACGTCCGGGTGGATCTCCGGGTCGGGGTTGGACAGCGCGAACACGATGCCGCCGGCGGCCATGGTCGCCACCGACTCCTCCGAGACGGTCGCACCGGAAAGCCCGAGCAGCACGTCGGCACCGACCATGGCATCGGCGAGCTCCCCGGTGATCCCGCGCGGGTTGGTGACGGCGGCGAGCTCGGCCTTGATCGGGTTCAGCCCGTCCCGGCCGGCGTGCACAACGCCCTTGGAGTCGGTCAGGACGACATCCCGGACGCCGGCCGCGAGCAGGATCTTCGCGCACGCCACGCCGGCCGCGCCGGCACCGGCCACGACGACCTTGAGCGGCGCCATGTCGCGCCGGAGCACGGTGCACGCGCCGCGCAGCGCGGCCAGCACCACAATCGCGGTGCCGTGCTGGTCGTCGTGCATCACCGGGCAGTCCAGCGCCTCGACCAGCCGGCGCTCCAGCTCGAAGCACCGCGGCGCCGAGACGTCCTCCAGGTTCACCGCGCCGAAGGTGGGCCGCAGCCGCACCATCGTCTCCACGATCTCCTCGACGTCGGTGGTGTCCAGCACGATCGGGATCGAGTCCAGGCCGCCGTACGCCTTGAACAGCGCGGACTTGCCTTCCATCACCGGCAGGGAGGCGCGCGGGCCGATGTCGCCGAGGCCCAGCACGGCGGTGCCGTCGCTCACCACCGCGACCAGCCGGTGCGCCCACGTGTAGCGCGCGGCCAGCCGCGGGTCCGCGGCGATGGCCCGGCTCACCTTCGCCACGCCGGGGGTGTACGCGATCGACAGCGCGCGGGCCGTGTCCAGCGGCGCGGTCGGCGCGAGCGCGAGCTTGCCACCCACGTGCGCGGCGAAGATCTCGTCGTCGGTGATGGCTGCGGTCTGCTCCACGGCAGTTCCTCCTGCATGCTGGGCAAACGCCCTCGTGCGGTGCGCACCGACGCCACGGCGGGATACACCGGCGACGCGATGTCGACGCTCAGGATGCCTCAACTCGGTGGAGGGGCTCCCCAGTGCGGACAGATGTGCAGGTCAGTCTGTCAGGTTATGGCTGCCCTGTCGCGCCGGCAGGAGCGTGGCGCGCGAGCCACACCGTCCCGATCGCCGTCAGGTCGGATCGGACCTGGCTGTTCGCCCGGCAGGTGAGCAGCGGAGCACCTGGTCTCGGGTCACCGATGCGAAGGACCATAGTCTCGGGCGTGTTCGCGCCCAAGAATAGGGATTGCGGCGTATCACCTACGTAAAGGCGCAACACTCAGGTACTGGGCCTGCCATCGCACCCGCCAAGCAACGCGCGCCACCTGGGGGTGCCGAGGGCCTCCTAGGCGATTCTGACCATTCCAGCCGTAAAAGTGCGGTGCCATATTGGCCAAAGACGCAGGCGACCCACGATGTTAGGACACTGTACCGTGCAAAGAATGCTCTGCGGGCTTGCGGCGCTGGTCCTGGCCGCCGCCGTCGTCTCCACGGCAAATCCCGCCACGGCCACCCCAGACACGGCCAACGCAGACGATGGACGCGCAGGCGTCGAGTTCGAGCGCCCGATATACGTGACGAGCCGTGGGATCGCATTTGACCTTTCCACCGGACCGCATGTGGTCAGCCGTTACGCCATCGACGCCACGGGACAGTTGGTGCCCCGTGGGGAGCCGGTGCCCACCGTCAACGGGGCGCGGGGCATCGTGTTCACCCCGGACGCCCGCCTCGCCTACGTAGTCGGGGCGGCCGACCGGGCGGTGTCCGTCTACCGGGTCGGCGCCGGTGGTGAGCTGATACCGTTCGGGGAGCCGGTCCCCACCCAGGGCGTGGGCTCGTTCGGGATCGCCATTTCACCGAACGGGCGGCACCTGTACGTGGCGAACCTGGCTTCGCACAACATTTCCGTTTTCTCGATCGGCCCCTCCGGTCGCCCGGTCCTGCTCGGCGATCCGGTCCCCACCGGCGTGACGAACACCCGCAACGTCGCGGTGAGCCGGGACGGCCGGTTCCTGTTCGTTTCTCATGGCGTACCGCCCGACATGAATTTTGACGTGGTCAAGACCCTGCCCATAAACGCCGACGGTTCGCTCGGGGCTCCGACGTTCACCGCACCGATCGGCATCACGGGCACTGGCCTGTTGCTCTCGCCGGACGGGAGATTCCTCTACGTGGCCTGCTCGGCGACCCACGACGTTTACGGCTTCCGCATCGGCCCGAACGGGGAACTGCATCCGGTACCAAACTCGCCATTCATGGCGAACAACACCCCGGAGGGCATGGCGTTCGCCCCTGACGGCAGAACGCTGTTCGTGAGCGACGTCGCCACCGAGCCGACGCTCGTCCTCGACGAGGCTGGCCTGTGGACCTTCTCCGTCAATGACGACGGATCACTGACCCCTGCCAGGCCCCGGCTCGACGCCTCGGGCAGCGGGGGCGGGGCGGCCATCACCCCGGACGGCCGGCACCTGCTGGTGACCGGATTCTTCGACAACGACGTGGCTGCCTACGAGTCCGCCACGCTGCGCCAACTCCCTGGGTCCCCGCGGCCGTCCATGGGCCTCGCGCCGTCGTTGAACTCCGTCGCCATGCTGCCCAACCTCGGCCCGCGAGCCTCGCTCACCGCACGGTCGCGAGGCAATGTCGCCACCTTCGACGCGACCGCCTCCTCCGACCCCGACGGCCGGGTCGCCCGCTACGACTGGGAATTCGGCGATGGCACCACACTGGCCAACGGCGGCCCGCGGCCCAGCCACGCCTACCGCCAGCCCGGCAGCTTCCAAGTGACCGTCGTCGTCACCGACAACGAGGGCTGCTCCGCGTCGCTGTTCTA
>Ga0209382_10006239_pt1 | contig 15369 bp, 33 predicted proteins | sample SoiMetdeltSBSDD5_FD_187599 | JGI IMG/M metagenome (GOLD analysis project Ga0209382, IMG submission 187599) | Bulk soil microbial communities from a Populus tree surrounding site in Tennessee, USA - Soil MetaG P. deltoides SBSDD5 (SPAdes) (version 2) | ecosystem: Environmental > Terrestrial >... | reverse complement strand
CCGCCCCGCCTAGTACGACCTTTCCTAGTTCCATAGGGTTAACTCGCTAGAACACGAACAAGATTAGTCAGCCGTCCTGAGCTAACCGCGAAGATAAACAGCAGCCCAAAGATGGTTACAGCTACCGGGCGCATATCAACCCCTTACGGCAGTCCACGCCCGCCCTACCTTGTCGGTTATGGCGGTGTAGATGAGAATGAGACCGATAATCAGCAGCACTATAGGCAACATAGGCTACTCCGCGAGTTCGTAGATAACCCGAATCGCCACCAATATGCCGATGGCAATCAGAAGGGTTATCGCCGGGGCATTAGCGGGCCCGCTTGCCGGGGCAGCGCCGCTGGCACCGTTCGTGCGTGTAGGGGCGCTGGCTAGGCTGGCAGTGTTCGGAATAATTCCGGCCTGAAATGGCTTCATCGTACCACCTCCTAGGCGGCGGCTTGATTCTGATTGACCGGGCGAATCCAGCGCGTGATCGTCTTCATGGTTTGCGTGGGGGCGGTAATGAGATCATAGATACTACTTGCGCCCAGCGTTTCAATGGCATCACGCCCGTAATTGTCGAAGGCTCCCAAGCCCTCGCTGCCGAGATAGTCATGAATAATGCGCTTGTCCAGTCCGGTCAGAGCGCCCGCAAGTGTGGGGTCATTCTCGCAGCACATACTATAGTTCAGGGCGTGCAGGTTTTGACTGACATCCTCATAGGTGTTAGTTTCCTGCACAACGAGTTTATTGTTGGTAAACCCGCTGGGGAGTATGTGATACATCCCTACCACAGCGCCGCCCGTAGGCCAATTGAATCGGAAATCCGTTGCCACGTTGACCGCTACGTTTTGCTCATAAATCTGATGCAAATAGGCAAGGTTGGGATAGTCCGCTGGCTCCTCTGGCACCTCAAACAGCACCGCTGCACATTCGGCAGAGGCAGAGGTAATAGTCATGCCGCTGGTTGCCAAGTCTGTTGGCGTGCCCCATTGGATTTGAAGCTGTCCAATGGTGCGAAGGTTTTGCAGCATAATCATCCCCAGCGGGTCACGGGGATTAAGCGCACAGGGAATCAGCATGGGCATAATGAATGTTCCAGCCGCTACCGCACTGCGCGCTGTTGACCATGCCCAAGGGTTGCGAAATGCGCCCAAGAAATCGCGCACGCCCCAATGGTAGCCAGCGCCGCTGACATCGAATAGCTTACCACCACTATTCAGGTCAACCGTCACACGCTGAATGAGATTCGCCACACCATAGGCGTTTGCGCCCGTTGGGGTGCCAGCAATTACCGCTGTGAGATACACCAGAATATGCGAAAGCAGCCCGGCCTTGGGTAAATCCACAGCAGTGAGACCGCCGCCCGTGAGACTCGGAATGGACATGCTTTGCATCTTGACAATTTTTCGCCGCGTGTTGGCGTCAAATCCGCCGCTCATAAAAAAGCCTCCTGAGTGAGAACCGAAAACGATTAGGCGGTATTCACCGCATCACGGACAAGGCGAGTAGCCTGATTGTCGTAACGGTTTACGACATACTTGGCGGCAATGCTAAAGGACAAGGCCATTAGCCCGATGAGAAACCAATTCGCAACGCTAGGTTTAACGTCTGCGAAGTCCAACTTGAACATTATTTCCCTCCTGAATCATCCGGCGGCTGCGGTTGCGTCGTCACGCCGAAAAGAAAATTAAGAATCCCGGCTACGGCTACGGTCAGCCAGACGGGAATATTCCCGGTTGACGCCTGAAGATATATCGCGCCGATAATCACCACGACAGCGATAACCAGCTTGAAATAAAAATCAGGATTGGTTGGCAGGTTCATAAGTTGAGTCTCCCAAGTCTCAGTTGGCGGCTTTTTCGAGAGTAGTACCAAAACGTGAAAGGCTCTGTAAGTTCCTTTTGCAGTTTTGGGTTGACATCCCTAGCCAGCCGCTTTCTGTCATCTTCTAGGGGTGTCTCAAAAACAAAAAAATGTTGCGCCTCGGATAAAAATATTCTTGGCATGTAGGCCGGGCGCTGGCTTGCCGCCCAACCGCTTACTTTTCGACTTCTACCCCGTCGCCAGATGTCACGAATGGCCTTGTGGGGGTAGGGGGTAGGGGCTATTTCGTCTGTCTCATCGATGTAGACCGTAACGTTCCCCGCTTCATAGGCTAATTCCATTGCTTCATAGGCGTCTTCGGTGTCTACAACGCGAGTTCGGATAGGTTCGCCCGCCATAAGCCTCTCTTTTGCGCTTTCTGACCAGTCCACACACAGCCAGTCGTGTAATTCGTCTTTCGAGTCGATCACCACAAGGCGACTCTCCGATAGCAGGTACATCTGTGCGGCGGTTGTCTTGCCGCTGCCAGTGGTACCAGTGAGAAAGACTCTATCGCTTTGGCTGATTGGAACTGTTGAGGCCATTCATATACCCATCGGCCTCCTGATAGAGCGCCGTCCCTTCTGGCGTGCTTTGCAAGTGTTCAATCAACCGCGTCATAAAGTGCATAATTCGCGCCCTGTCCTGATACATGCGAAGCATCAGCACCGGGTTGATTAACGCGGTGAGAGGTGGCGTACTGTCTCTCTGTTCGACCAATTTATTTCCTTTCGTGGCACACCGTTACTACTTACCGGGGGAGGGTTGTCTGACGCTTGTACCGCATCCATTTCAGCGGCCTCTTGCTGCGCTATCGCCTCTTGTTCAGCCAGCTTTTCATTGCGCTTGGCTATGGCGATACCTGCTAGACGGTTGGCATACAACACACTGCCGAAAACAAACATGGCAGGCATCATGTAGGGCTTGAGCTTGTCCAGAATCCCGGCGCTGTCGCCTTGCATGAGTTCTGCCAAGCTGGTTTGCAGTAAAAACGCCTCATTGGGCGTAAATGCAGCCTCATCGCCCAGCGCGCCGACTGCCATAGCTTGGGCAACTTGTAGTATCCCGGCTGCTTTGTCCGCTGGTGTGGATTCAGGAGGTAATTCAGACGCTTGGGCGGCTGGGGGGGGAGGGGTTTTTACTCCGCCTTCTTTCGCCCTTTGCTGAATATTGACCGTCGTTTTGGCGGCGCTGGTTCGTCGGGTTGTTTTTCGTCGGCTTTTGGCTTTTCGTCGCTTGCCGCTTCTAGTTCCCGTTGCGCTTCCCGCACTTCGGCGGCTGCTTCCCGCGTCTCCTGAGAGGGGGTCACTGGTAGCTGGGAAAGAATCTGTTGGGTCAAGTCGGCTGTCGTCGCCGCTATGTCCTCCAACCTGTCGAATCTCTCCTCGTACTCCGTCATCCATCCCGGCCTCATTTCTTCAACAGCTGGCGTTTCGTCGTCAGCCGATTCTGGCGTGTCATCACGTTCTTCAGGCGTGTCCATATGCGTTCTACGCCTTCTTCGCTAAGCGTTATCGTCGGGGGGAAAGTCTTCCGGCTGCTTGTCGCCAGCCGCCTCCTGCCTAGCCTCGTAGATGGTATCTTTCACAGAACCACTACCCGGCGCAAACACTATAGTGCAGGGCTTACCATCTTGGTTAAGGCACTCACAAATGAGCGTAAGCTGCCCGTCCGATTCGGAAATTTCAGTTCTTACAACATCGTAGCGCATGAATGACTCCTTTTGGGGACATTCCCCTCAAAATTTCTTAACGCGCAAAAAACACCCTACTTAATTCGCCTACATTTTCGCACCTCAGGGACTAGAACATCTTTAGAACAAAGAATAAACGCAAAATTAGACATTTGTCAAGAAATGGACAACTGCCTAGTGTTGGACAATTCGTCCATTTATAGACACACGCAAATAAAAAGCCCGGCGGTGTGCCGGGCTAAGATGGTTTGATTTAGGGGCTATCAGCGAATGGCTTCTAAGAACGCTTTCGCGGCGGCGTTCAACCTTACCATCCTTGGCTTTTCTGACCCTTCGTTCGGTAAGTGAAGTTCACCCAACGTCTCTACAAGCGTGCTTAAGAGAAAAGCAGCCTCTACAGCAGTGACTCCAGTTGACCCTATGCTAAAGTAACTTGGCTTGTGTGTCAGGCTCATTGCCAGAACATCAGAACCAATTTGATAGTTTAGTTCGAGCCTTAGCTCGCCTATTTCAACTATTCTTGTTTGATGATCTCCTGTTTTCCTTGTCATTTAACCCTCCTCTTAGGCCAAATTATAGCTCACTTATGCAAATGGCCGTTTACGCTGTTATCTTGCCGTCGATGTAGTTTCGGAGTTCGGTTAGTTGGCGGCGCGCCTTCATATCGGTTTTATCATCTTCATGAAAGAAGCTGCATATGATGTCTACAGCTTTCATGGCGCGCTGAGTCTCTGTGTTGAGTAGCTTTCGATCTCTTTCAGCGGCTTTACGACATGCAGGCGAGTGATACTTAGCGGTGCGACGTGCCGCCCAGAACTCTTTACCGCAATGGAGACACTTACATTTCTTGTCACCGCGCCGGGCGTCATAGATTTGGGGTCTGTTCTGTGACAGATTTGTGTCACGGATAGGTAGCATGTCATCACTCCTGTTCGATTTCATCTAGCAGGGCGTCTAGCTCATTTTGGCAGTCGTAACACATTCCCCATTCCCGCATTGAAACCATGTCCGCTTCTACACCGCCGACGAATGAGCCACACATCGGACAAAACCCGTCTGAGTGAGCGCAGTCATCACAGAGGAATCCCGCCGCGGTACCATCAGGATAGTAGTAATACCTATTGTGCTTTGGATTTTCGATGTGTTCACACTTCAACATTTAGTTTCTCCTTTTTGAGACTCTCATCATGCCAAAACCGATTTCACACCGATTTCTAATGATAATGCCTCATTACTAAGCGTTAACTCGGTGGAAGCTCTCTCTTAATCCAAGCGGGAAACTGAGAATCGCGCGCTGTGCAGTGCCTTGACTGATGTGTTCGCAGTCCCCGGCGTGAACTGTCCTGTGAAGCGTATGAACGTGTCCAACCGCATTTTGTACACTGAACTGTGAACTCATTGAACTCATATTCTGCACTTTCTGAACGGACGGTTATATGGATGTCCAGTTCAATCGCAACGCCCTCACCCAACACTTGTTTTAAGAAATCGCCCAATTTCATTGCTCTAGCTCACTCTCTTTTAGACGCTGTTCGATTCGCCAGCGCAATTCGCTTACGCGCTCCCGCTTGGTTTTTGGACTTAAAACGTACAACCCTAGCAGGATGTCTTGCACTTCCAACGGCAGATCGTCGCCATGATGCCACCAACACACCATTTGAGGGATATATTTCAAGCCACACTCCCTAAACAATTCTGCATAGCGCGCTGTGTGTCCAGAAATCTCAAATATCGCGCCAGTGACAGTGTAGGCGATGATTTGCGCCCGAATTGAACTAACCCGACGTTTCGCCATAGTTGGCACCGGACATAACCGATATGATGACATCGGCAGCCAGCGGACGTAAGCACGTCGGGCAAGCAAAGGTTTCGGTTGGTTGTACCCACTCGCTTTTGCAGTCGGCACACTCGCATGACAGCCAGATTCGGAACTCCTCATCAACCATCATGTGATGCTCAACGAAAACGCCCCGACACTTTGGACACGTCAGTTCATGGTTCATTTCGTCACCTCGTAGAAGTATTGCAAGTAGCCATTCCGGGCCCGCCCATTGATGCGATTTAACCGACCATCTTCAACCAGCGATTCGATCTTGCCTAGCAGCCAAGGCGAACGCTTGTTAAAGCCTAAGTAATTGGCGATGTCGCTGCGGCCTACCGGGGCAGGGGATGTCGCCACAAACAGCATGATTTTCTCCCTCACATCTTGGAAAGTGGGGGGCTGGTGATTTAACGTTAAATCACCATTTTGAGAGAGAATGGTTAATTCACCTTTCTCGTCTCGTGGGAAATTCCGCATATCAATTTTGAATGTCATAGATTGCTCCTAGTGTTTGTCAAAACCTTCGTAGGGGTCCCCGTCAACGTTGGGGTCAATTTGATTTTTGTCCAACCAGTATTTGAGAAGGCCATAGGGAGTCTCGACATCCTTCTCTTTCGCCAGTTGGTACAACCCGGCTTTCACCACATCCAAGGGATAGGGGTCTATCAGCCAGCGCGCCTGTTTGATGCGAGTCTTACATTGCTCTTTGACACGCTGCGCTAGGGATTCTTTGTCCTCTTGGGCAAAAGGCTCCCCATATTCAGCCTGAGGGCGGCGGGCGGCTGAGGGGGGCGGCGCGGAACGGGGGGGAGTGGAACTACCTTGCGCGTTTCGCGCTGGTTGCGCTTCGCGCTGGTGTCCGCCTGTTTCTTGTTCTTTGTCTTTGCCTTCTTCCCCATCGAGTCTGCTTTGTTCGATGGTTTGAGGCCAGCCCGCCGCCGTTTCGCTTTCAGAGGCAAAGCCGTTTGGTGGTACTTGTGGTGGTAGTTCTTGGTTGTTATTTACTGTAGGTTCTTTTAAATGTAGTTCTTTGGTGGTATACGATTCGGAAGTTGAACCTAAATTCCGAATCGGTGGCAACGCATCTCGTAGCTGACGTGCTACAACCTCATTATCAGGCGAGAGTGCGACGAAATTAAGGGCTAGACCGTACACGTTTGGCACGAATTGACCTGTGTATTGGTCACGTTGGTTGCGACGTAGGAAGCTGATATAGCCGCGCGCTTCCAACGACTCCAGCAATGGATTCACCTCTTCTATCTGCAAAGAGATAGCGGCGGCGATGTCCTTTATTGTGGGGAAGCAATTCCCCTGTGCGTTGATAAAGCTGGTCAAGTGCAGCAGCAGCTTGAACTCTTTATCCGGTAGAATGTGCGTTGCTTCTCTAAGGCTATTGGCGTACAATGCAACCCAAGAGGCGCGTTTACTGTCAGTCATCAGTGTTCCCTCTAGCCCGATCAGTGCTGTCGGGCTTCTCTTTTTCATCGTCTGGTAGATTCAATATCTCCAACGCCGACTCGACCTGAAAGAGCATGTCCTTTAGCTCACGGCGCACACTCTCCAACAGCAACTTGAGAATCTGCTTACCTTCTCTGTCCATGTTTCCCTCAAACCGCTATAAAGGCCGAAAATTGCGTCGAAAATCCGATTTAGGTCAAATCATACGGGGGGCTATAGTCCCGTTGAAATTTGAATTTCACCTATGGGGTTAAAATGGCTATTCTGATTCGGAACTAAACAGCGCCAGTTGAAAAACCCAAGCCTGCTGCGATTGCGACCAGCGCCAACCATACTTCTCTAGGATTTCAACCAACCGGGCATCGGTGTAGTAAGACAAGGGCAGGTCTAGCCCGTAATCCGCCCCCTTGCTTTGGATAAGCAGCCGCGCTTTCTTGTCCTTGAGTTCGCCGTCCTTCACGACACCGCCTCCTGAACAAAGAAGCTGCGCCCGGCCCCAGTTAAGCGATATTCCCCGTCTACAAACTCGACATAGCCCGCCTCTATTGCCTCGGCAAGCTCCGATTCCGTGTACTGGCTTAGGTCATGTGGTAATCTTTCATATCGCGTTACGGGCACATAACCATTGTTCTCTAGCCATTTACTGATAGTGGCCTGAGACACGCCTAGCACCTCTGCCGCGTGTTTCTGGCCTCCGATATTGACCAGTGGCGGGATAACCTCCGTCATTGGTTTGCCGCACTCTTTTTCCAACTCGCGCAGGATGAAACGCTTTGCCATTTCGATACCCTTTCTTGTCTTATTGGATAAGACGCTTCCGACGATAAAGGGCTACGTATTTGTAACCCATACTTATCCTAAACGATAATGATTGTTATGTCAAATTGAGATAAACTAAAGACAGCCTAGAAGGGAAGCGAATGATAGGAATCAGACTCCGCAAACTACGTGAAAAATTAGGTTTGACCCAAGATGAACTAGCAGAAAAGATAGGCGTAAACAGCTTACAGATTAACCGATACGAACATGATAAGAATGAGCCTAGTGGTGAGCTAGTGGCGCGTATGGCAAAAGCCCTCTATACGAGCGCAGACTACCTACTTGGGTTAACAGACGACCCCGCCCCGGCTGGCTTAAACAAGGGCGAATTAACGGCAAGAGAGCGTGCTGCAATCGCGGCATGGCGGCGCGGCGAACCTTACGAAGCGGTCAAGGTCATTGTGGGCGATGAATAACTATATTATCGCCTAGTCCAATAAAAAGACGTGCCGCGCTGGTTAGTTGTGAAGGCTCCCCAGCGCGGCATGACACGGGAGGCTAGTCCGGTGTCGAGACAAATTGTAAAACGAAAAGATATAATCCTGCAATCCTGTCCCTACTGCAATGCTTTATTCCCTCACCCCAAGCCTAATCAACAATACTGCTGCGAGGAACACCGAAGGGCATATAACGCCCTCAAGAAACAAGGCACTCGCTGGGCGAATAAAGCAGCTGAATCGATTCGTCGACTCTATGTCCTAAAAACAAAATACCCTGACATGCCGATAGACCCCTTGCTTGCCGAAATCGAAGGTCTTGCCCACAGCTTTCAAGTGCCATAATAATTTGAAGCCTCGCATCGATGCGAGGGCTTCTCAACTAATCGCAGCTCTCCAGATGACTCGACCTACGAGAAAACCCCAAAACCGATAATTAAGACACCGACTATGATTTCATAGAAAATTTATGTTTTACGGCGAAAATTGGCTTTATCATCAAAGTATCAGTTTTATTGTAAGGTCATAGGGACATGGAACAGATTCTAGCCGTACTCGTCTTGCTGCTTGTGCAGCGTTACTTTTCGCGCCGTCCGAAGCGCGCCTAAATGCAGCCGCCCCGTTAGCGACGGGGCGGCCCACTACTCCGCATTAGGAAAAGGTCAGTCTCACCTCCTACACCTCGAACAATAAACGAATCACACCCCCCTCTCAAACCCTATCCCCCTGCCCTCTTTTGGGATATTTCCCGTTTGCCGGGGGAGTAGGTGAGGTTGGGGCGAGTTCAACCTGTCAGAATTTCGGGCTGTTGCCTAGATGTTTGGCAAAAAGGCGTACAAACCCGACAAAGACCACAGTCGCCAGCACCGCGCCTATACAGACGCCCTCCCAAAAGCCCATTAGAACCTCAATACGGCGTTACTGCCGTAATCCGCCGGGGCGGTCAAAATCTCAATCTTATGGACGATAATCCCGCCTTGTAGCGTAGCCCACCTGAACTTGAAAAACACCTCTAGGCGTATCGTGGGGAAAGGCTTGTCGCTTTCGATTACCCATATTTGCTCATTTCGGGCTGATCGGAGCGCGGGAATCGTCTGAGGGGTTAGCCCGGTTGTGGTGCCGCCGCTGGTATTGTACACCGCCCCTTGAACGGTGAAGTCCGACAATAAGAAGCTGCCAGTCGAGTTAATCCGGCTCAGGTCTGTCGTGTAGGTAATTTTCACGATGTACCGTTGTTCAGGGAATAGCTCTATGCCGTCCTGCGCTAATCCGAACGTGCCTGAGACATAAGCAGGCTCAAATTGGTAGCCGCCTAGGTCGTCTCTCAGATACACATAGGGCGGCACGTTGGGATAGACCTCGTTCACGCCCACGTAAGACCATTGGGGAGGTATCGCCAGCGTCCTTACTTGGTCATGTCCCACCTCGACCAACACCGGGCGGCCTTCTAATGTCCAATTTTTGTTTATAGGGCTGAACGCAGGCAGGTTCGCATGGGGATTGCTACCGCTAGGGTCAGGCAGGGGAGTAGCCGTAATCGTGGGGACTGGTACCATGGTAGGCGTTGCAGCCGGAGCAATCGGCTGGCACGCCGCCACTATCAACAAAAGCATCAAAATTATGCGCTTCATGCAGAAAACCTCCCAAGAACATCTCTACTTGACGGTTTAATCACAAAGGCATGTTGACCTTTTACCAACCCCTCATATTGGCAAATCCCTAGGGCGGCAAACTGATTCCATGTAGCAAGCCGCTTTGGGTGTTCAGGCGAAATGTAAATATAATCCATGACCTCTTTCCCCTCAAGCTGCTTACGTGCGTAGACGGTAAAAACACTCACCATAGGGACTCCTCTCAAACACTGCAAATCATCATTTGCATAAGAAATACACCGTAATAAACAATGGTTTAAAGAGGTACTTTGATTGATGGTTCGGCGGCGAAGAAATTACCGGCGCCGCTGGTATTCATTACACGAATTTGAAACAGGCCATAATCGCTCACGACGGTATAGCGAGGCAGAATCAGTGTCCTATCATTTGCTGAGGCGGCGTCGGGGCCATAAACACCCTGCTCCATGTCAATTTGATAATTGAGACTAGGATTACTCACGATCAAAGAAACAGTCCAGTTTGCTGACAATGCAAATGAGGCCGTAGGGTTGACGACCAAATGATAATAAACAATACCGGGCGTTACAGGAGCGAAAAAACTTTTTTGACCATTATTGGCTAAGGAAACAGGTTCAAACGACGGCACCTGTAAGTCTGGTGTGGCGACATCGTGAGTGAACACATTAATGGTGATGTCGGGATTCCCCCCAGCAACGCTACCGTAATAATCAATGCTGGGTGTAATGGTGTCGGGAATTTTGCGCGGATAAACACTTACGGCCCCGCCATTTTGTTGAACCACTCGAATATCTGGCCCCGCATACAAAACAATGGGGCCAAGTGGGCTGGGCGATGAAAAGGTAAAAACAAAATGGCGAAAAATATCCTGATTTAAGGCTGGCAAGACGTAGGTGTTAGGGGTAGCAGCCAGAATGGTGTAGGGGTAGCCACTATAGTTACTGCTTCCAATGCTCTCAATTGAGCGAATTAGGCTTGAAGGCTGTTTATCAGCCACGTCGCTTACTTCAACCGTTGCCAGTGCGCTCTTTTGGTCAACGCCTGTAATAAAGACGGTGATACTGTTCGAGTGCATCGGCAGGGATACCCCGTCACTTTTGGGCTGCACGTAAAAATCATAGCGGTCTATGCTAGGGTCTTGACCGCCGTACTTCACATAAACCGGAAAGCTAGTAGGGTTAGTAATGCTCACCTGCTTAACGGGGATAGGCTCGTTAATGTGGGTAATTTGCTTTGTCAGCGTGTATTTATGCTTCATACCGGGCGCACCAATTGAACAGATAAACGGGGGAGTAAGCCAGCGACGGCAAGCACGATATTCGCCACACCGCTGTTTTGCGCCGCAAGTAGGGTTAAGGCGTCACCCGGATTCAGGACTTGGCTAAAGAACATCGAGTGCATTTCGTGGGTGAAACCGACAACCGCCGCCCCACGATAGTCGAAATAGGTATTTGCCCCGTTGACCGCTACACATACTTGCCGCTGCCCGGTTGCATGGGCAGTAAAGCGTACTGCCGTCCCAATGTTGTATAACCCACGCCGGGCAATCACAATCGAATTGCCCGCCGGATTCCAGTTAACGCCCTGTGCAGGCGTAAGCGGCGTGTCCAGTGTCAAGAGAATCGGCACCGTTCCAGAGGCAATAGACTGGTTGGCGGCCTTTGTGACTGAAAGAAAGTCCGGCAGGCCGGGCAAAACGAAAGGTTTTTCATTCATGGCGTCAGGCCGGGCGTTGCAAAAGCACGCGGGGACGTGTACAGGAGGGCGTAGGGTTGGGTTGGCGCGCTGGCGTAGGCATAAAAGAGACGCTCATACACGAAATGGGGGGAATTAAAGACCTTTCCAGTAGGCACGATATATCTCCGAGTAGGCGCGCCGCCTAGCTCTGAGGTGGAAAGGTACAAGTCAACGCCGCTGTTATTCACGACTGTGAACTGCCGAAAGGTCATGTTTGGCGCGATGTTGCCCTGCGTTTTGTCTAACACATATTCAAAGGGCATATTGGCGACGGGCTTGCGCTGCTTAGGCTTGTCGTCTGTCATCTTCTCACCTTTCGGGCGATTCTGGCCGCTGGCGACACAAAGTTAGTGGCTTGCTTGACGGGTGCCGCAGATAGCCGGGTGACGGCAATAAACACGATTACCAGCCCGGTCATTAAGGCGACGGCGCGCGGGATGTAGCCCGCGATAATTTGTTTTTGCGCTTCAACCCAAGGGCCCGGATTGAACAAGTCCAGCGTCGGGAACTCAGTTACTTGCGGACGAGACACGCCAAAACTACCTCGACCCGTAGCCACGCCAGTATGGAAACCACCTAAAGGGGCGGTATGTCCATCAGATGTAACCGGGCGTCTCAACTGTGGGCGTATAGGCCGTCGTGCTTGTCCCATTGTCGCCTCCTAACGCGGTTTCTGTAGGCTAGTGCCTTTGGGCGCTGGCGCAAGTGCGACGGGCTTAGGGGGCGGCCTATAGACTGGACTCGTAGCGGGGGGCGTAATCGGCTTAGGTGCTGTTATTGGCCTAGGCTGTATGACAGGGAATGAGCCACCGCCAAAATAAGGCTTGACCGGACTAGGCCGCTTCACCGGCGCTGTGACCGGAGGCCGAATCGGAAACGGTCTAGAGACGATAGGGCTGGTGCCAAAGAAACCGCCCTGATAACCGAATGGCGTTGTCATAGGTGGGGTGTAGGGTCTAGCTTTCAGCCCGGCAAGTAGGCTAGTAAAGGCACTCGTGGCTGTAGTGGCTTTTTGGGACGCTGGCCTTGTCACCACTGGCACCGGGCGCGCCTTAAGCAGGTTGGCTAATTGCTGTGCGGGCTTGACGGCAATAGACGCCGCCTTGGTGGGGATTGAGGCCGCACCTTTTAAGGCTGATGCTAACTTTTGCGCCGCTGGACTCGCGGGCTTGGCAAGCGGCTTTATGGCTTGCTCGACTGGCAACTGTGCGGAGGAGGGTGGGGGAGTGAACAGCGAGGAGTCGCCATAGACCGGGGCGGGGGATGCGAAAAAACTATCCGATATAGCAGGCACGGTAGCCGCTCCAAAATCAATTGGCGCAAAGGATTCAGGAGGTGGCTGATAGGCCGGGGCGCTGGCGATCTGGCTGGCGATGTCCTGCAAGGACTGGTCATAGAATTGGCTTTGGGTAGCCAAACTGCTGTCCAGTGTGCCTAGCAGGTTTTGCTCACGCTGATTCAGATTTTCGTCAAACTCTGAGCGAATATCAGCCAGCGCGCTCTCAACGTTGCCCGCTACAGTGTCAGACGACACACCGCCATAACCGCCGCCACTGTCGAAAGCAGCGCCAGATTCCCCACCTACGAAGCTGGTTTGCCCTGCACCACTAACGCCAGCCGCCATTGGCTGTGCAGCGCCGCCGCCTCTACGTCGGCTAAGGTAGTAAGCCACGACTGCCACGACGATAGCAACCCCGGCAAGTAGAGCATAGCGCGGCACTTTGCGCCCGCCCGGTAGGGTTACAGGTTCGTCAAGGTCGTCAATAACGTCCTTAAACTCGAAATCAGGCACGGCTAGACCTCCAAGTCTCCAAGGTCAATTGGGCGGCGTGTGCCTTGCGCGAAAGCAGCCCGGCGTATGGTCGTGTCCGTAGAGACAACCCTGAAATCCTGAATGGTCGTGACCGGGCGTGTCTCAAACCGAAACATGCTGTAGCGCATGAAGCTAGGAGCCTTGGCAGCTTCTAACAATAGCGGCGCTTCCAACAAGGCTTGTGCCAGCCCAGCATCACGCCGGGGTGAATTAAACGGTAGACTTTTGCCAGCCATGTTATTGCTTTAAGGCGCGCACGCCGCTGGCATAGGCAAAACTGCCCGCCCGGATAATGGAGCTAAACGCCTCTGGATTGCTGGCGATGTAGCCTACCACAATGACGATGAATGTACCCTGAATAAACAGGGTGATGTTTTTGCTCACTTTAGACCTCGCAATACGCCCATGAGGTAATTCAATTGGCTAAAGAACACCTCGCGCTGGGCGAAGATAACCACCATGAAGGTGATAACCGTAAACCACCATGCCAGCTTTTCATCTATCCCTTCTAGCACGGCGACGGTGCCAGCCGCTACCGCCCCGCCTAGTACGACCTTTCCTAGTTCCATAGGGTTAACTCGCTAGAACACGAACAAGATTAGTCAGCCGTCCTGAGCTAACAGCAAAGATAAACAGCAGCCCAAAGATGGTTACAGCTACCGGGCGCATATCAACCCCTTACGGCAGTCCACGCCCGCCCAACCTTGTCGGTTATGGCGGTGTAGATGAGAATGAGACCGATAATCAGCAGCACTATAGGCAACATAGGCTACTCCGCGAGTTCGTAGATAACCCGGATAGCCACCAATATGCCGATGGCAATTAGAAGGGTTATCGCCGGGGCATTAGCGGGCCCGCTTGCCGGGGCAGCGCCGCCCGTGCCATTCGTGCGTGTAGGGGCGCTGGCTAGGCTGGCAGTGTTCGGAATAATTCCGGCCTGAAATGGATTCATCGTACCACCTCCTAGGCGGCGGCTTGATTCTGGTTGACCGGGCGAATCCAGCGCGTGATGGTCTTCATGGTTTGCGTGGGGGCGGTAATGAGATCGTAGATACTACTTGCGCCCAATGTTTCAATGGCATCACGCCCGTAATTGTCGAAAGCGCCTAAGCCTTCGCTGCCGAGATAGTCGTGAATAATGCGCTTGTCCAGTCCGGTCAGCGCGCCCGAAAGTGTGGGGTCATTCTCTGTTGTCATGCTGTAATTGACCGCATGTAGAGTGTGACTCAGGTCTTCGTAGGTGTTGGTCTCCTGCACAACCAACTTGTCATTGGTAAAACCGCTGGGGAGTAAGTGATACATGCCCACCACAGCGCCGCCCGTAGGCCAGTTGAAGCGGAAATCCGTCGCCACGTTGACCGCCACGTTTTGCTCATAAATCTGATGCAAATAGGCAAGGTTGGGATAGTCCTCCGGTGACTCTGGCACCTCAAACAGCACCGCCGCACATTCGGCAGAGGCAGAGGTAATGGTCATACCGCTGGTTGCTAAGTCGGTTGGCGTGCCCCATTGGATTTGAAGTTGCCCAATGGTGCGAAGGTTTTGCAGCATAATCATTCCCAAGGGGTCACGGGGATTAAGCGCACACGGAATCAGCATGGGCATAATGAACGTGCCAGCCGCTACCGCGTTACGCGCTGTTGACCATGCCCAAGGGCTTTTATATGCCCCTAAGAAATCGCGTACTACCCAATGGTAGCCCGCCCCGCTGACATCGAACAGCTTGCCGCCGCTGTTCAGGTCAACTGTCACCCGCTGAATGAGATTCGCCACACCATAGGCGTTTGCGCCTGTAGGTGTGCCAGCGATTACCGCTGTGACATAGACCAAAAGATGCGAAAGCAGCCCGGCCTTGGGTAAGTCCACAGCGGTTAGACCGCCGCCCGTGAGACTCGGAATGGACATGCTTTGCATCTTCACCGCTTTGCGCCGTGTATTGGCGTCAAATCCGCCGCTCATAAAAAAGCCTCCTGAGTGAGAACCAAAAACGATTAGGCGGTATTCACCGCATCACGGACAAGGCGAGTAGCCTGATTGTCGTAACGGTTTACGACATACTTGGCGGCAATGCTAAAGGACAAGGCCATTAGCCCGATGAGAAACCAATTCGC
>Ga0209382_10006238_pt1 | contig 15370 bp, 12 predicted proteins | sample SoiMetdeltSBSDD5_FD_187599 | JGI IMG/M metagenome (GOLD analysis project Ga0209382, IMG submission 187599) | Bulk soil microbial communities from a Populus tree surrounding site in Tennessee, USA - Soil MetaG P. deltoides SBSDD5 (SPAdes) (version 2) | ecosystem: Environmental > Terrestrial >... | reverse complement strand
TGCTCGTCGTTCCCGAGCTCTTCGAGCGCGGGCAGCGTGATGTCCGATTGCACCATCAACGCCATCCCGACGCCACCGTTGTTGGTGTATGACAACCCTTCGAGATAGGCGGCGGTCGCCCACCAATCAAGGCCGCTTCCGCCCCATTTCGGATCGATCCGAATGCCGAATAGGCCGAGGTCGCCCGCCTTCTTGAAAATCTCGCGCGGGAAGATCCCCTCTTCGTCCCACTCCTCGGAGTGCGGCGCGATCTCTTTCAGGCAAAACTGCTTGACAGTTTCGCGCAACATCGCGTGCTCTTCGGTGAAATATGGATAGGTTTGCTGTTCCGTAACTGGCGCGATTGCTGATGACATTGTCTCCTCCGAAATGATCAGTTGTTAAATTTCAGCGGCTTGTTGTCCGGACATTCATCTCTTATCCACTGGATCCGAGCGGAATAAGTCCCCCCACCACCTTCCTTGCATCTTGTAACAAATACAATCGTCACTTTTTCATGACTACTTACGTCCATTCCCGTGCAACCACCATTTACGTGAAAACGCGCGATGATTTTCCCTCTCTTTGTCTCAGGAATTATTTCATCCACCGCTTCTTTTGCAGTCTCTGAGGGAATCACTGCGGAATAAGCGTCTTTCGATACGGTCGAAGCCAGCGGTATAATTTCCGCTTCGCAAGCATCGCCGCTCGCCGTCGCTTTGACGTTCATAACTATTCCAGGACGAACTATATATCCCCCTGATTCATGAGGCGCGTATTTTTGCCTGAACTCATCGGCGGTCTGCTTTACAAATGGCAGGAATAAGAGCGCTAAAGCAAGTCGTAATTTCATTGCAACCCCTTCACTGCGATATGCCGCTCATCCTTATGCCGATGTGATTTGCACCAAAAGCTGCCCCGGCCCGACGACTTCCCCGTCGCTGACCAAAATTGACTCGACGACCCCGCCCAACGCCGCGCGCATCGTGTGCTCCATCTTCATCGCTTCGAGAATGATCAGGGGATCGCCCGCCGAAACCTTTTGTCCCGTCGCTACCAGAATCTTCAGCACCTTCCCCGGCATCGGCGAATTGGCCGATGCCTGCTCCGACGCAGCCTGTGACGCCGGATGCCTGGGCGGTCGCTTGATCACGCGCGACCCGAGAGACGAATGGACAAAAAGTTCATTGCCCGCCTCGATGATCTCGAACGCCCGTTGGACGCCGTCAATCTCTATACGAATGACGCCGGAGAGGCCCTCTGAGGTTGAGGATAGCACTAGCGCCGTGACAGTTGAATCGAAAACTCGCGCGCGATAAGCGTCGGCGTCGGTTCGACTCCAGGAGACCTCCACATCACCGGCGCCGATTTGAAACTTGATTGACGGATCGCGGTAAGGGTTGTTGCGATAACTCGACGGCAATTCGGCCAGCAATCCGTTCGACGCCCGCCATTGATTTTGCAAATAGAGCGCGGCGGCGACTAGCGAATCACGATTAAGTCGCGGGTCATCGTCAGCGGTCAACTCATTAAGGTGTTCGGCGATGAAGCCCGTATGCGCGCCGCCCCGCCTGAAGTTCGGATGGTCTAGCAGCCGGATCAGAAAATCGCGATTAGTTCGCAAGCCCTGAATTGACGATTGGCGTAGCGCGTAAACCAGTTTGCGAATCGCGGCGTCACGGTCCTCGCCGCGCGCGACAAGTTTAGCCAGCATCGGGTCGTAATGGATGCCCACCTCCATCCCGCTCTCGATCCCGGAGTCAATCCGCAGCCCTTCAAGCGCCGGCAATTGCAGGTCGAGTATTTTCCCGGTCGTAGGCAGGAAATCGTTAGCCGGGTCTTCGGCGTAAAGCCGCGCCTCGATCGCATGACCTTCGGCCTTCAAATCGCCCTGGCCGAACGGCAGCGGACGGCCTTCGGCGATCTCGATCTGCAACCTGACCAGATCGAGTCCGGTGATCATCTCTGTGACGGGATGCTCGACCTGCAAGCGCGTGTTGACTTCGATGAAATAGAACTCGCCCGACGGCCCAAGAATAAACTCGACCGTGCCCGCGTTCGCGTAACCGATGGCGCGGCCAATATTGACAGCCGCGGCGCCCATCTTCCGCCGCAATTCTTCATTGACCGCCGGCGAAGGGCTCTCCTCGACAATCTTCTGATGGCGGCGCTGCAACGAACAATCGCGCTCGAAGAGATGAACAAGATTGCCGCGCGCGTCGCCCAGGATCTGAACCTCGACGTGGCGCGCGCCCTCGATATATTTTTCTACCAACAGCGAGCCGTCGCCGAAAGCCTTCTCAGCCTCGCGCCGCGCGGCCTCGATGGCGCCATCAATTGCGCTTTCGGCTCGCACGACGCGCATGCCCTTGCCGCCGCCGCCGGCCGAGGCCTTGATCAAAACCGGAAAGCCGATTTCGATCATCCGCGCGCGCAGCGTTTCGGCGCCCTGATCCTCGCCGTCGTAACCCGGGACGACAGGCGCGCCGGCCTCAGCCGCCAGCCTGCGCGCGGAGTTTTTCAACCCCATCGCCCGAATCGCGGCGGCCGGAGGGCCGATGAAGACGATTCCCACGCCCGCGCAGCTTTCAGCGAACTCGGCGTTCTCGGACAAAAACCCGTAGCCGGGATGAATCGCTTCGGCGCCGGTTCTCCTGGCCGCCTCGATGATCCTCTCGATTAGCAAATAAGACTCTCGCGCCGGAGCCGCGCCCAGATGAACGGCCTCGCCGGCGAATCGAACATGGGGCGCGTCGGCGTCGGCGTCGGAATAGACGGCCACCGTCTCGATACCCATCGCATGGCATGAGCGCATCACGCGCAGCGCGATCTCGCCGCGATTGGCGACCAGAATTTTGCGAAAAGTCCTTGTCCCCATCTCAAATCAACTGTCCGTAATACATCTGTGTCACGTACTCAATGACGACTTTTCCTTCATCGTGACAAGCTTGAAAAATCCTCTCAAGTTCGGCGAGCATCGGCCCATAGTTCGGGTGGCCTTCCTCCGGCGCGTAGGAGGACGAAAGCAACCTGCCCTTCACTCCTTCGTAATCGAAGACCTGAACATTTTTGAACCGTTTCAATCTGAAATCGTCCGAGCCGAAGAAATCGCGGATCACGTCTTCATCCATCCGCCGGTGATCGACCTGCTCGTAATCGGTCGAGTAATCTTTCAGCAACCGTTCGTAAGCGACGAGAAACGGCGTCGTAGTCGTGACGCGTTCATTCCAGATCAGCGCGATCCAGCCCTGCTGTTTGAGAACGCGGGCGAATTCCCCCCTGGTTTTTTCCCGATCGAACCAGTGAAAGGCCTGTCCCGCCGTGACGAAATCGACGCTCGCGTCGTCCAATGTGGTCTCTTCGGCCCGCGCGGCGACGCTGAGAAAACGCGGATAGTCTTTCAATAATCGTTCGGCGGCCTCGCGCATCTCCCGGTTCGGCTCGATCCCGTAAACCGTATTACCGTTCCGCAAAAACATCTCGGTCAGAATGCCAGTTCCCGAACCGACGTCGGCGATGATCGCCCCGGATGTCAATCCGCATTCGCTTCGCAGCGTCTCGATGACTTCATTCGGATAGCCGGGGCGGTATTTGATGTAGTTTTCAACTCGGCTGGAAAAGCGCTGTGTTACGTCAATCATTTTGCTCCCCGCTCAGTTTCCGCCGCAACCACGACCTGGCCAGTCGCCAGTCGCGCCTGACCGTTTCGGACGATACGTCGAGAGCGGCGGCGATCTCCGCTTCGGTCAAGCCGCCGAAGAAGCGCATCTCCACGACCTGCGCCTTGCGCGCGTCAATTTGGGCGAGCGCCTCGAGCGATTCGTCGAGCGCCACCAGATCCTCATCCGGCCCGTCGTCGATCACCATCGCCTCGTCCAGCGAGACCTGCCGCGCGCCGCCGCCGCGTTTTTGACAGCCGCGTTCGCGCGCCATAGCCACCAGGATCTGCCGCATTGCGCGCGCCGCCACCCCGAAGAAGTGCGCGCGGTTTTGCCACTCCACCTGGCCGGCGTCAATCAAACGCAGATAAGCCTCATTAATGAGAGCCGTGGTTTGCAGCGTATGCCCGGCGCGTTCCTTGCGCATGTAACTTTTCGCCAGCCGCCGCAGTTCAGAGTAGACCAGAGGCGCAAGGCGGTCGAGGGCCTCTCTGTCGCCTTCGCTCCAGGCCAGCAGCAGTCGTGTGATTTCGTGCGATCCCTGCGTCATATGGTTCTTGAATCGGCCTGAGAACTGGCGCCGATCTCCCGGTTAGTAGGCTAAATCAATGTCGCCGCGATTATACCTCTGCCTGAATTGACGGTGTTAGGCGACGCAGCCCGGGCTAAAAAAATTCGGCCTGCGCCTCCGGCCTCCGAGTCAGCGCCGCGAGCGGTAGCGAGCGAGGCTCCATCTGCAAATCCTTTCAGTACCGCGAGCGGTAGCGAGCGAGGCTCCATCAATACGCCCTTTTCGAAAGCCCCGCTCGCTACCGCTCGCGGTACTGAAAGCCAAGCCCGCAACCGCTCGCGGCGCTGACTAGTTCACTCAGACGAAAATTTTTTTCGGCGACGTTACCGTTTTTTGCCGCAATTCGCACATGAGGAGACAAGGGCGAAGTAGATTCGCCCCAAACAATGAAAAGGCTCAGCCAAAGGAGGTAAACATATGCTCAGCCATCAAATCATTATGAAATTGGTCGCGCCGGCGGCGCTCGCGCTGGCGTTCGCAGCCTGCGCGGCTCAGGCGCAATCGCCGCTCGCCGCCCAGGACCATCACAAACGCGGTCTTGCGCTCGGACAGAGTGGGGAGTTTGACCTGGCGATCGCCGAATTCGACAAAGCCATCGAACTCAGCCCGCGCCTGGCCGACGCCTGGTGTAATCGCGGCATCGCGTATATCTCCAAAGGCGATCCGGATCGCGCAATGGCCGACCTCAGCCAGGCCATTGCGCTCGATCCGCGTCACAGCATGGCCCATTACAATCGCGGCGTCATCCTACAGTCTCGGGGAGAGGCGGACAAGGCGCTGGCCGATTTCAACCGCGCCATCGAATTCAACCACCGATTCGCCGATGCATATACCAATCGAGGCAAAATCCACTACGACAGAGGCGACGTAGACAGCGCGCTCGCCGACTACGACAAAGCGGTCAAGTATGGCGCCGATTCTTCCGCCAGGCGTCCCTCCGGCCCTTATCTGGTAAGCGCCTCCAATCCTGTTCTGGGGATGGCCTACAACAATCGCGGAGTCGTGTATCGGGACAAAGGCGATCTGAAGCGCGCGCTGGCCGATTTCAGTCGAGCGATCGAGGCCGATCCGCGCCTCGCCATGGCGTACAGCAATCGTTCCTCTGTCTTACTCCACGGCGGAGACACGCGCGGAGCGACGGCGGATCTGGATCGCGCTATCATGCTCGACCCGCAATTGAGCGAAGCCTGGAATAATCGTGGCCTGATTCGTTGCGGCGACGGAAACACGGACGCGGCGCTGGCCGATTTCGACCGCGCCATTGAACTCGATCCGCGCAATGTCGAAGCGCGCCTCAATCGCGGGAGCCTCTGGCACGATAAAGGCCGATTCGAAGAAGCCATAGTCGATTACGATCAGGCCATTCTGCTCGTCCCGCGTGATAATCGCGCCTGGTTCAACCGCGGCAACTCCCGGCAATCTAAAGGCGATTACGCCGGAGCTATTTCTGATTACACGCGCGCCATCGAGCTGGATCCGCGCCAGCCCATCGCCTACAGCAATCGCGGCAATGCGCGCCGCGCGAACGGCGATCTGGCGGAAGCGATGAACGATTATGACCGGGCGCTCATCCTAGATCCGCGCTGCGCCCTGGCCTTCCTCAATCGCGGCATCGGCTATTTGCAGCAAGGGCGCGAGGCGGAAGCGCAGCGGGACTTCGATCAATGCCTCAAGATCGACCCGACGTTGAGGCCGGAGCTTGAAGCAGTCGTCGGAGAGGCCAGGCGCAGGCTCAGAGAGTTGAGATAGTTTCTTTGTATTGATCGGCTCGCGATAGAGACAAAGTCAACAGCGATCATCGTGACTTATGCAATCGCCGCGCCGGCGATCGTGAAACGGCGCCTACGTCTTCCAGAATCCACCAGGGCGTATCGAGTTCGAGTCTCGGCCATGTGGCGTCGCCGAACTCACTGAGAAAGAGTGTAACAAACGTATCATCCTTCGGTTTAATGATGCCGAGCATCTATAGAAAAAGGGGAATTCCAGTGGGAATCCTTGACTCAAGTAGAGTTGAGATTCACGCGAAAATTTCTCCCTCTTCTTACTCTTTTTACATTGGCTTGTCCTGGGGTGAATATGGCTCATGCGAAACCACCTACTCCGGCCAAATGAGGATACGGTCTATTTCTATCTCTTTATCTGGATTTGTGGTAATCCCACATTCCGTTCCATCAGTTTTCCGAATAAACACCTTCGAGATCCCGTGATTGGGACCAGTGTAATTATATCTCTGTCTTTCATGGCTAGTCAGGCCAGAACTGTCAAGTTCAAATTTGCCGTTTCCGTTACCAAACTCGACCTGCAATGGCCCGTCGGCGACTGGTGTACTTAACACCATGTCAGGCTTGGGAGCATTGGGATCATTGACCCATATCTTAATTTGGCCTCCTCTGGCAGCCGGATTTTCTATGTAGTAATCAATCGCGATCGTCCCATTAGTCAGAATTACTCGCACCCATTTGATTTTTTTACACCTATCAAAAATCTGCTTTCCAGGTTCCTCACCACTAGTTTTTTTAGTAGGGCCACCTACACCAAACCCAGTAAGGAGGATTACCGAACCGGACAAAATCTCGATTGGTGGAATATGTTGTGACTGTAGTTTTTTTGGGTGCGCCGATATGATTGGCGCAGCAATGATTGATGTCGCGACAGTTTTCGCAAAATTACGGCGTGAGATTTTCACTGAAGCTTTGTTGTTGTATTTCATTTCGAGTCTCCTTTGGATTGGATTGAGGTAGATACTGTTTGCAATTGCTTGCGGTAGTGATCAATGTCGGGTCTAGTGAAGTAGCTTTTAAAGGCTTCTTCTGTCCACCTTTGCCGAATTGACGAGAGCAAACTCTCTGCCTGAGCGGCATATTTTCGTGCGGAGGAATGATTATTTGTCAGGTAGCTGGCGCGGGCTGCAATGCAAGCCGCCCGCCACTGAGATTCCAACTTACTTACGCGTGCGAATTCGTCGTGAGCTTGTAGCGCGTCAGTCAGGGCTTCAGCCGGATTGCCGATCTCTATCATTACTTGGGCGAGCGCCAGCCGCGCCTTCCAGATCAGGGTTTGATCACCTATCTTAACCGCCGCCTCTATTGCCTCTTCGCAGAGCCGTTTTGCGTGGCGGTCCCTATTGGAAAAGACTATCGCCAATCCGAGCATATATTTCGCCTCTGTCGGTGTGTACTCGGTCGGCGTATCGGCCAAAGCCAAAGTTCGTTGGCATTCGGTTATAGCTTCTGAAAAGCGGCGCTCACTGATAAGCATTGCTGCGTTAACCAGGCGCATTCTCGCCTGTAATATCTGTTTGTATTCGCTATCAAGTTTCTCAGCAAACGACGGCACTTGATTGAGCCAGTTACGCGCATCCTCATAACGACCCATCCGCCAAAGCATGTCACTGCGATCCACCAGAGCATACCCAATATACAACTGCTGGCCGCTGAGTGAGCGATAATGGGAATAGCTTTCCTCGAAATGGCGTAAAGCTTCAGGATAAATCTCCTGATCAGCAAGTGTGCGACCAATCAGAGAGTGTAATCTCGCTAGATGCGACCGGTCGTTTACCTGGTTGGCGCGCTGAAGCTGTTCATCAAAAATGCTTAGCGCGGCGGCATAATCACCCTGCTGAAGTTTGGCCTGCCCGAGCCGGGAAATCGTCTCAGAGATTTCTTTGCGGTAGCCACCTTTTTGAAAGAACGTCAGGGCCTGCTCAAGGTGGCGCGCCGCCTCGTCCATCTTGATGATCCGATGTACATATAATTTTCCCAGTGATAGCCGAGCTAACGCCTCGATGCGCCGCCCTTTAGTATTGGCCGCGAATTCGAGAGCGTGTTTGAAATGCGTCTCCGCTTCTTCATACTCGCGGCGAAGATAGAGGGCATTACCGAGGTCAATCAGGCCTTGAGCCTTAAAGTTTTCGAGGTCGTTGTCGCGGGCTAGATCCAGCGCCTTCTGGGCGTGCTCCCGCGCAGGCACAGTTTTACCTTCGGCATAAAAGGTGAGACTCAGTTGCAGTAGAGCCGCAATCTGTTGGTACAGATTTTGGTCCCCCTGCGCTTTGTCGTGCGCCTTTTGCAGCGCATCTCTGGCCTCGCCGAATAGCTCGCGCTTACTGGCTAACACGCCATACTGATAACGCACTTCGTTGAGACCTTCGGCGTTGGACAAAGCTTCATAACTCTTTCCGGCTTCGGCGAATTCCGCCGCGGCTTTGTCATATTCCCGTTGCCGGCTGTAGAGCAAGCCCAGACGTAATGGCGCAGCCGCGTAAAGTGGGTTGCGCTGTTTGGCCTGCTTGTAATGGCTCATCGCCTGCTCTACATCTTCATTCCTTTCGTATGCGCGCCCCATGTCCAGATATGCGTATGCCTTCTCGGCCTCCGTTGTTTGCTCCAGGATGGCACGGTATTTCTCAACAGCGGCGGCGAAATCGCGCTCAATGGTTTGATTAAGAGCTTCGAGATAGAGCGCGTCTATCGCGGCCATCCGCGCAGGTTTTAACATGGAGGCGCGCCGGAGTTCGTAATTGGCCTTATCGGTATAATCCAGCTCCATCCAGGCCTCGGCCAGACGCGCGTGTGGGATTGATTGTTCCCCGTCAGCTCGGATCGCCGCTTCGAAGGCTTTACTCGCTGTGTAATAAGCCCCATCACGCAGGTCGTTGAGTCCTTCGTCGTAAAAGTGTTTGGCCTGTGGTGAAGGGGAATAGGGCGATGGCGTCCACAACTGGCGGCTCATCCAAACGCCGCCTAACAGAACGGCAAGCGCAATGCCGGAGATGGCTCGCACCCGGCGTGAATGCCACAAGGTCGATAAGACCTTGGAGGTAGAGCTGGCGCCTCCGGGGAGCGCAGGCGGCAGTCCAGGCTGCGTGAATGTTTGGGCGCCTGATTTGGATGGTTGCTCGGAACGCGCGCCCAGCCACCCGGACATGGCGACGTACGCCGCGCGCAGGTCGGCGATCAGTTCGTCGGCCGATTGAAAACGCGCGCCGGGCCGTTTGGCGAGTGATTTGAGCGTGATGTGAATTAACTTGTCTTGTTCCAGGCGACTCTTCAGCCGCCGGAGATCGGCCAGCAGCTCACTGACGGCCTGGAAACGCTCATCCCGGTTCTTGCGCAGCGCTTTGCTGAGGATTTCCTCCATCTCCGGCGGCCCATTTGGCGCGCATTCGGCAAGCGGCGGCGGCGAGTCGCGCAGGATGGCGGCAATCACCTCGCCCGGCGTCGCGCCCGCGAACGGCGCGCGGCCCGCCACCATCTCGTAAAGCACTACGCCCAGGCTGAAGATGTCTGTGCGGAGGTCCACCTTCTCCCCCCGCGCCTGCTCCGGCGACATATAACGCGGTGTGCCAATCACCATCCCGGCCTCGGTGCTGTTCCTGGCCATCGTCGAGGCTTGTGAATCAATGACAGGCGACGCAGGTTCGGTCAATTTGGCCAATCCGAAGTCGAGCACTTTGACAATGCCGTCGCGCCGCGTCATCACGTTCTCCGGTTTGATGTCGCGGTGCACGATCCCGGCTTCATGCGCGGTAGCGAGAGCAGTGGCGATCTGCGCCGCCACATCGAGCGCCTCCGCCAGGCTTAAACGCTGTTGAGGCGCGTTCGTCAAGCGCTGGCGGAGCGTCTCGCCTTCGACATACTCGGTGACAATGTAATGAGTGTCTCCGGCTTCTGTTCGGACTTCTCCGATCTCGTGAATGGTGATGATGTTCGGGTGGTTGAGCGCCGAGGCCGAACGCGCTTCTTGCGCGAAGCGTCGCACTCGACTCGCATCGGTCGTGAACCTGGCGGGCAACAGCTTGACGGCCACTTTGCGCCCGAGCCGTGTGTCGAGCGCAAGATACACCTCGCCCATTCCACCTCGCCCGAGCGGCTCAAGCAGTTGGTAGGCGCCGATCCGAGACCCCGCAATAAGGCTCCTCATCGAGTTGGTCGAAGCTTCGATAGGCAACTCGGCGGCCATCGCTCTGGCCGCAATTTCGATGGCGGGCGATTGGATGAAGCTGCCGCTAGGGACATCACAAGCGAGCAGCCCTGCGACTTCGCGTCGCAAGTCTTCATCACCCGCGCAAGCTTCGTCGAGGAAGGCTTCGCGCGCATCCGGCCCGCGCTCGAGCGCCGCGTGGTACAGCCGTTCGATCTGTTCCCAGCGGTCAGGCTCCATAATTTTGCTCCATGCTCAGTTGTGTAACTTCTTGTGGCGCCGGCGTCATAGAGGCTTCGTTCTCAATTGGTCGGCCAAGTCAGCTTCGTCGCCATTATACCCCTGCCTGAAATGGCGTGGTCAGCCGATACAGGCCGGGTCCAAAAAAAGTTTCGATGACGTTACCGCTTTTCGCCGCAAATCTCACATGCCTGATTGAGGGGCGAGGAAGGCCCGTTCAGGTTAGGGCAATCCAGGAATCCACAGCGAGTTGGCGCGATTCCAAACGCTCCTCAACTATCAAGCGAGGTTACGATCATGAAAAGAATGCTCTTTGCCGCTCTCACCGTACTGATCATCCTAGCCTCCGTCCTCTTCGTGGCCTCGTCGGGCAGCGCCGACGGACTCACAAGGTCTAAGGCTGCCGTCACTTTCAACAAAGATGTGGCGCAGATCCTCTTCAAGAACTGCGCCGAATGCCACCGTCCGGGCGAAGCCGCGCCGATGTCGCTCTTGAGCTACAAAGACGCGCGCCCCTGGGCCCGCAGTATCCGCGAAAAAGTCCTCAGCCGAGAGATGCCGCCCTGGCACGCCGATTCGCATGTCGGGCAATTCTCTAACGACCCCCGCCTGACCCAGGCCGAGATTGACACGATCACGGCCTGGGTCGATGGCGGCGCGAAAGAAGGCGAGCCGCGCGACATGCCGCCCGCGCCGAAGTTCGTCGAAGGCTGGAGCATCGGCCAGCCTGACCTGATCCTGAAGATGCCGGATGAGTTCACGCTCGAAGCCAATGGGCCGGACGAGTATCAGCACTTCGTAATCGATCCAGGCTTCACCGAAGATAAGTACGTGCAGATGGCCGAAGCGCGCCCCGGCAATCGACGGATCGTCCATCACATCGTCGCCTCCATTCTGCCGCCGCCACAAGGCGACCAACCGCAGAAGCCGTTGACCAGAGAGGATATCGAAAAGAGGCGCGCCGAGCCGGCTCCGATCCTATACAAGGAGGGGTTCTTGCTGCGGCTGAGGCCGGACGTGCCGGTCTACGACGACGGCTGCCAACTGGCGAGCGGCGGCGGCGGCTCCCAACTCGACGGCGGCGGCCAGGCCAGGGTCCCGATCTTGCTCTGCGGGTTCGCTCCGGGCGAGAAACCTACGATCAGGGAGCCGGGCGCCGTCAAGAAGATTCCCGCCGGCTCGAAGATCATCTTGCAGGTCCACTACTCGAAGACGGCGGGCCAGGTCGAAAAGGATCGCTCGATGATCGGCCTGGTCTTCGCCAAGCAGCCACCTCGGAAGGAGTTGTTCTCGCACATGATTTCCAACAATTATTTCCGGATTCCGCCGGGCGCAGAGAACCACCGGGTGACCGCTTGCTGGACGGCGCCGCAAGACATTCATCTCACCAACGCGTTACCGCATATGCACAAACGCGGCAAGGCGATGGAGATCAAGGTCTTCTATCCCGACGGCCGCTCTGAGGTGTTGCTCAACGTTCCGAACTACAGCTTCTCATGGCAGACCCGCTACAGCTTCAAGCAATCCGTGGCGATTCCGAAAGGGACCAGATTCATGGTGACGGGTTACCTCGACAACTCTGCGAAGAACAGAAACAACCCCGATCCGACGCGGGCCGTGCGATTCGGCGAGCCGACCTACGACGAGATGATGGTCAGCATTATCGAGTACACGGTGGATAGCCAATCGCTCAAGCCGTCCGCCGCGCCGCAGAGCGCGGGAGGCGCAACGCAAAAATAGTCGAACACAACAAGGTATGAGGAAAGAAATGACACGTCTACGCTTATCAATCATTTGCGCTGTGGCGATCCTTGCCGTTGGGTTAACAACCTATTTCGCGACGGCGCGTGAAAGCCATCCGGGCCATGCTTCCGGCGGCGCGGCTCTCGACAGCCCGCTAAGCAACGCTACCGTCAGTTTCGGCGAGTGGATGACGCCTGTGGACAGGTTCCCGAATAACTCGCCGGCGGCAGCCAATCATCACGAATTGATTCCACGGGTGGCCACAATTAAGGCGGGCGGCACGGTCAACTTCATTATTACAGGTTTCCACCAGGTTAATGTTTACGCCGATGGGACCCAGCCTGAGGACATCAATACAACCTTGACTGTTCCGGTAACGCAACCACCGGGACCGCCGCTGATCAACGATCCCAATAGCAGAATATACAGGGGACTGGATCCGAGCCTGCAACCACGCGACCGTGTCGAAGTCGTGCATTTTGCCAATCCAGGAACGTATCTGGTGATCTGCGGAGTCTTTCCTCATTTTGTCAATGATCGCATGTTCGGTTTCGTGAGGGTGTTGCCTAAATGAGAAAACAGAAAATTTTCGCTTCGGTTCTTGGCTTGCTGATATTAGCCTCTATTTGCTTCGCTCAAGCTATCAAAGAGATCAAGGGCCAGACGGCTAAAACGCAGACGGCAGTGGCTAAGAGCGCAGGCGCCAGCAGATTTGTGGGTACGTGGAAACTCGTGGCGTTTGAAGGTGAGTTGGTACCGAAACGGGATTGGGCAGGCTTACTCATGTACGATGCGACGGGGCATATGTCGGCGCAACTTCTGCCTCTTGATCGTCCGAAGTTTGCATCGGGTAATAGGCTCCATGGCACCCAAGAGGAAATAAAAGCCGCCTTCGATGGGTACTTTGCATACTTCGGACCTTACGAAGTCAACGAAGCGGAGGGAGTTGTAATCCATCACGTGAAAGGTAGTATTTTCCCGAATGACGTGGGAAAGGATAATATCCGGTACTATGAATTCTCCGGCGACCGACTGACCTTCATTCCGACAAACATGGTTGACGGCAAACTCATTCCAAAATCTTCCGCTACGGTTCGCTTGACCTGGGAGCGCGTGAAATAAAAGTGATCGAAGTTTTTCACCTTTGCCTGCTTTCTTGTGAATGAGCAAGCAAGCAATCGGTTCCGATAGTGAAAAGCCGAAACTTTCCATTTCTTGGCGGCCTTTCGGGGCCTCACGATTAAAACTGATTTTCCTTAGGAGGTAGCGATGTTCATCTTTGGCCAAACCCCGACGTATCAAAGCGATGAGAAATTTGAACTTGATGTTTCTGACGACAAAAGGGCCCTGACGCTTACGTTCTCCGATTTGCAGGCCGCTGTTGGGGGCGGCAAATCACCGGGGCCTATGTCCACGCGGGTCTTTTCTCTCGTCCTGCCGCTCGAAGGCGACGAAAAGAAGGTAGAGATAGAGTTCATCGTCCAGGGTTTCACCTTGGCCCACGAGGGCGCGACCGCGACCATGGTATGCAGCGTCAACGGTCAAACCACTGTCGCCGATTTTCCCGGAATGTCGGACCAAAGCTTTGTACAGAAGCTCAAGTTCGCGGCCGAAGCGCCATCCGAGTGCCGGCTTTATGTTTTTCTGCTGGTCGGGCGAGACTCAAGAAACGCCAACGCCGAGGCGTTTCTGAACGTGAACTCCATTGATGCTGAGATTCTGCCCCGCGCTCGGTAGCAATCATATTGAAACCTGGCGCACAAATCGGAAATATGCGCATGAGCCAATTCCCGATGAGCTTTGAAACTCAGCGCCAGGCCCTGGCTCGGAATGGCGCGTGGGTGAGGACCATGCGCCCGCCAGCATGACTCTATGCCGGGAATAGGACGCTGATGCTTTCCCTGTTATGGATGCGACGAATCGCCTCCCCGAAGAGGGGGGCCACTGAAACGACCTCGACCTTCTGCGATAACGCCACCGGTTGGGTTTCGATCGAATCCGTCACCACGAGACGGTGTATCGGACTCCGGTCCAGCCGTTCCATCGACCCCTCGCTGAAGACTCCGTGGGATACCGCGGCATACACCGCCTTGGCTCCCCGTTCCATGAGTTTCTCTGCGGCGGCAGCAAGTGTCCCGGCCGAGATCGTGAAGTCGTCGACGAGCAAAGCCGTCTTACCCTCTACCTGCCCGATGATTTCGAGAACCTCAGCGCGCTCGTCGTGCGCCTTGCGTTGCTTGTCGGCGATGGCGATGGAGGTCCCGAGGTATGACGCATACTTCCGGGCCTGCTTTGCGTAGCCCGTGTCCGGGGAAACGACGACCAGATCGGGCAGCTGTTTGCGAACAATCGCTTCACACAGGATGGGCAAAGCGTAGAGGTCATCCACCGGGATACGAAAGAAGCCCTGGATCTGAGGGGCGTGCAAGTCAAGCGTGATCACACGGTCGGCGCCGGCCGCCTCGATCGCATCGGCGCATACCCGGGCACGGATCGAGACCCGAGGTTCATCCTTCTTGTCGCCTTTCGCATAGCTGAAATAGGGCATGATAACCGTCACCGACTCTGCGCTCGCGCGTTTCAACGCATCAACCCAGAAGAGGAGTTCCATGAAATGGTCGTTGGCGGGAAAGACCGTCGACTGCACGAGGTAGACGCGACGCCCACGCACGTTTTCTTGGACGCGAACGAAGAGATTGCCTTCCGAGAAGCGCAGTACCTCTCTCGCCCCCGGCTGCACGCGCAAGTACTCGCAGATTTTGAGCGTCAGCTTCGGACTGCCGCTGCCGCTAAAGATGAGGATATCGTCCGCCGTCATAGTTCCCTCCAGAGTACAATCGTGAGCTTTCGGCGAGCCGCCTGAATTTTATCAACCAATTGCGCAGCATTAAAATCCAACTTCCGCTTCAAGCTTAGCAGATCGAGCTCCAGATCGTTGATGGCTTGATACCTTCGCTCTGGGGGCGACTGGTTAGAGCCAAGCGCCACTTCGACACAGGTAGTGTACTAACGCCCGGCCCGGGCATCTTTTGATGCCGGCATGATTCGTACTAATGGCGAAATACGCCCCAGGCCATCGTCCCCTCAACCGGTCTTTGATAGGCGGCCGTCAATGCGATCGCCAGAACCGTTCTCGTTTCGCGCGGATCAATGATGCCGTCGTCCCATAGCCGCGCCGTGGCGAAATAGACATCCGACTCTTTCTCTATCTGGTCTTCGAGCATCTTCTTCGCCATCGCCTGTTTCGCTTCGTCTA
>Ga0209382_10006236_pt1 | contig 15371 bp, 14 predicted proteins | sample SoiMetdeltSBSDD5_FD_187599 | JGI IMG/M metagenome (GOLD analysis project Ga0209382, IMG submission 187599) | Bulk soil microbial communities from a Populus tree surrounding site in Tennessee, USA - Soil MetaG P. deltoides SBSDD5 (SPAdes) (version 2) | ecosystem: Environmental > Terrestrial >... | reverse complement strand
CGGCGTGCGTGCGAACGTCGTCGCTCCGGGGTACATCAACACGAGACTGACCGACGTGTTGCCCGAGGAGGCGCGTGACGCGATGCTGGCGAATACCCCGCTCGGCAAGCTCGGAGACCCGGAGGACGTGGCCGGAGCGGTACGGTTCCTCTGCTCCGACGAAGCCTCTTTCATTACCGGGGAGGTACTGCTCGTCGACGGCGGATTGGGAATGTGAACGAGTTTTCATCAAACGGACGTAGAAGGGTCGTGATCACCGGGCTCGGGGCGGTGACGCCGCTCGGCAACGACGTCGAGTCGACCTGGGATGCCCTCGTCGCGGGCAAGTCCGGCGCTGCGCCGATCGAGCAGTGGGATGCAAGCGAGTACCCGGTGACCTTCGCCTGCGAGCTGAAGGAGTTCGACCCGAAGGTCTGGATCGAGCACAAGCAGGCCCGTCGCATGGACCGCTTTGCACAGATGATCGTTGCGGCGGCGCGGCAGGCCGAGGAGGATTCGGGGCTCGAGGTGGAGCCGGAGGCGGAGCGCATCGGCGCCTCGATCGCGACCGGGATCGGCGGCCTGCAGGCGTTCCAGGACTGCTACGACGTCCTACTCGAGCGCGGGCCCGACCGGGTAAACCCGTTCTCGATCCCGCAAATCATCCCGAACATGGGCGCGGCCTGGGTCTCGATGGAGCTCGGCACGCGCGGCCCGCTCTCGTCGCAGTGCACAGCGTGCGCCGCCTCGAACATGGCGATCGGCGAGGGAACGGACATGATTAGGCTCGGCCGGGCGGACGTCGTCTTGGCGGGCGGCACCGAGGCAGGCATCACGCCGGTGGGCATCGCCGGCTTCAGCGCCATGCGGGCGCTGGCTCGCCGGAACGACGAGCCGGAGAAGGCAAGCCGGCCGTTCGATGCCGACCGGAGCGGCTTCGTGATGGGCGAGGCAGGGGGCGTCGTCGTCCTCGAGGAGCTCGAGCACGCGCGGGCCCGCGGGGCGAAGATCTATGCCGAGCTGCTCGGCTACGGGCTCTCCTCCGATGCGAAGCACGTGACCGAGCCCGACCCGAGCGGCGAGAACCCGGCCCGGGCGATGACGATGGCGTTCGGCGACGCCGGCATCGAGCCGGACGAGGTCGACTACATCAACGCGCACGGCACGTCGACGCCGCTCGGCGATGCGAGCGAGACGAAGGTGATCAAGCGAGCGCTCGGCGAGGAGGCGGCCCTGAAGACGCCCGTCTCGTCAACGAAGGGCGCGACCGGCCACTGCCTCGGCGCGGCCGGTGCGGTCGAGGCGATCTTCACGGTGCTCGCCGTGAACAGGGACGTGCTGCCGCCGACGATCAACTACGAGACGCCGGATCCGGAGTGCGACCTCGACTACATCCCGAACGAGGCGCGCGAGGCAGAGGTCAGGTCGCAGTCTCGAACTCGTTCGGCTTCGGCGGGCACAACGCGTGCATCGTCGTGCGCGAGTTCGCCGAGTAGTTCCGGCACAAAACCGGCACACACACGCGACACCTCTGGGAAGATCGGAGGCCGCCGATCACGATGCCACCGATAGCGAAACCGAACGACCGAGTCTTCTTCGCATTCTGCGCGGCGGCTGGTGCCCTGATCCTGCTCGGCTCCGCGCTTCCGACGTTCGAGCTCTACCTCTCTGCGGCCATCGGCGCCGGAGACTCACAGCGCAGCTTCGACTACCACCGGGATCTCCACTTGCTGACGTACGCGGAGCTCGGCGGGCTCTTGTTTCCCCTGTCCGGCGCGGCACTCTTGGTGGCTGGGATTGCAGGAGTCCTGAGACCTCGTGTGTGGCTCATCGTCGCGGTTGCCGCCCTGACGGTTCCCGTCTTCGTTCAGACCGTGAAGACCGTCGACTACGCGAGGAGCCCCGGCGGCGGCGGGGTATACGGCTGCGAGCAGCCCGAGCTCAAGGACTGCGTGGGCTATCTCGCGCCCGCCGTGCGGGACTTCCGCGCCGACATCTTGCGGAAGCCGGAAGCCCGTGACCCCGATTACCTCGGTCCGGAACCCTCGGAATACAGCATCGCGCAGCTCACCGGCTGGCGGCTCGTCGGGTGGACGGCGGCGCTCTTCAGCTTCGTGGCTTGGTTCCGGGCGATCCTGCTCGTCGTCCCGAAGCTGCGCTACGCGGTGCTCCTCTACACCGGGCTATTGGTCTTGATCGCGATAGTCGTGCTCTTGTGGTGGCTCCGGGACTACGAGTGATAGCTCAGCGCTCGCCGACTACCCGATTCTCGGTGCGCTGGGGGAACCTCCCGGTTCCCCCAGCCCCCTCCACGGGTCCGCTTCGCGGACAGACGCTTCGCGTCGGTGCGCCTTGACTAGGGTGCACGGGTATGGCGGGACAGCGCTGGGCGACTTTCGACTGTTACGGCACGCTGATCGACTGGAACGCGGGGATCCGCGGCCAGCTGGAGCGACTGTTCGGCGTCGAAGACGCCCCCCGTTTGCTCGAGCGCTACCACGAGTTCGAGCCTGAGATCGAGTCCGACGCCGACCGGTTCCACACCTACCACGAGGTACTCACGCTTGCGCTCGAGCGCCTGGCTCAGGAGGAGGAACTCCAGTTGCCCGAGGGCGAGGCCGGCGCGCTGGCGAAGTCACTCCCCGACTGGCCGCCGTTTCCCGAGGTTCCCGCGGCGCTCGCCGAGCTACGCAACCGCGGCTGGAAGCTCGCGATCCTCTCGAACACCGATCGCGACCTGATCGCCGCGTCGCAGAAGCAGCTCGGTGTCCCGATCGACCTCGCGATCGTCGCCGAGGACGTCGAGTCGTACAAGCCCGCCCATCGGCACTGGGAACGCTTCTTCGAAGCGACGACAACCGGCCGCGAGGACCACGTCCACGTGGCGGCGAGCCTCTTCCACGACATCGCGCCGGCACGAGAGCTCGGGCTGCGCTCCGTCTGGATCAACCGGCTCGGCGAGACCGCCGACCCCGAACCGGACCGCGAGCTCTCCGATCTCTCGCGCCTGCCCGATACGCTCGACGAGCTGGTTCCAAGATGACGACTGTTCGCTCGGCGCGAATGGAGGATCTGGAGCACACCGCGGCGATGCTCAACGAGCACGCCCGCGGGCTGCACGGGGTCGACGACATGACCGCCACCGATCTGAAGATGTACTGGGAGTCGCCGGATGTCGAGTTCGAGACCGACATCCTTGTCGCCGAGAATTCGGGTGGCTCGATCGTCGGCTATGCGGACATCGGAATTCACGGCGAACACGTGTGGCTGGACGTCAGAGGCACTGCAGCCGAAGCGCTTCCGGATCTGCTCGAGGAGATCGAGGCTCGAGCCGCCGCGAGGAAGCCTGACGCGAAGCTGATGGGCTACTCCTCCGAAGCAGACATGCCGCTCCGGAGCCTCTACGAGTCGTCGGGCTATGCGCTCATCCGGCACTCGTTCCGAATGCGGATCCAGCTCGACCAGGAGCCTCCCGAGCCCGAGTGGCCCGACGGCTACACCGTGCGCACGATGCGCGAGGGCGAGGAGCGGAGGTTCTACGACGCCCAGCTGGCCTCGTTCGCCGACACGTGGATGTTCACCGCCGAGCCCTTCGAGAGTTGGCGCCACTGGATGGTCGACGACTCGGTGTTCGACCGGACGCTCTGGTTCGTCGCCGAACAGGGCGAGGACCTGGCGGGCATCCTCATCGGCAGGGCTCCCGAGAACGAGCCCGGCGTCGGCTGGGTCCGGATCCTCGGAGTGGTGCCCGAGCACCGCCAGCGCGGCCTGGGACAGGCGCTGCTTCGCCATTCCTTCCGCGACTTCGCTCGCCGCGGCTTCGATGCGGTCGGGCTCGGCGTCGACGCAGAGAACCCGACCGGTGCGGTACGGCTCTACGAGAAGGCGGGAATGCACGTCGAAAGGACGAACCTGATGTACGAAAAGCTTCAGGGATAATCCAGGCGCCTTGGCCGAGCCACGAATAGACGTCTCGATCGAGCACAAGAACCTGCCCGAGTCCTCGAACGACGACAAGAAGCATCCGAACACGTGCCCCGGGTGCGGGTCGCACTACCGCGACGACGAGCTCGCCGGGAATCTCCGCGTCTGCCCTCAGTGCGGGCATCACTTCCCGGTTCGCGGGCGCGAGCGGATCGAGCAGCTCACCGACAAGGGAACCTTCGAGGAGGAGGCTTCGGACCTCCGCTCCGAAGACCCGCTCGGCTTCTTCGACCTCCGCCCCTACACGGAACGCATCGCGGAGGCCGAGATCTCGACCGGTCTTGGCGACGCGATGGTCATCGGCCGGGCGGTGATCGAGAAGCAGCCTTGCGAGCTCGCCGTCATGGATTTCTCGTTCATGGGCGGCTCGATGGGGAGCGTCGTCGGCGAGAAGCTCTCCCGCGCGGCCGAGAGCGCGATCGAGGGAAAGGTGCCGCTCGTCACCGTCACCGCCTCGGGTGGCGCTCGGATGCAGGAGGGGATCCTCTCGCTCATGCAGCTGCCGAAGACCGTCTGCGCGGTCGAGGACCTCCGTGACGCACGCTGCGGGTTCATCAGCGTGATGACGCATCCGACCACGGCCGGCGTCCTCGCCAGCTTTGCGAGCCTCGGGGACGTGATCGTCGCCGAGCCGGGGGCCCTGCTCGCTTTCACGGGCCCCCGTGTCGTTCAGCAGACGACACGTGAGAAGCTCCCGGACGACTTCGGCCAGGCGGAGTCCAACCTGCGGTTCGGCCACATAGACGCGATCGTTCCTCGCGGCGAGCTCCGACCTTTCCTCGGCCGCAGCCTGAGGCTGTTCCGCAATGGCCAGTGAAGACGAACGACATCCCCGCGAACGCATGAGCAGGCTGCGCGGGCTTCCGCTGCTCCGGGGGACGCGGCTCACCGGCGACCTCGAGAAGCTCAGGAAGCAGCTCGATCGCATCGAGACGGAGCCGTCTGACGAGGAGATCTGGCGCTCGGTCGAGCTGGCGCGGCACTCCCAGCGCCCGTACTCGCTCGACTACGTCGAACGCCTCTTTGACGACTTCCTCGAGCTGCACGGCGACCGCGCGCGCGCCGAGGACCCTGCGCTCGTAACCGGCCTGGCTCGATTCCAGGGCCGCACGATCGCGGTCATCGGCCAGCAGAAGGGTCGCGAGCTCAACGAGCGCACGAAGCGGAACTTCGGCATGGCCCATCCCGAGGGGTACCGGAAGGGCATGCGCGTGATGGAGATCGCACAGCGGCACGGGTTCCCGCTCGTGACCTTCCTGGACTCGCCGGGCGCGTATCCCGGCGTCGCCGCCGAGCAGCATGGCCAAGGCGGGGCGATCGCACGCTCACAGGCGCTCATGGCCAGGCTCACCGTGCCGCTCGTCGCGTGCATCATCGGCGAGGGCAACTCCGGCGGCGCCATCGCGATCGGCCTCGTCGACCGCGTGCTGATGCAGGAGAACGCGATCTACAGCGTGATCTCGCCGGAGGGCTGTGCCGCAATCCTCTGGCGCGACGGAGCCGAGAAGGTCAAGGCCGCCGTCGCGCTCAAGCCCGACGCTGTGCACTGTCTCGAGCTCGGAGTGATCGACGAGATCGTCGACGAGCCGAAAGGCGGCGCGCATCTGAACCCCGACGAGGCCGCCCGCATGCTCGGGAACGCGCTCGCAAAGACCCTGGACGAGCTGCTCGCGATCCCCGGAGACGAGCTGCGCGAGCAGCGCCGGGCGCGGTACCGTCGCGCCGGGATCTTCAGCGCGCGTTCGCAGGAACCCGCTCTGCAGCCTGGTCACTGAGTCTTTTCCACAGGCCGGGCCGGGTCGATATCCACACCTTCCACAAGCTTTTCCCCTGCCCCAGATGCGCCGAGGCCGGCGAAATCGCCGGCCCCGAGCGCTGACCCCCTGGTGTGTGGGATGAGTTTTTCGGGACGTACGCGTCCCGTTTATGCGCTGTATGTGTCCTGCTCGTCGAACTTGAAACATCACCCCGTGTTTCCGTCTCAAGCCGCTTCGGTAGACAGATGACGATGCGAGCGATCTGGAGCGGCGCCATCTCGTTCGGGCTCGTCAGCGTGCCCGTCCGGATGTACTCGGCGACCGAATCGAAAGAGCTCCGCTTCCACTTTCTCCACAAGGACGACCTTCAGCCGATCGGATACGACAAGGTCCGCAAGGACACCGGGAAGCACGTCGATCCGGACGACGTCGTCAGGGGCTTCGAGATCGAGAAGGGCAAGTACGTCCCGATCGAGGACGAGGACCTCGACCGGCTCGACATCGAGCTCACGCACTCGATCGACATTTGCGACTTCGTCGATCTGGACGAGATCGACCCGATCTACTACCGCAAGGCGTACTACCTCCTTCCTCAGGACGGGTCGGAGAAGCCGTATCGGCTGCTCGTCCGCGCGCTCGACGAGACCGCCAAGGTCGGGATTGCCAAGGTCGTGATCCGCAACAAGCAGCACCTCGCTGCGGTCAGGCCCTACGACGGCGCCCTGCTCCTCGAGACGATGTACTACGCGGACGAGGTGCGGAAGCCGGAGAGCGTGAGCGGCAGCGCCCGTGTCCAGAAGGCCGAGGTCGACATGGCGAAGTCCCTCGTCGAGAACCTCAGCGCCGACTTCAAGCCCGAGAAGTACGACGACACGTACCGCAAGGAGCTGCTCGCCCTGATCCGCAAGAAGGCGAAGGGCGCGAAGCTGCCGGAGCCGCAGGAGGAAGAGGAAGCCGAGGTCGTCGACCTGATGGCCGCGCTCCGCGAGTCGGTGGCGGAGACGAAGAAGGGCAGCAAGCGCAGGAAGACGGCGCGCAAGGCAAGCTAGCCCCGTGCCGAAGGGGAAGCTCGCCGAATACAAGAAGAAGCGCGACCCGAAGCAGACGCCGGAGCCCTTCGGCGGCAAGAAGCGCGGCAAGGAGCCGATCTTCGTCGTCCAGCGGCACGACGCCCGCCGGCTCCACTACGACTTCCGCCTGGAAAGAAACGGCGCGCTCGCCAGCTGGGCCGTCCCCAAGGGCGTGCCGCTCGAGCCGGGCCAGCAGCACCTGGCCGTCCACGTCGAGGACCACCCTCTCGAGTACGCCACCTTCGAAGGAGAGATCCCGAAGGGCCAGTACGGCGCGGGCAGCGTCGAGATCTGGGACAACGGCACCTACGAGCTGCTCGAGGAGAAGAAGGACGGCGGCCTCACCGTCCGCCTGCACGGCAAGCGGCTCGAGGGCACGTACGCGCTCGTCCCGGCGAAGCTCTCCGGCGATCCCAAGAACTGGCTGATCCTGCGCAAGAAGGACGAGTCGGCCCCGGCGTCGCGGAAGCCGCGCAAGTACGCGGCGATGTCCGCCACGCTGTCCGACAAGGTCCCGCGGGGCGACGACTGGCTCTACGAGATCAAGTGGGACGGCTACCGGATCGTTGCCACCGTCACCGGCGGCGAGCCCGAGCTGCGAACCCGCAGGGACCAGGACTACACGCAACGGTTCGAGGCCGTGGCCAAGGAGCTCGTCAAAGCGTTGAAGACTCCGGACTGTGTCGTGGACGGCGAGGTCTGCGCGCTGGACGAGGACGGGCGGCCGAGCTTCTCCGCGATGCAACAGGGCAAGCCGGGCACGCCGATCGTCTACTACGTCTTCGACGTGCTCGAGGTCGAGGGCGAGCCGATGATCGAGTTGCCGCTCGAGGAGCGGCGCAAGCGGCTGGAGAAGCTCCTCGACAAGCGGAACCGGACCGTGAAGTTTTCGGAGAGCTTCGACGACGGCGAAGCGCTGCTCCGCGCGGCCGAGAAGCAGCGGCTGGAGGGGATCATGGCCAAGCGGCTCGGCTCTCGGTACTTCCCAGGCAGGCGCTCGCGCGAGTGGCTGAAGATCAAGGGCCACGGCCGCCAGGAGTTCGTGATCGCGGGTTACACGCGTGGTCAGGGACGCCGCGCGGGGACGCTCGGCTCGCTCGTCCTCGCGACCTACCAGGGCGGCGACCTCGTCTACGTCGGCAATGTCGGCACCGGGTTCAACGACCGCGAGATCGACCGGCTGCTGAAGAAGCTGAAGCCGCTCGTGCGTGACACGCCCGCTTTCCGCGAGGTGCCGAAGATGCCGCGGATCCGCAAGGGCGACGTGATCTGGGTCGAGCCGAAGCTCGTCGCCGAGGTCGAGTTCGTCGAGTGGACGCACGACGGCCGGCTGCGGGCGCCGGCGTACAAGGGCCTCCGCGAGGACAAGGAGGCGACCGAGGTCCGCCGCGAGCAGCCGATGCCGACGGAGATCCGGAAGGGCAAGCGCGTCCTGAAGCTGTCGAACCTCGAAAAGCCGTTCTGGCCGGAGGAAGGGATCACGAAAGGCGATCTCATCTCCTACTACCAGCGGGTCGCGCCGGTGCTCGTCCCGCACCTCAAGGACCGCCCGTTCACGATGAAGCGCTACCCCGACGGCTGGCGGGGCAAGTTCTTCTTCCAGAAGGACGCGCCGAAGGGGATCCCGGATTGGGTCCCGACCGAGTCGATCGTCGTCACCACACGGGACAAGCCTCGGCAGCGCCGGCGGATCGACGCGCCCATCGTGAACGACGAGCTCGCGCTGCTCTGGATGGCGAACATGGGCTGCATCGACCTGAACACGTGGTACTCGCGGATCGACAAGCCGGACCGGCCGGACTGGGTGCTCTTCGACCTCGATCCGTCACCGGACGTCGGTTTCGCGGAGACGATCGAGGTTGCGCTCCTCGTCAAGCAGGCGCTGGACGCACTCGAGCTCGAGAGCCTCGTCAAGACGAGCGGCTCGGAGGGGATCCACGTCCTCGTGCCGATCGCGCGGCGCCACACGTACGCAGACACGCGCGAGTTCTCGGCGATCATCGCGAATGCCCTGGCGCGAACGCACCGTGGGCTCGTCACGACGGAGTGGACGAAGGCGAAGCGCCGCGGCGTGCTCATCGACTCGAACCAGAACGGCGAGGGGAAGACGATCGCTTCGGTCTACTCGGTGCGGCCGAAGGCGGGTGCGCCCGTCTCGACGCCGCTCCGCTGGAACGAGGTGAAGGAGGGTCTCGATCCTGCGGCGTTCACGATGGAGGCGGTCCTCGACCGCGTGAAGAAGCACGGCGACCTGTTCGAAGGCGTCCTCCGGGGCAAGCAGTCGCTCGCCAGGGCGCTCAAGGCGCTCCGTTAGTTGTCGCGATCTGCGTCGAAGTCGGTGCCGCGGAACCGTTCGTTGAGCGCGACGTCGTCCTTCATGAACTCGTAGTCCTCGACCCGCTCCGGCTCCTCCACACGGTCCGCCTCCATTTCCTCCTCGACGCGCTCGAGCTTGTCACCGCCGGTGAGCCTGCTCCAGAACTCCTTCAGCCCCACGATTCGCCTCCTTCCGTGTCGACGCGATGCTACTTGGGCGGCGGGATCACGAAGTCGTAGATGAGGCCGACCTCGTCGAAGCCGAGCTTTCGGTAGAGCTCTTTCGGCCAGTCGTCACGGTTCGCGAGCAGGAACGTGAGGTCGTTGCCTGCGGCCCGCGAAGCGGCCAGTGTCCGCAGCACGAGGGCTCGCGCCAGCCCCCGGTTGCGGTGCCGCTCGAGCGTGAGGACGTTCTCGATCTGACCCGTTTGCCCGAGCGAGTACAGCTCGCAGTATGCGCCGATCTCGTCGTCGGCGCGCGCGCCGAAGAGCCGGACGTCGATCGCAGACGCGAGCACGCGCTTGCCTTCGGCGAGCTGCCGGATGACGTTCTCGTCGTCGATGCGCCCGTCGGCCCGGTTCGCTTCTGCCCAGACCGGCTCGAGCTCCTCTTGCGAGAGCTCCTCGGCCAGGGAGAGATCGACGTCGCGGTCCGGCTCGCGGGCCGCGACCATGACCACGTCGCACTCGACCTGCCAGCCGAGCTTCGCGAGCCCGGGTGCGAGTCGCGCACCGGCCCCGGCGTCGAAGACCTCGATCTTGCGGTGAGCGACACCGGCCTGGCCGAGGACGCGCTCCGCCTCGTCGGCGACGAGCTCGGCCGTCGCCTTGTCGAGGTCGTGCTCGAGGCTCAGGTAGTTGCGGCTCCAGACGGCCGGCAGCTCGTCGCGGAGGTACGCGGTCCCGAACCGGAACGGCACCTGGCGACCGGCCGCCCTGCGGTCGATCTCCCTGAGGAACGAGATGCAGCGCTCGAGCTCAGTCATCTCCGAGGCGGGTCGGATGGCCGAGCATTCCGAGCTCGGCGATGTCTCGTCGGAAGAGGAGCGCGACGGTCCAGTCGGTCACGACGCGAAGCTTCCTGGAGAGCAAGGGCAGCTGGTACAGGTGGTACGTCCTGGTCACGAACCAGCCGATGAAGCCGCGCAGGGGGACGCCGAAGACGAGAGCGATGCCCTTGTAGCGGCCGAGTGTCGCGACCTGGCCGAGCGTGCGGTAACGGTACGGCTTGACCTCGCCGCCGATGTTCCGCGCGATCCGGCGCGCCTGTCGGAGCGCATGCTGCGAGGTCGGTGGATCGGGCTGCCCCGGCGTGGCCTCGTTCGGCACCCGGGCGCAGTCGCCGAGCGCCCAGAGGCCGTCGTGGCCCTCGACGCGGAGCTGCGAGTCGACCGGGACCGCGCCCCTCTCGTCCACCGGGAGACCGAGCTCGCGCAGGATCGGGTTCGGCGTGACGCCTGCCGTCCAGACCAGCGTGTGGGTCGGGATGCGCCGGCCTCCCGAGAGGACGACGGCGCCGGGGCCGACCGACTCGAGCGTCGTCGACGTGTGGATCTCGACCCCCCGCCCTGCAAGTTGCTTCGCGGCGTACTCGCCGAGGCGCGTAGGGATCTCAGGCAGGATCTTGGGCGCTGCGTCGACTAGCACCCACCGCGCTCGGTGGCGGGGCAGCTGCGGGTAGTGCCGCATGGCGTCCCGGACGAGGTCTGAGAGCTCAGCCAAGGCTTCGACGCCCGCATAGCCGGCACCAACGAAGACGAACGTGAGCTCGGCCTCGGCGCGATGGTGGTCACGCTCGACGACTGCTGCCTCCAGCCGACGCAGCACGTGGTTCCGCAGATGGATCGCGTCCGCGAGGTCCTTGAAGCCGAGGCCGTGCTCTGCGAGCCCGGGTATGGGAAGCCGCCGGGAGGTGGAGCCGAGCGCGAGGACGGCCTGGTCGTAGCCGACCGAGAAGGTCCCGGCCTCTGTCTGGACGGTCGCCGTTCGGGCGGTCGGGTCGAGAGCCGTCAGACGGCCCAGCAGGAGGTCCGCGTGCGGGCACATGATCCGCAGGGGGACGACGACGTGACGAGGCTCGAGCGTGCCCGAAGCGGCCTCGGGCAGGAGGGGAGTGAAGAGCATGAAGTTCTCGAGGCTGACGATCGTCGCGCCGCGCTTACCAAGGAGGCGGGCAACATACGAGCCCGCGAACCCTCCGCCAAGGACAAGCGTTCCGCCTCGCGCGTGCCTCGCCTCTACGATCGCCATGTGCAGGTCTCCGTAATCGGGAGCGGCGCCGAGCACGAAGCTCGTGCGGAGGACGTGGGACGGCTCTTGGCCGAGCGCGGTTGCAAGGTGGTCACTGGCGGGCTCGGCGAGGTGATGGCCGCTGCGATGCGCGGCGCAAAGACTGCTGGAGGCACCACGATCGGCATTCTCCCCGGCATGAACTGCTCGGAAGCCAACGAGTGGGTCGACCACGCTGTTGCGACGGGCCTCGGCCACATGCGGAACTTCGCTGTCGCCGCTTCCGGGGACGCGGTGATCGCGGTTGGCGGCAGTTGGGGCACGCTGACCGAGATCGCCTTCGCGAAGCGGCTCGGGCGGCCGGTGGTGATCCTCGAGCCGGGTCTCGCGGTGGAGGGCATCGATCGCGCCGCAACGCCCGAGGAAGCCGTGGAGCTCGTGTTAGCGCGCGTCCAGCATCCGGCCTAGGAGCTCCAGCGCCCCGGCCTTGTCGAGCGGCTCGTTCAGATTTCCGCATTTCGGCGACTGGACGCAGGAGGGGCAGCCGCTCTCGCACGGGCAGCCGTCGAGCATCTTCGCAGTGTCCTCGACCCAGCCCTCGAACTGGTCGAAGCCGCGCTCCGTGATCCCGACGCCGCCGGAGTGCCCGTCATAGACGAAGACCGTGGGGCGGCCGGTCTGGTAGTGGAGGTTCGTCGAGAGGCCGCCGATGTCCCAGCGGTCGCACATCGCCCAGAGCGGGAGGATCGCGATCATCGCGTGCTCGGCTGCGTGCAGCGTGCCGAGCAGCTTCGGCATCTCGGTGAGGCCGTCGAGCTGCTCCGGCTCCGGCACGTACCAGATCGCCTCGGTCTCGAACGTCGTCTCCGGCAGGTCGAGTGCGACGAGGTCGAGCGTCGTCTGGTCGCGGATCGACTTCTTCTGGTAGCCGACGACCTGCTCGGTGACGCTCACGCGCCCGAAGGCGAGGTCGAGGCCGAGCCTGTGGTCGGTGCGCAGCGTCTCCTCGATCGAGGTCATCGTCTCTTTCTTCGCCTGTGTGTAGTAGTCGCCGCTGAACGACTCCACGAGGGCGCTGCGCGCTCCGAGATCGAGCGCGAGCACGCGGTAGCTCTCGCCGAGGTGGAGGTAGATCGCTCCCTCGTGAACCGTGTGGTACGCGCGCTCGCGCTCGATCGTGCCGAGGACGGAGCCGGTCTCGGTCTCGACGACGGTGAAGACGTCGGGGCTCGTCGAGCGCAGGCCGAAGCGCGCCGCGGGATAGTCACGGCCGGCCCAGACGTAGCCGGCGGGTGTCTGCTCGAGGTCCGGATGGTCAGCCGCTCGGCGGAGCGCCTCCGCGCCCAAGATCTCGGCGTCCGCCTCGTCCAGCGGCGCCTCGAACGCAGCTGCGGCGATGTGCCCGTCGAGGACACGCGGGTTCTCGTGGTCGAGGATGGCCGCTTCGACTCTCCGGCCGAGCAGGGTCTCCGGCTTGCGCATGAAGTACTGGTCGAGCGCGTCCTCGCTCGCGACCATCACCGCGAGCCCATGGCCACGGCGCCCGGCGCGGCCCCACTGCTGGCGAAGGCTCGCGACCGTGCCCGGGAACCCGACGGAAACTACGCCGTCGAGCATTCCGACGTCGATGCCGAGCTCGAGCGCGTTCGTCGCGCTCACGCCGAGCAGGTCGCCGGCGAAAAGTCGCTGCTCGATCTCGCGGCGTTGGGCAGCCGTGTAGCCGGCTCGGTACGGCGAGAGTCGAGATGCGTCGCCGACGCGGTCCGCCGTGAACTTGTGGATCAGCTCGGCGGAGCGGCGGCTCTTGGCGAACACGAGCGTTCTGAGCCCGCCCTCCACGAGATCGGCCATCAGCTTGGACGCATCGGCGAGGGCGCTCGCCCGCTGTCCGAGCTCCTCGTCGATCAGCTCCGGGTTCCAGAGAGCAATCGTCCGTTCGGCCTTCGGCGCGCCGTCCTCGCCGATGACGGCGAAGTCGAGCCCGGTCAGTGAGTGGGCCAGCTCGCCTGGATTCGCGATCGTGGCCGAGGCGAGCAGGAACTGGGGCTCGGCGCCGTACACGCGCGCGAGACGGCGAAGCCGCCGGAGGACGTTGCCCACGTGCGAGCCGAAGACCCCGCGGTAGACGTGTGCCTCATCGACGACGACGTAGCGGAGGTTGGCGAGCACGTCGCCCCAGCGATCGTGGTGGGGGAGCACGCCGACGTGGAGCATGTCCGGGTTCGTGAGGATCAGGTTCGACCATTTGCGGATCTGCCAGCGGCGCTCGCTCTCGGTGTCGCCGTCGTAGATCGCGGGACGGACGCGCTTGACGTGCAGCTCGTCGAGGGCGCGGACCTGGTCCTGCGCGAGCGCCTTCGTGGGATAGAGGTAGAGGGCGCGTAGCTTTGGCTCCTCGGCGAGCGCGGCCAGCACCGGGAGGTTGAAGGCGAGGCTCTTGCCGCTTGCCGTGCCGGTCGTGATCGCGACGTGCTCGCCGCGGTGCGCCGCCTCCCAAGTCGCGGCCTGGTGCGAGTAGAGCTCCGTGACACCGCCTGCCTCGAGCCGCTCGCGCAGCGAAGCCGGCAGATCGTCCGGAAGCGGAGCCGTGATCGCGTTCCGCGCCGGCTCGGAGCCGAGGTACGCGAGTTCCTCGCCTTGCAGCAATTCGCCCCAAACGGTGGCTTCGACAGCCATATCGGCGATGGTAGCCTTGGCCTACCGGGGTGCCTCGTCGCCGAGGCTGAGAACACACCCGTCGAACCTGATCCGGGTCATGCCGGCGAAGGGAGTGAATGAGCGTTCCACGTTGTCTGACGATTGCGGGCTCCGATTCCGGGGGCGGAGCGGGAATTCAGGCGGACCTGAAGGCGTTCGCGGCCGCCGGCTGCTTCGGCACGAGTGCGATCGTCGCGCTGACGGCGCAGAACACGCTCGGGGTCGCTGCCGTGCAGGAACTGCCTCCCTCGTTCGTGGATGCGCAGTTGGAAGCGGTGTTCTCGGACATCGGAGTTGACGCAGCTAAGACGGGGATGCTCTTCTCGCGTGAGCTGATCGACACCGTCGCCGACTTCCTCGCGGCGCATCGTGTGCCCCTCGTGGTCGATCCCGTGATGGTCGCGAGCTCCGGTGCGAAGCTTCTCCAGGACGATGCTGTCGAGGCGCTCGTCGATCGGCTGTTCCCGCTCGCGACCGTCGTCACGCCGAACCTGATGGAGGCCGAGGCGCTCGCTGGAACTGGTACGCGGCTTGAACTGGCAGAGCGGATCCACGAGCTCGGCGCCCCCGCGGTGATCGTCACCGGCGGGCACGGCGAGGACGCGATCGACCACCTCTTCGACGGGGAACGGCACGTCGAGATCGAGGTCGAGCGGCACGACGTCGCCGCGACGCACGGGGCGGGTTGCACCCACTCGGCGACCCTCGCTGCGTTGCTTGCGCAGGGCCAATCCCTCGAAGCTGCCGCTCGAGGCGCCGCGCGAGCCGCCTCCGAGGCCGTCCGCAACGGGCTGGTGGAGATCGGCGCCGGAGAAGGGCCGGTGAACGTCCTCGCATGAGAACCGGAGCCGACCTCGTAGCCATCCGCGAGCGGAAGCCGCTCGTCCACCAGATCACGAACTACGTCGTCATGAACGAGACTGCGAACGCGACGCTCTCGCTCGGCGCCTTGCCGGTGATGGCGCACGCGATCGAGGAGGTCGAGGAAATGGCTTCCGTCGCAGGCGCGCTCGTGCTCAACATCGGCACGCTTTCAGCGCGTTGGATCGAGGCGATGCTCCTCGCGGCCAGGGCGGCGAACCGGGCCGGCGCGCCGGTTGTCCTCGACCCAGTCGGCGCCGGTGCGACGACGCTTCGGACCGAGACTGCGCAGAGGATCCTCGAGGTGAGCGAGATCGCCGTCGTCCGGGGGAACCAGGCCGAGGTGGCGACGCTGGCGGGCCGGCAGGCCGAGATTCGCGGCGTGGAGTCGATCGGAGCCGCAGACTCGTCCGCCGAGCTGGCGAAGGTTGCCGCGTCCGCGCTCGGCTGCGTCGTCTCCGTTACCGGTCCGGTTGAT
>Ga0209382_10006234_pt1 | contig 15373 bp, 13 predicted proteins | sample SoiMetdeltSBSDD5_FD_187599 | JGI IMG/M metagenome (GOLD analysis project Ga0209382, IMG submission 187599) | Bulk soil microbial communities from a Populus tree surrounding site in Tennessee, USA - Soil MetaG P. deltoides SBSDD5 (SPAdes) (version 2) | ecosystem: Environmental > Terrestrial >... | reverse complement strand
GGCTGATCAACGCCCTCACTGCGCTCGGCGTGAGTGAGATTGGCCAGGTTCAGGCGACCGTGGACCTGCGCGCGCGCGGAGACAATGCAATCGCCGCGTCGTTCCCCGTGTGGGAGGGAGTCAATCCCGCGTCCACCCTGCTGGCGCCGGCACGGAACGATGGGGTCACGTCGGTCGTCGTCGTGCCCAATGGCGGGCTGGTCGCCGGCCAGGCGGCCCTGCTCGACCTCGTCCCGGGCACGATCTCCGACATGATCAACAAGGCGCCCGTCGCGATGGTCGCGCAGTTCGGCGATCCGCGGTCGGGGAATACCAACGCGCGCGGCGAGCAGTACGCGCGTCTCAAGGAGCTGCTCGAGGACGCCCGCAACTACTCGCGTCGCAAGGCGGACTTCGAGCGAGCGCAAACGCGTGACTTCGCGGCTCGACGCGCGGATCTGGAGGCGCTGATCCCCGTCGTCGAGGGCCGCCTGCCGCTCATGGTCAATGCCGATCAGGCGAGTGATATCGACGCGGTCCTGCGGCTCGCGCGTGAAACGAACGTCAAGCTCATCATCGCGGGAGGTGCGGAAGCGTGGATGGTTGCTGACCGTCTCGTGAGCGCGAACGTCCCAGTGATCGCCGGGTCGATGACCAACATCCCCACGAGCTTCGCGACGTTAGGCTCGCGACAGGAAAGCCCGGCGCTGCTGCAGCGCGCTGGCGTCAAGGTCGTCCTGATCGGCAATGGAAGCGGCGACGAGACCGTATTCAACGTCCGCAACCTCAAGTACGACGCGGGCGTCGCCGTCGCATTCGGCATGACGTGGGCCGACGCGCTCCGCGCGGTCACGCTCACGCCGGCCGAAGTGCTCGGGGTCGCGAATCGTGTCGGCTCGCTTCAGCCCGGGCGAGACGCCAACGTTGTCGTCTGGAGTGGTGATCCGTTCGAGTTCGCAACGCGTGTGGAGCACGTGCTGATTCGCGGACGTGAGGTCGCGCAACCGTCTCGTCAGGACGAGTTGATGGAGCGGTACAAGACGGTTCCGCCAGCCTACCGGAAGCCGTAGCCGCGCCTGTCATCCCGAGCGAGCCGGGCCCCCGCCGAAGGCGGGCGGATGAGTCGAGGGATCTGGCCTGCGGTCATCGTGGCGAGTCCGGCCACAAGGAATGCAACCTGGATCCCTCGACTCGCGGCTTTCCAGCCGCTCGCTCGGGATGACAAGCACATGCGGTGCCGCCGGTCGTTCTACATCGCCGGCGCTTCGGGCGGGGGCGGGGTGTCAGGCGGTGGCGGCGGTGAGGCGCCCGGCGGAGGTGGCGGTGGCTCAGCCGACTTCTTTCCCGGTTGATCGCCCGTGATGTCTCGCAGCTGCTGCTCGAGCCGAGCCGCCTCAGTCTCGTGCGTCGCGAGCGTCGCTCGCAGGCGCTCGAAGCTCTCCGCGTCGAGATCGGTCCCGGACTGCTTCGCGCGATACACGGCGTAACCAAGCGCCTGCGCGGCCTTGTCAGCCAGCTGGCGCGTCCGGAAGGCCTCCAGGCGAATCTTCCCTTCGTCGAGGGCGTTTTGCGCGGCCTTCCCGGCGCGATCGAGCTCGGTCTTGAGTTTGTCCCAGATGGCCATTGGCGTTTCCGTGGTGAGTGGGTCGCGTGGCACTACGTCGTTCGCGAGAATGATGTTGCACTCAGCCTGCCATCGGGAATTGGGGCGAACCGAGAGACCGTCACGACACCCCAAACGCAAGAGCCCCGCGTAAAGCGGGGCTCTCGATTCGAAATCAGGTGGCGACGTCGTCGGACGCGTCAGGCCGCTGACGTTTCCTCAGCCTGCGCCGGGTAGACGCTCACCTTGAACCGAGCCTTGTTCTTGTGCTCGAACTTCACGACGCCGTCGATGAGCGAGTAGATCGTGTAGTCCGTGCCCATGCCGACATTGCGGCCTGGGTGCCACTTGGTGCCGCACTGGCGGACGATGATGTTGCCCGCCACCACGCGCTCGCCGCCGAATTTCTTGATGCCGCGGTATTTCGGGTTGCTATCGCGGCCGTTGCGGGACGAGCCGACGCCTTTCTTGTGAGCCATAGCAGTCTCGCCCTCAGCCGAGCGTGATGTCCTTGATGCGGACTTCGGTGAAGCCCTGCCGGTGGCCCTGTTTGCGGGCGTAGTTCTTCCGGCGCTTGAACTTGAAGACGACGATCTTCTCGCCCCGCCCGTGTTTCACGATCTCGCCGGTCACCTTGGCGCCGGAGAGCGTCGGGACGCCTGTCCGCACGGAGTTGCCGTCGGAGCCGAGCAAAACGTCGTTGAATTCGACCGATGCCCCAGCCTCGCCGACGAGCGACGGAATGCGGAGCGTCATGCCCGGCTCGACGCGGAACTGCTTGCCGCCGGTGCGAATGATCGCGTAAGACATGGAAATCGTGATAACGCAGGTTGGACGTAAGAGCCTAGCAACATATCTGGTGGGCACTTACATGTCAACCGAATGGCAGCGTAGCTGGCTGCTAGGTGTTGGTTAGCTGAAGCCGACAACGGAGCGCTACTGACAGTGGCGGGGCGCTGCGTACCAGCTTTTTCAAAAGGGTCGGAGTCGTTTTTTCAACGACTCCGACCCGTTGTTCTCACGCCTTCCCACCTTCCGGGTCGCGAAGCGTCGTCGGCACGCCGGAGCGAGAGTTCAGGCAACCGCGTACTGCTGAGTCACGTCCCTGCCGGCGCCCTTCACGACGAGCTTGAACTCGTCCGGTCCAAGTAGTGGGTCGTCACGCACTTCGAGCGAGAAACCGACATTCTTCTCGAGCTTCTTCACGACGTCCGGCTCCTGTTCGAGCACGTACATCGCGACGTCGGGGTGGAGCCGGATGACGAGGTGCTCGCGGCGACCCTCTACCGACATGCGCTTCACCGACCGCTCCATGCGCCGAACGATCGTCTCCGGCGTGAAGACCCGCCCGGTGCCGTGGCAAGTCTGGCATGGCTCCGTCATGCTTTGCAGATGGCTCTGCCGCACCCGCTGTCGAGTCATCTCGATGAGGCCAAGCTCGCTGACCGAGAACGCCTTCGTCCTGGCGCGATCTCGGCCGAGGTGGGTTCGGAGCTCCTGCAGCACCTTATCCCTGCTCTGCTTCGACTCCATGTCGATGAAGTCGCAGACGATGATCCCGCCGACGTCGCGGAGACGTAGCTGGCGCGCCACCTCGCGGGCCGCCTCGAGGTTCGTCTTCAGAATTGTCTTCTCGGGGTCTTTCTTGCCCGTGTAGCGACCCGAGTTGACGTCGATCGAGACCAACGCCTCCGTCGGCTCGATGATCAGGTAGCCGCCTGCCGGCAGGTCGCAGCGACGCTTGAACAGGTCCCGGATCTCGGTCTCGATATCCGCCTTGTCGAAGAGCGGCGTGGGTTCGTCGTAGAACTTGATTCGGTCGACGAGCTCCGGCGCGATCCCCTTCAGGTAGTCGACGATCTCGTTGTACACCTGCTTCGTGTCCACCGCGAGCGATTCGATCTTCGTGCTGAACAGGTCGCGGATGATACCGCGCGTAAGGCTCGTCTCGCGGTGCACAAGCGCTGGTGCCCGCAGGAAGTGCGTCTTCTTCTTGATCCGCTTCCATTGGCCAATGAGCGACGTGAGCTCGCGGCCGAACGTTTCCTGCGTGACGTCCTCGCCCACCGTCCGCACAATGACGCCGCCCGACTCGGCGGGAAGCACCGCCTGCACTTGCTCGCGCAAGCGCTGGCGCTCGGCGCGTTCGCCGATCTTGCGGCTCACGCCAACACGACTCGCGAAGGGCATGTAGACGAGGAATCGTCCGGCGAGCGAGATCTGGGCGGTGACTCGCGGACCCTTGGTGGAGATTGGTTCCTTGGAGATCTGAACCAGGATCTCCTGGCCTCGTTTCAGGAGATCCTGAATCGGCGGCGCCTTCGCGCGCCGCCCCCGCCCGGTCGCTTCGTCCGACTCGCCGTTGTCGTCTTCGTCGCCTTCGTCGTCCTCCCCAACCTCGTCGAACACGAGATCGGAAGCATGGAGGAACGCGCTCTTTTCGGTCCCGATGTCGACGAACGCCGCCTGAATACCCGGAAGAACCGCCTCGACTTTACCGAGGTAAATGTCGCCAACCATCCGCCGGGCTTCGGGACGGTCGACGAGGAGCTCCACGAGTTGGTCGTCCTCGAGGATCGCGACCCGCGTCTCGCGCGGGTTCGCATTGATGAGAATTTCTCGCTTCATGTGGATCTGCCGGCTGCTCGGAACGGAGCGACTCTCCGGGGAGCGCGCGGCGATGGGAAAAAGTGATGGCGGAAGGACGAGCGCGGCACCTGCCGTTGCTCGTCGATTCCTCATGGGAGGTCTTCCGCACATGGCGCGTGATCGAGCGCGAGACATCCGGCCGGAGCGCCACCGAGCGGCCCGGGGCGGAATGCCCCTCGGTCCTGGTCGTTGGTGCCGGCAGTAGACGGAGTCGCGACCGATCGCGGAGCCCTAGGATGGCACCGCGCCGGGCGGAAGGACTGCGGTCGCGAGGCACTCTCAGGGAGCGCCAGTACCGCAGTTGGAACGCAAGGCGCGCCGCGAGTCGCGCGACGCCCCGTACGGGAAAAATCAGTGTGGTGAGGTAGGCGAGCAGCCACCCAAGCGCGATCGCGTCGAACACGCGGGACCGCGCGGGCCAGACTGGGGCGGAGTGTGCGCTCACCATAGGTTGCCTCTCATCCGCAGGACGAGCCAACCCATGACGAGGATAAATCCGAGGGCGGCCTTCCACTCGCCATGGCGCATGTAGAGTGCCGGACTGAAGCGCTCGGCCTCAGCGCCCGCCGGATCCCGCCACGCGGTCGGTCGCGGCACGAAGGCCGGCACGTTCTCCTCCCACCGCGCGTACGCCTCGGGAAAAAGCGCGCTGACCTTCACGCGCTCTCGCTCGATGGTCGGGCCGTAGACGAGCGCGAAGAACGCTACCACGAGGAGCAGCAGCGACCAGTGCGCAGCGATCGCGAACCCAGCCGCAATGAGGAAGCTGCCGAAGTAGAGCGGGTTTCGCGTGTGCGCGTACGGCCCCGTCGTCGCGAGCCTGTCGTTCTTGACGATGTGGCCCGCCGCCCACGCGCGAACCAGGAGCCCTGCAATTGCTACGATCGCACCGACGGCAAGCGTGACAGGCGTCGGCGGCGGACCGAAGGCGATGTACAGCCCCGCCAGGATGAAGCCGAGCGGCAGCCGCAGTCGTCTCGCGATCTGCTCGTAGGTCAATCGGCCATCTCCCGCAGGAGGCTCCGCGCGATGACGAGCCGCTGAATCTCCGAGGTCCCCTCGCCGATCTCGCAGATCTTCGCGTCGCGCATCATGCGCTCGACGGGGTAGTCCCGCGTGTAGCCATAGCCGCCATGCACCTGGATGGCCTTGAGCGTGCTGCGCATCGCGAGCTCGGAGCAATACAGCTTGGCCATGGCCGCTTGCTTCGTGAATGGCTTGCGATGGTGCGCGAGCCACGCCGCATGGTACATGAGGTGCTTGCCGGCCTCGATCTCGGTGGCGATGTCCGAGAGCTGAAATTGCACGCCCTGAAACTCGTAGATCGGCTTGCCGAACTGCCGCCGAACGGTGGCGTACCGCATCGCCTGCTCGAACGCGCCCTCGGCGAGGCCTAACGACAACGCGGCCAGCCCAATTCGCCCGGCGTCGAGGGTGCGCATGAAGTTCACGAACCCTTCCCCTTCCTCACCGAGCCGGTTCTCGACCGGCACTTCGACGTCCTCGAAGATCAGCTCGGACGTGTCCGACGCGCGCCACCCGAGCTTGTCTTCCTTCTTGCCCGCCCGAAACCCGCCCATGGCCGGCAGCGATGGGTCATGACCGACGCCCACTTCCGCCGCCTTCGCCAGATCGGTCGTGGGCTTGGTCATGATGAACGACGAGATGCCTTTCGTGCCCTTCCTCGGATCGGTGACGGCGGTGACCACGAAGATCTCCCCGACGCTACCGTGCGTGATGAAGCGCTTCGATCCGTTGATCACGTAGTGGCCGTTGTTTCGAACGGCCCTGGTCCGGGTGCCGCCGGCGTCGCTTCCGGCCGCTTCCTCCGTGAGGCCAAACCCGCCGAGCACTTTCCCGGTGGCGAGCAATGGCACATACCGCTCGCGCTGCTCCTCGGTCCCGAAGTGAACGATCGGCGAGGTCCCGAGCGTCGTGTGCGCCGAGATCGTGATCGCGTGAGAGGCATCGACCTTCGCCATCTCGTGAATCGCGATCATGTACGCGATGTAGTCGAGTCCGGCGCCGCCGTAGCGTTCCGACCACGGCACGCCGAGCAGCCCGAGCTCGCCCATCTTCTTGATGTTCTGCCAGGGAAACTCGGCGCGCTCGTCGTACTGTGCGGCTACCGGCGCGACTTCTTCTCGCGCGAAGGAACGCACCATCTCGCGCACGGCCAGGTGCTGTTCGCTGAAATAAAGAGAGTCGTCCATGTGCTGCGAATAGTCCGTCGCGCGCCTTATAGCCGAGGAGCCGCGGTCGTCATGCCGCTTCGGTGTCGTCTGCGCGTCTGATTGCTGAAATGAACCGTTCCCCGTACTTGTCCAGCTTCGCCTGCCCTACGCCTCGCACCTCGAGAAAGCCGATCGCCGTCCGCGGCTTTCGCGCAGCCAACTCCGCCAAGGTCCGATCCGTGAACACCACGTACGGTGGAACCCTTTCCTCGCGGGCGATCGAGCTGCGAAGCGCCTTGAGGGACGCGAACAACCGTGCGTCGGCGGGGCTGAGCACGACGTCCGATGCCGGATCCGGCTCGGATCGACCGACGTGCGAGCCGCGGGTGCTGCCGGCCGGTGCCGCCCGCTCACGCCGCGTTCGAGGCGGCGTCGGCCTGTCCCGTTGCTTCCCGACGTGGAGACCGAGGCAATTGTCGCAACCGCCACAGGTCCCGCGTCCAGAGTCGTCGCCGAAATATCGAAGAACAAAGGCGCGCCGGCAACCGGTCGTGTACGCGTATTTCTGCACGGCATCGAGCTTTGCGAGCTCGGCGCGCCGCCGGCGATCGATCGCGAGCCAGTCGATGTCGAACGCCGAGAGCGGCGCTTTGGGGTTCGTGAGGCGCGTGCCGCCGCCGATACGCTCCCACGTCAGGAACTGACGCGATTGCAGGGAGGACAGGAGCGGAATGGCCGTCGCGGCGCCAGCGAAGCCAGGCGGCAGCCCGTCGAGCGCGATCACCGCGCCATCGTGCAGCCGCGCGCCCACGGCCCGCCACAGAGCGCGCAGCAGCCCCAGCTCCGGGTCGTGCGCGTCAGGAAGCTCGCGACGAATCCGTTCAGGGGTCGCCAGCAGTCGAACGAGCACCGAGGAATTCGACTCCGATTCCTTGCGAACAGCGTCCCCGCGCAGCAGGACGCGCAGGGCCGAATCCACTTCTCGCGCGCCGATCTTCCCCGGAATCAACCGCGAGATGTGAGCAGCATCGAGATCGGTCAGGCCCGCGGCGTCGACCACCCGCCGCATGGCCTCGTAGACTTGCTCGACGAGCGTGCGCTCCGGGTAGGCGCCCTTGATGAAAAACTCGTGCGTGAACCGATCCGGGAACGCATGCAGGAGCACGCATTCCGACTGCAGCCCATCGCGGCCGGCGCGCCCAGCCTCCTGATAGTATGCCTCGAGCGTCCCCGGCATGGCGTGATGCACGACGAGCCGCACGTTAGGCTTGTCGATCCCCATGCCGAACGCGTTCGTCGCCACGATCGCCCGAACGTGCTCGTTCATGAAGCTGTCCTGCACCTCGTGGCGATGCGCGTCGTCGAGGCCCGCATGGTACGCCGCCGCGGGAATGCGCGCGTGCTCGAGCACGCCCGTTATCCGCTCGACGTTCTTCCGCGTCGCGGCGTAGACGACAGCCAGCCCCTCATGCTCGCGCAGCGTCTGCACGAGCATGTCGTCCTTGTCCTGATCGGTCCGCGTGGGCAGCACGTGGTAGTGCAGGTTCGTGCGGTCGAACCCCGTGACGATGATCGAGGGCTGACGAAGAGCGAGCTGTGCTGCGATGTCGCGGCGCACCTCGGGAGTGGCCGTCGCCGTAAGGGCGATCGTCGGGGGCGCACCGAGCCGCTCGCGCACTTTACGCATGCGGAGATAGCTCGGCCGGAAATCGTGCCCCCATTCACTGATGCAGTGTGCCTCGTCGACCGCGAGCAGCGACACGCCCATGGCGCGAAGTCGCTCCGCGGTATTCCCGGCGTCGAATCGCTCGGGGGCGACGTACAGCAGCTTGATCTCGCCGCGCTGCGCACGAGTGAGTCGATCGCTGACCTGGGATGACGTCAGCGTACTGTTGATGAACGCCGCTGGCAGGCCGCGCGCCGTGAGCGCGTCGACCTGGTCCTTCATCAGCGAGATGAGCGGCGAGACGACGATGGTGAGCTTGGGCAACACCAGCGCCGGGACCTGATAACAGAGGGACTTGCCGCCGCCCGTCGGTAGCACGACGAGCGTGTCGCGCGCCGCGAGCACGGAGACGATGGCTCGCTCCTGCCCGGGTCTGAACGCAGGGTAGCCGAACGCCTCCCGCAGCTTCGCGCGGGCCTTCTCGAGCTGGACGTCGGGATCTACGTCGGGCGGCACGTCGAAGGATAATAAGACGGTCCGTCGCCGACCATCATCGCGCCGCCGCAGTGCGCATCATACGGCGCGAGCGAAGTGCCCTCTCGTGAATTGTCCCCCGAGGAGCTCACGCACCGGCCAGGCTCGAGGCGCTGTGCCGGTCGCGAGCTGATCGAGCATCGTGCGGTAGCCAGCCACGATGTCGTGAATCGGGTCGCCCGGCACGTTGAACAGCAGACGGAATCCCCGAATCCCCGCCTCCCACAACCGTGGGAGGTACTCCGACGCGTCGATTGGTCGCGAATGCAGGAGACGATTGCGACACGCTGAATCCGTCGCGACACCGAACGTGTACCCCGCAGGGTCGGTCAATTCTATGACGGCGTGCTTCTGGACGCACAGGTCGCGACACGTCGTCGGCTCGCGATCGAACGCAGCCGAGAGCACGCAGTGCTCGATCGTCATTCCCTCGGGCCGGCCGTAGATCACGACGTCGAATCCCTGACCGTTCCAGGGCGCCGAGACGGCGGCTAGCTCCGCGGTGGTCAGCTCCACCGACAACACGATTCGCCCCGCGCCAAGGCGGAAGACCTCGGCGGCCGTGTGCTGATTGAAGCAGTTGACCGCGTAATCGGCTGTGACGTCACGTCCGGCGCGGCCGAGCTCGGCCGTCAGACCAATATGGCCGGACAAGACGGGCAGACCGAGCGCCAGCCACTTGTCGAGCGCCCGGCGCTCCTCGGGCCGCACGATCGTGGGCGTGCGCAGTCGCACGGTGATTCCGCGCCCGGCCATTTCCTCCGCGAGTGCCCGGAGTCGGGCTGCGGGCGGCGCCGGATGACGAAGGAACGGATCGAACGTGATCTCGGTGGCCCCGGCGTCGGCGGCCGCGCGGGCGTCGTCGATCGTATACACCTGCGCGCTGAGGACGAACGGAGCGTCCCCACGCGGATGCGACCTGTTCCCCGCCGGCGATGCATCTGCGCTCACCGGCAGTGCCGCAATCGCCGCCTCGATCCTCGCGTGGCGCTCGGCTGCCGTGGCACTCGCGGCCCAGTCGCGCCTAACGAGGAGATCGTCTACGATCTGCTGCCGCAGGCGGTTGAGCTCACTCACGGGGAGGAAGAGCCCGGGCGTGAGGCCGGCCACATCCAGCTCACCGAGGGCGAACGGCGTCTCCCCCAGCCGGCCGAGCTGCTCGCGCAGCGTCGCGTGGTCCAGCGCGTGCGCACGCGCCGGTGCCAGCGGTACGTCGCCGCGCACCGTGACATCGTCGCCGTCAGCACGCGCGATGATCTTGAGCGGCGCGCCGGCCGAGCCAAAGAGACGGAGGTCCAGCCTCGTGCGCCTGGCCTTTCCGGGCGCGGAAAGCTCTGCGAAGCTCCGGCGCGAGCGCTCGAGCAGCTCCGCGTGTGAGGTCCGAAGAACGGTCCACCCAGCGGTGACCGGTGTACGCGTCGAGATTGCCTGACGAGTGGTGCCATTCGTCTCGCGCATCGTCCGCACGGACGTCACGGCAAAGCCGACAGCTTGCCCGCGCGATCCAGGCGGTGGCTCGAAGCCGAGGCCATCGCCCACTGCGACGGGCGATGAGACGTCGATGAGCAACTCGGTGCCGTCGCGGCCGGCAACCGCGCCGATGGTAACGCCGTGGTTGTCCGGGTGGGTGCGTGTCACATAGCTCCGCCCCGCTCGGCCCGTGAGCATTCCGCTGGTGAAACCGCGACTGAAGATCTGCACGAGCGGCTGCACTTCCTCGAACGCGGGCGGCGACGCGTTGCCACCCTCCAGCCGGTCGAGGAACTCCCGATAACCGTGCGTGACCGTGGCCACGTACTCGGGCTTCTTCTTGCGCCCCTCGACTTTGAGGCACCGAATTCCTGCTTCGGCCAGCTCGGCGAGCTGATCGTGCGCCGCGAGATCCTTCGCCGAGATCAGGTACCCGCGATCGAGCTCAGCGCCAGTGGAAGCGTCGGTAAGCACGTAGTCCTTCCGGCATGACTGCGCGCACGAGCCACGATTCGCACTCCGCTCGCTGATCATTCCGGACATGAAGCACTGTCCGGAGTATGAGATGCAGAGGGCCCCGTGAACGAACGCCTCGAGCCCGAGGTCGGGGACGGCGCGGCGGATCTCACGGATGTCGTCGAGGGTGTTCTCCCGCGCGAGGACGACGCGATTGACCCCAAGCTCCTGCATCACGGCGGCTCCGCTGGCGTCGTGCACCGTCATCTGCGTGGAGCCATGGATCTCGAAGCCGGGATACACTGCGTGAATCAACCGTACCAGGCCGATGTCCTGGACGATCGCGGCGTCGACGCCGCAGTCGATCGCGTCGCCGAGAAGCGTTAGCGCGTCAGCGAGCTCGTCTGGCTTCACGAGCGTGTTCAGCGTGAGGTAAATGCGCACCCCGCGAGACGCGGCAAGCGCGCAGGCGCGAGCCAGGTCGTCGAGCGTCAGCTGCGCTCCCTCATCGCGCGCGTTGAAGCGGACGGCCCCGAGGTACACGGCGTCGGCGCCATTGGCGACGGCGGCGCGGACGGCGTCGAGCGAGCCGGCGGGCGCGAGAAGCTCAGGGATTCGGGGGCGCGAGGGCATGCGACAAAGATAGCGCTTCAGCCCCCGCCGCGGCCGTCACCGGACCGTCAGACGGTCGTGTCGCGGTCAGGCCGTTTCGCGAAACGAAGCAGGAATGCGACGATGACGAACGCGATTCCCACCCAGCGAATGGTGCCGTCGTCGACGCGAGCGCCGTAGGAAAAGATACCGATTCCGGCGAGCGCGAACGCGAGCTTGGCGATCGTCAGGCGATTCATGATCCTCCGGGTAACCCGCGCGTCACGGAGCCGCGGGAAGTCCCAGCGTGCGTGCCTCGTCGTCGGGCACGTCGAGCGTCATGCGAAGCAGCGCGGTCGAGAACACTTTTCCCTGTGCATCGGTCTTGAGCGAGAGTGTTCCCCCGCCATCGAGCGCGCCATGCAGGAGAAAGTTCAGGGCGCTCAAGTTAGGCAACTCGTAGCGCTGGACCGGGCCGGTGATCACGTCACGAAAATGCGCGGAGACGCGCCGCTCGGTCAGCTCACGAGCGAGTAGCCGGTACCATTCCCGTTTGAGCGCGATGATGCCGACGTTCGCGGTGTCACCCTTGTCGCCCGACCGCGCGTGCGCGATGTCCACGAGCCGAACTTTCACGCGATCACCTCCACCGCCGTCTGAACTTCCGTCTTGTCGATGAGCGCCGGCCAGTAGGCGACGATCTCTTCGACCTTCGGCCGACCTCCGGCGAAGCCGGTGACGCTGGGTGGGCCATTCAGCACCAGCGGGGCGATTTCACGGGTAAAGCGCTCCACGGCCGCGCGATCCTCACCACGAACGCCGAAACGAAGCTGCACTTCTGGCAAGTCCGCGGAGGTCTGCGCGAGCGGCCCATGTGTGGCCGATGCGCCGACGAATTCCGTGAGCACCTTGTCGAATCGCAGGCCGAGACGGTCGAGCCGCTCGCGGAGTACGCGATCGGCGAGTTGAGCCTTCTCGACGGCGTCGGGCCAGGCGTAGACGAGGGTGCCGACTGCTTTGAAGCCGGCGCGATAGGCGATCGAAACCTTGAGCTTGTCGGTCGGCGGCCTGCCGCCGATGCCGAACACGCGCACGCGATTGGGCCCGGCGTCCTCGAGCTGGATGGTCGTGAAGTCGGCCACCACGTCCGGCGTGATGTACGAGTGCGGATCGCCCATCTCGTACACGAGCTGCTCGGTGATGGTCGGAACCGAGATGCGTCCGCCCGTACCTGGGTGCTTCGAGATCTCGAAGGTACCGTCCGCGTGAGCGTTGACGATCGGATAGCCGACGTTCGCGAGATCGGGAATGCCGCGCCAGTCGACCAGACAATTCCCGCCCGAGCACTGAGCCCCGCATTCGATGATGTGTCCGGCGACGATGCCGGCCGCGAGGCAGTTCCAGTCGTCCGCGGCCCATCCGAACTCGTAGCGCAGTGGCGCCATCGTTAGGGCCGTATCCGTGGACCGTCCGGTGACGACAACCTGTGCGTCACGGCGAAGCGCCTCGACAATCGGAGTCGATCCGATGTACGCGTTCGCGGAGAGCACGCGGTCGCGCACGCGCGAGAGCGGCTCGCCGGTGTCCATGTTGGCGAGTGTGTGGCCACGCGCGATGAGGTCATCGAGACGCGGGAGCAGGTCGTCACCGGTGACCACGCCGATACGCACGCGACCCCCTGCACCGCGTGACGCCGCGAGATCGCGAATTGCCTCCGCGCACGCCACGGGGTTCACACCGCCGGCGTTCGCGATCACGCGAACACCGCGCTCCGTGATAGCCGGGAGGACACTATCGATCGCACCGACGAAGTCGCGCGCGTACCCCATGCGGGGATCTCGTTCCTTCTGCTTCTGAAGGATCGACATCGTCACTTCGGCGAGGTAATCCAGCATCAGATAGTCGACGGGGCCTCCTTCGACCTGACGCCGGGGCGCTTCGAGCCAATCGCCCCAGAACCCCTGACCGGCGGCGACGCGAACGACCTGCTTCACGATTCCTCTGCGAGGTGTGGTGGGAGAACGAACGCGCCAAGGTGCGGGCCGCGGTTGTGCAGCGCGGTGCGGAGGGCCATCGCGAGGACGTCGCGAGTCTCCTCGGGATACACGATGGCGTCGATGTAGCCGCGCGCGCCGGCATAACGAGCGTCGAGCTGGTGCTCGTAATCCTCGCGCATCTCTTCGACCGCGGCGAGCACTTCGGGCGACGGGTCGCGCTTTGCCTTCTTCGCGGCGTCGAGGGCGGGTCCGTGCACGGCCTGAATGGCCGACTCGCCCTCCATCACGCCCATGCGCCCCGTCGGCCAGCTGAAGATGAAGTCCGGATCGAAGCCCTGGCCGGCCATCGCGTAGTACCCGGCGCCCGACGCGTGGTTGACCGTGAGCACGAGCTTTGGTACGTGGGCCGTCGCCATCGCTTCGACGAAACGCGCGCCGGCGCGGATGATCCCTTCATGCTCCGCCTCGGGTCCAACCATGAATCCCGAGACGTCCTGGACAAACAGGAGCGGGAGCCCCTGCCGATCGCACCGATCGATGTAGTAGGCGACCTTCTCCGCGCTCTCTGCGTACACGATGCCACCGAAGCGCGGCTTTTCGCCTGGCCGCCCTTTGATGAGGCCGCGCTGGTTCGCGATGACGCCGATCGGAATGCCGTCGATGGCAGCATCGGCGCAGATCATCTCGCGCGCGAGCCCCTGCTGGAACTCGTCGAGCTTCCCGTCGTCGACGATGGCCTGCAGGACCTGATGCATGTCGTAGGACATGCGGTGGTCGGCTGGGAGGAGGTCGTAGAGGCGGTCTGAGTGGGAACCGGGAACGGGGGACCGGGAACCGGGCGTTGGTCGCGGCTCGCCGCTCGCAGCCCCCGTTCCCCGTTCCCGGTTCCCGGTTCCCACTCGACGGGGGAGACGCGCGACGAGCTCACGTAACTTCTCGATACAGGCGGTATCGTCCTCGACCAGATAATGCGCGACGCCGCTCACCTCCGTGTGCGTCACCGCGCCGCCTAACGTTTCGCCGTCGATCGTCTGCCCGGTCGCGCCCTTCACGAGATTCGGGCCGCCGAGGCCCATGAACGACGTCCCCTTCACCATCAGGATCACGTCCGACAGCGCGGGGAGGTAGGCGCCGCCGGCGATACAGGGACCCATCACGGCGGCGAGCTGCGGTACGCGCAGGTAGCGGCGCATGATGGAGTTGTAGTAGAAGATGCGCGCCGCCCCGTACTGCCCGGGGAACACGCCACCCTGGTACGGGAGGTTCACGCCGGCCGAGTCGACGAGATAGATGATCGGCACTCGGCAGCGCATTGCGATTTCCTGCGCGCGCAGGATCTTCTTGATCGTTTCCGGCCACCACGATCCGGCCTTCACGGTCGCATCGTTCGCCACGACCACCACCTCACGGCCCTGCACGATGGCGATGCCCGTGACGACACCCGCCGCGGGCGCCTGAGCGTCGTACTGGTCGTGAGCGACGAGGAGCCCGATCTCGAGGAAGCGGGAATCGGGGTCCGCCAGCTTCGCGATCCGCTCGCGGGCCGTCAGCTTCCCTTGCTTGTGCTGCTTTGCGATCCGCTCGGCGCCTCCGCCTTCGCGCAGCGCCGCCTCGAGTTGCCGAACTTCCTCGCTGAGCTCTCTGAGTCGTGGCGTCACCGGTCGCTCGGTCCCGATGCGGCGCCCTCCCGCTCCGCGAACCAGCCACGAATGTAGTGCACGAGGTCGGCGGTCGACGTGCCGGGGCCGAACAGCCGTCCGGTACCGCGGCGCTGGAGCTCTTCCATGTCCTCCTTCGGGATGATGCCTCCGCCGGTGACGAGCATGTCGTCACGCCCAGCTTCGCGCAGCAGATCCAACACGCGCGGGAAGAGCGTCATGTGCGCGCCGCTGAGGATCGAGAGCCCGATCACATCGACGTCCTCCTGCACCGCGGCGTTGGCGATCATCTCGGGAGTCTGGTGCAGACCCGTGTAGATGACTTCCATGCCGGCGTCGCGGAGCGCCGCGGCAACAACCTTCGCACCGCGGTCGTGACCGTCCAGACCGGGCTTCGCAATCAAGACTCGAATCGGGCGCACACTCATTTCATTCAATCGGGGCGGCAAACTGAGTACTGAGTACTGAGTACTGAGTACTGACGTCACTGCATACTGCTTACTGGCTGCGCAGTTCGTACTACGTAGTCAGCTGATGGCTGATGGCTGATGGCTGCCGCGGCGCGCGCCGCTGCACCGCCGCGCGAAAGCTATTCG
>Ga0209382_10006233_pt1 | contig 15374 bp, 11 predicted proteins | sample SoiMetdeltSBSDD5_FD_187599 | JGI IMG/M metagenome (GOLD analysis project Ga0209382, IMG submission 187599) | Bulk soil microbial communities from a Populus tree surrounding site in Tennessee, USA - Soil MetaG P. deltoides SBSDD5 (SPAdes) (version 2) | ecosystem: Environmental > Terrestrial >... | reverse complement strand
AGGGCTGAAACTCGCCCTCATGAATATGGAATCCCTAGTAACCGCGTGTCATTATCGCGCGGTGAATACGTCCCTGCTCCTTGCACACACCGCCCGTCGCTTCATCGAAGTTGGTTCTTGGCGAGGTAGTGTCTAATTGGCACTATCGAACCTGGGGTCAGCAACGAGGGAGAAGTCGTAACAAGGTGGCCGTAGGGGAACCTGCGGCCGGATCACCTCCTTAGTATAAGGTCGGACAATCTGTGTAAAGGGTTTGTAACCTAATCAAAAGAATGCAATTCCTAGAAGAAAATATTTTAGGAATGAAGTGATGTAGTAAACGTGAGTTTACAATGATCATCGTGTATAGGATCGACAATTAACCATGATATTGCAATATATGCAATATTGACAGAGGTTAATTGGCTTCATTATCAAATGGTATATTCTGACCGCGTAAAATTACTAGCCAAATTTCAAAGGGAAATGCTGGTGCAACTACGCCGGTTGGTGGATGACTAGGCTTAGAAAGTGATGAAGGACGTGGCAAGCTGCGATAAGCCTGGGGTAGGTGCATGCGACCATCGATCTCAGGATCTCCGAATGAGGTCTCTCATTTTTACTCCCCTGCTTTATGCTGGGGAGGGCGAACTGTCCGAAGTGAAGCATCTGAGTAGGACAAGGAAGAGAAATCAAGCGAGATTCCGTTAGTAGCGGCGAGCGAAAACGGAAGAGCCCAAACTGAATCTGTAATGGTAACATTATAGAGATGTGGTGAGTTATAGATTTTAGATCCAATTTTTTTAGTCGAAGTATTCTGGAAAGAATTGGGAAAAAGGGTGATACCCCCGTAGACAAATAAAAATTGGATTGTTCTATAACAAGAGTAATTGGCCTTGGCAGTGGCCAGTGAAGATGGGTGAAAGTAGCATCCAAGGCTAAATATTATCTAAGACCGATAGCGTACTAGTACCGTGAGGGAAAGTTGAAAAGTACCCCGGAAGGGGGGTTAAAAGCGCCTGAAACCAACCGGTTACAGACGTGTATGGCTCGAAAGGAATCAGGTGGAGAATCCGCAAGGATTTGAAGCCTTCTAGAGTTATACGTTCCGTCTAGAAACACGGGCCAGGGAGATTACTGTTATGGCGAGCTTAACCTTAAAAAGGGAAGGCGAAGGGAAACCAAATTCGCGCAGCATTAGCAAGGCGAGAGATCTGAAAGGGTCTTTAGTCATAGCAGTAAGGCTAGAAACCGGACGATCTATTCCTGGATAAGACGAAGGTGGGCGAAAGCCTGCTGGAGGTCTGCAGGGGTCCTGACGTGCAAATCGGTCCTCTAATCTGGGATTAGGGGTCAAAAACCAATCTAGTCCGGTGATCGCTAGTTCCCACCGAATTGGATCGCAGTCCTGCCTTAGTGGAGATTGCTTGTTCTGTAGAGCACCGATCGGACAGTAAGGGCCCGAAAGGGCTCGCTGTCCATTCGAACTCCGAAGGTACAAGCGTCGTAGAAACTAGGAGGCGGGTTTATGTGGGGTAAGCCTCATAACCGAGAGGGGGACAACCCAGACTAAAGTTAAGGTCCCCAAATATCTACTAAGTGTCAAACCAAAGGGTGTTTTTGAGCAGAGACAGCAGGAAGGTAGGCTTAGAAGCAGCCATCCTTTAAAGAGTGCGTAACAGCTCACCTGCCGAGCTTGGAAGCCCCGAAAATGCACGGGGCTCAAGTAGATTACCGATACTTTAGATTACCAGCAATGCTGGTATATGGTAGGTGGGCGTAGTGATTGGGTAGAAGCTGGGCTGTGAAGTCCAGTGGACTGATCGACTAGTGCAGATCCTGGTGGTAGTAACAGCATAACCGAGTGAGAATCTCGGTGACCGTAAGGGCAAGGGTTTCCCGGCAATGCGTCATCAGCCGGGAGTTAGCCGGTCCTAAGAACAACCTCAACAGCGTTGTCCGAAAGGGAAACTGGTTAATATTCCAGTGCCATAAAAGATCGTTTGTACCTTGCTTGTCACTTCAGGATAGAGTAAGCAGAATCGTCGTTCTGTCTAATTATTCGAATCAGGGGGAGTACTGTAATAGTGAGAACTTTGGTGAGATGAGAATGGCCTTCCGCAAGGAGGGTTTACTTGAATCCAGGAGACACTGAAAGCAAGTCAAGGGAGATTCTTTTATGTCCGTACCGAGAACCGACACTGGTGCCCTGGATTAGTAATCTAAGGTCTGTCGGGTATACCGTAAGGCGAGGGAACTCGGCAAAATAGCTCCGTATCTATGGTATAAGGAGTGCCTGCAGTTTTTATGAGGAATAGGAATTGCAGGTCGCAGTGACTAGGGGGTCCCGACTGTTTAATAAAAACACAGTTGGTCGCAAGTCCGAAAGGATGTGTACGGCCTATGTATCCTGGCCAGTGACGGTACCTAAAACCTGGGTTCAACTGGGCTAAGGGCCGTTTAACGCCGGGAGTAACTCTGACTCTCTTAAGGTAGCCAAATGCCTTGTCGGGTAAGTTCCGACGTGCATGAATGGAACAACGAGGGCCCCGCTGTCCCCGCCTACAACCCGGTGAAGCCACATAACGTGGACGAACAGTCCACGAACCTCTGTCGGGGAGAGAAGACCCTGTGGAGCTTTACTGCAGCCTGTTGTTGCTGTATGGTTGTGAATGCAGAGAGTAGCTGGGAGCCTTCGAAGTCAGTCCTTCGGGATTGATGGAGGCAGCGTTGTAACACCAGCCATCCGCTACCGTACGGCTAACCCGTTTTTACGGGGACATCGGCAGGTGGGCAGTTCGGCTGGGGCGGCACCCCCTTGAAAAAGTATCGAGGGGGCCCAAAGATTGGCTCAAGCGGGACAGAACTCCGCTGTTGAGGGCAAAGCCAGAAGCCAGTCTGACTGGATCTCCAATGATACGAGATTCAGAGGCGAAAGCCGGGCTTAGCGATCCATCATGTCCCCACTATTGGGGGCTGGTGGTGACAGAAAAGTTACCCTAGGGATAACAGGCTCGTCGCGGGCGAGAGCTCCTATCGACCCCGCGGTTTGGTACCTCGATGTCGGCTCTTCCCATCCTGGTTCTGCAGCAGGAGCCAAGGGTGGGGCTGCTCGCCCATTAAAGGGGAACGTGAGCTGGGTTTAGACCGTCGTGAGACAGGTCGGTCTCTGCCTGACAGGGGCGTGGTTGTCTGAGGGGAAGTTGTCCTTAGTACGAGAGGAACAGGGCAACGCAGCCTCTGGTTTATCAGCTGTCCGACAGGGCACGCTGAGCAGCTAAGCTGTTTTGGATAACTCCTGAAAGCATCTAAGGAGGAAGCCATTCTCGAGAAAAGACAGCCTTCCGTAAGGAGAAGGGTAGCTATAGAAGATAGCATTGATGGAATGGAGGTGTACGCATCAAGCTTCGGCGAGATGTTCAGCCTGCCATTACCAACAACCCAAGGCACCTGATATAATTACTCTTTAATCTTGGTTAGTATACGTAAAGGTTTAGAGTACTATTGGATAATACGATCCTATACACGATGAATTTTTTTATTATATAATTAAAGTCTATTTTGATAAATGGTAAATATACCTATTTCTAATTATCATCTATCTATTGTCAGTTGAATTTTTAATAGAAATTTGAAAATATTCTGTAAAGGGTTTGAGTTGCTAAAGTTCCCTCTCTATAGTCACTATTCTTAACTGCAACCTCTACCATGTCTATTCCGATCAGTACTGTATTTTTATTGATAGATTTTAATATTTCTGTTATCTGAAATGGATTTAATCCAAACGGTTCAGGTGTTCCTGTGCAAGGTACATAACAAATATCATATACATCAATATCAAATGTTATGTATATCTTTCTATTATTTGTTAGTTTTCTTATTTTCCTTGTGACCGCATTAAGGTTTTTATTTATATCCCAACCTGTAAAAGTATAAACTCCGCTGTTAATAGCAATATCATTTTCTTCTTTATCACTTTGTCGAATTCCAATTTGAATAATATTATCTCCTTTAATATGACCTTCATCAATAAGATGAAAAAATGGGGTGGTATGACAAATTTTCTTTCGCTCATAAATTGGTTTCATATCTCGGTGTGCATCAAAATGAATTATTATAGGATTCTCATTAGCAATTGATTTTATACTAAAGTATGATAACGTATGTTCTCCTCCTAATATAATCGGTACTTTTTTTTCTTGTCTGATTAACGAATTTATTTTGTTTATTTTGGAGATGCTTTTCAAGTTATTCTCTAAAAGTTTTTCATGGTTATAATTCGCTTTAGAATTTACTAGTGTTAGGTCACCTAAATCATATATTTTAATTTTTTCAAAAATTTCTTGTTTTTCATCTAATAAAAAGGATTCTATCTGTTTTGCAGATGTTATTCTAATTGCTTCAGGACCATGAGAAGTACCTTTACCAAAAGTAGTAGTAATGTCCAATGGAATTCCATATAAAATTGCGTCAGAATCTTGGAATGTTATTTTAGTTGGAAAATCTCCAAAACTACATTGCGAATTAGTATTTTCAGGAGCTACAAAAAATGGTTCTAAGCTTTCTAAAACATTCAATTTTATTAATTTATAAAGTTACAAATTAAATTGTTTCTAGATTCTTATTAATTAGTATTTTTATTATTTCTTAGACCAAAATAATTCATCTAAATTAGCTTGTCTATCTTTTCCTAATATTGATTTGAAGTTATAGTTTAATGCAGATAATACTTGATCAAAAGTTGATTCCATAGTTTCCAGATATTTTTCTGTATCTACTTCGTTAATATTTTTAAGCAAATCCACAGGTTTTACCCCGTCATTAGTTTTTGTTTTTACATAAGAGATTATGTCTCCTGCTTTTATCTCTCTTCCTGAATGATGTAGTAACATTGCAGCCTTGATATGTTGGGGAAGACCCTTGTATGTTATGAAATCAATATTTTTTCCATCTATTGATTTTACCTTAGAATTATTTGTCTTTTCTCCATATCGATCAGGTGATTTGTTAACCATAACGTTAAAACTTAATTCTGAAGGGTGAATTTTACCTGTCTCTAAATCATTAGCATAACTCTTTATTATTTTCTTGATTTTCTCTTTTGCTTTTTGAAAATCATTTTCAGAATTTACTTCTTTTAGTATTTCTAGAATTTTGTAAAATGCTTTTCTTATGAACGGTGGTGTATGTGATTTCTTCCCAGTTAATCCTTTTACATCTACAGTTCCATCTCCAAGGACTCCAAGGTAATTCTTCTTTAAATCACTAAAAACAACATATCTGTATGTTTTGTCTATTTCCAAGTCTACCTCTAACTGACTCCGTGCCCATTCTGAAATATCCTTTACTTTCTCTGGAGATGGATTTTTTAAAAATAAAGAGTCTGTATCTCCATATATTACTTCAATACCGATTTGTTTGCATTTTTCTATTGTTCGTGTTGTTGTTACCCTTCCTATAGCTGCAGTAGCGTCAGCTACTGGTAGACAATAAAGTGGAAATATTTCTGCTCCCATAACACCATAACTAGCGTTTAATATTACCTTTATAGCCTGACTAATTACTTCATAAAGCTGACGATTTTCTATAGTTATTGTTTTATCTTTTGAAAGTTGTTTATAGTATCTTACTCTCAAATCTCTGAGAGATCCAATGAGAAGAGATGTCAAACCTCGTCTTCTTTTACATATCCAATGAGTAGTTTCAGGAATTTGTTGTTGTGGATCATTTTTACATGATAGATGAGAACAATTTACAGTTTCATAGGAAAGATTATGAACTTTTATAATACTTGGATATAGTGATGCAAAATCGACAACTACTACATTAAAATGTATTCCTAACTTAGGTTCTACGACTAGACCACCGCGATATTTTTTTTCTTTGATTATTGCAGTAGTAGATGATACTCCTTTAGATATGAGCTCATCTCTCCTAGGTATGAGAGAATTATTTTGTCTATGCTCAAAATATAACATTCCCCTAATCCATTGATTCACTCCAAATCTTGAAACATCATCAATTGGTAAATGTGATATTCGAGAAATTACTATTAATAGTTTCATTAAAAGGTTATCGTTAAACGTGGAAAGTCCTAATGTGAGATCGGCATCTTTTAAACAATACTCTGCCAAGATGTTCCTAGGAATGTCAGATATGTCTCCTTCAAATTCTATTTTATGATCATGAAGTAAAGCTTCGGAAATAGCATTTAGCGTATATTCAGCATATTTATGATTAAAGGCATAAATCTGTACAGATCTATTTTGGAAAGTTCTAAATAGATCAATATGAATTCCCTGTTTTAAATTTACAGGTTCTGCCTGCATCCCTCTTTTTATAAAAGTGTCTCTTTTTACAAGAAATGGAATATCCTCTTTTTTTATAATTTCTTTATTTACTGGATCTATTCTTGTGTCTTGGGCCCTCATGTATAAATATGGAAGATCAAAGTCATCTCCATTGAATGTAAGAATAATAGGATATTTTTTAATATCTTGGAATGCTGCTAGGATTAACTTCTTTTCAGTTTCAACTATTTCTGCTTCAGAAATAAATGAGTTTTTTTCATTCGATCCATTATTTAATACATATACTTTTCTGAAACCATCACTACCTGCTAATCCTATAGCAGTAATTTTTTTATCATGGTCACGTGGATGAGGAATTCGTCCTTCTTCCGATTCTACTTCAATATCTATTGCAATTCTTTTTAAATTCGGAATTGGTTGATTTAACAGATTAACCCATTGAGAGATATAAGAATTGTAGTTAGTTGTTTTAGTGTCCAGTAGAGCTATACCTTCGTTATCAATTAATTCATAAAGTTTACTACCTATTTTAGGATCTATTTCATATTTATATTGATAAATATTATCATTTTTTCTATAATAATAAGTACCAGGAATAAGTGCATTATCATATAGATAATTTTCATGATATTTTATATCAGCTTCCCATGCAGTTATTTTTTCTCTTATACTATTGTCAGTTCCTCCTATCGATAAAGGATCTGGGGCAATAATTTTTATTACATCAATTTCCTTATCAGAAATTAAATCCATTTTTTTATTCGGGAGAATGCTATACTTTGGCTCTTTTTTTATAATTTCTTCTGCTTTTTCTTTATATTCTATTTTGGTATAACAATATGGTTTATGATTAGTTCTATCTTTCCAGAAATATATTACTTCCATGTCAGGATCATCATAAAATTTTAATAAAACTTTTTGATCTTCTCCAGAATAAATAGCAGATAATAATATAACATTTTTATTTTCTGGTAAATCTGATATATTATTCATTGATTTATTATTTCCATCTTTAAAATATTGAGTCACTATCTCTTCTTTATTTATATTCTATTAAATTTAATCTTTTCAAAATAACATTAGGAAATGTCATATTGTATTAAAAATGTTAAAGTTGTTTTTTAGTAATTTTAGTTTGAACAAGAAAAATACCTGTTAAATATAATAAAATCATTGGCCCTGCAATTAACCACATTGTAACGCCACTGCCGTCAGGAGTAATGATAGCTCCAAAAACTACGATTATAATTATAGAATAGCGGAAATTTTTCCTCCAAAAGTCATAATCTATTATCTTTGATAAGGATATGATATACATTAATAATGGTAGTTCAAAGGAAATTCCAAAGCCAATTAGAAATTGTAGGACAAAAGTTATAAAATCATTAATATTTAAAAATGTCTCTACCCCTATTGATTCGCCATATTTGTATAAGAAATCAAGAGTAAAGGGAATTACAAGTAAAAATGAAAATATTATGCCTATTATAAATAATCCTAGAGTTGGAATTAACATTTTTAATAAGTTGATTCTCTTTTTTTCCTTTTCTTCTATTGCAGGTAGAATAAATTGGTATAGTTCTCTAATTAGTAAAGGTATAGAAATAATAATTCCGATTAGACCTGCTACATATATTTGTGCAAAGAAAGCTTGACCTGGAGCAGTCTGAATAAGTTCAACTCCTACAGGGAGTAAAGAATCTTTCATAAAAGAAGTAATTTGTATAGCTATATTATTAAAAGGATTTGGATCAATAAATGGAATATAAAAAGTATTTGGAACGTTACTTATGTTTATATTAATCGTATAAACCTTGAATCCAAATGTAATACAAAAGACAATAGTTATTAAGATGATGATAGATACCCTCAATATCCTAGATCGCATTTCAGAAAAATGATCGCGTAAAGACATTTCAGTGGGCAATTGTTTAAAGTTCTAGATAGCGAAATATATTTTATATCTATTTCAATAAATGAATATAGTATATTAATGAAATAGATAATATTGTTGATGTTATTTGATAATTTTTTTTTGTAAATGTATTATTAAAATTAAATTATCAATTTGGATAATTAGTTATGACTCTAGTTAATAAATAATATTACCATTATCATTTTAGTATAACAAACATGTCGATACAAGAATTTCTTCTTCCTGACGAAAATATTAGATTCCATAGCAAAACAAGTGTAAAATATGGTGAAAAAAAATATAATGTTTTGATTACTGATATTCGAATAATACTTTATGCACAGAGGGGACATATTTTAAAAACTGATGATGTCATTAGTGAACGTTTAGAGAAGTTAAGGGAAATAAAATATTGTGAAAAGGGTTTAGTTTTTAGAAGCGCAAAAATCTCAATTCAATCAAGTATAAATCTTGATATAGTTGGATCTTGCACAGAATTGAAACAATTATTTAATAATTTACAGGTTATTGTTCATTGATATTTAGTATAAATTTATCTAATTAATCCATTTGTATCCCAAAAAAAGATACAAATTCTAACGTATATCTAGTCTAATTTATACTATAGCAATTCGAATATTTAGGTTATTAATCTCATATATGTGTATTTAACATTTGATTAATATGCTTTTCATATATTTAATTAATCCTATTTGTTTAATAGCCATATTGTTAAAAAATAATTGCTTTTTTATAAATTAGATAAAATATAAAATCAAATATCACTTTTTTGAATTACACAAACAAGAGGTTTATTTGTATTTGTAAGATCAACACTATTTATAATAAAATGTATGTTTGATAATAATATACTTACATGGTCTTAGAATTTACAGGAGAAATAACTGATCCTATACATAAGTATATTCGTATTACAGATTTAGAAAAAAAATTAATTGATACTGAAGTTTTTCAACGATTAAGAAAAATAAGACAGCTGGCAGGTGCTCACTTAGTGTATCCAGGTGCTCAGCATACTCGTTTTGAACATTCTTTAGGAGTGATGCATTTAGCAGGACTAGCAGCAGAGACACTTCTAGATAAAGGATATATTACTTATAAAGAGGATGTGGAAAGTTTAAGGATAGCTGCATTATTACATGACATCGGTCATGGGCCTTTTTCTCATCTCTTTGAAGAAGTTCTTAGTGAGAATAAGTCAAAGAAAATCAATCATGAAATAATAGGAAAAAAAATAATAAAAGAAACAATAATCATTGATATTTTGGGGAAATATGGATATGATGGTGATTATGTCTGTAAACTTTCTTTTGGAGAATCTCAAAAAATGTTTTATAATGAAATCATAGCAGGAAGTTTATCCGCAGATATTATGGATTATTTGCCTCGAGATAGTTTCTTTACTGGAGCAGAATATGGAAAAGTTGATTATTACAGGTTAATTAGTTCCTTTGAAGTTCTTTCAAACGGTCACTTAGGAATCAATAAATCTGCAATTAATTCTCTCGAATCAATGCTAATCTCTAGATATCAAATGTTCAAAGCTGTATATTTTCATAAAACGGTTAGAGCAGCTGAAGTAATGCTATTGCATTCTCTAATGAGTGCAGATAAACAGCTCAATTTTTCAAATTTTTGTACTGAAGAATATTTAGACTATACTGATGAAAAAACTATAGATATTATTTGCTCCTTAAATGAAAATAAATTTGCTTCAGATTTGGCTATGGATTATAAAAAAAGAAAACTACTGAAGTGTGTTTATGAAAAATTTTTACAAAACAAACATAATGCCTTCAATAAAGAGTTAGCAAGTAAAACAATTAGAGAATTTTTGGAAGGAATAACTGAATATTTGGATATTGATGAACATTTTATATTTATTGATATCTCTCGAGCTCCTTCAATGCCTCTTACCCCGTCCAAAGAAGAATTAAATTCTATAATGTTAGTTGATAAGAATTTAGAATTTGAAACACCTACTTCCGATATTCCTTTGATTGATTCAATAACAGGTTTTTTGGATATGATACGTATTTATACACCTGAACGAAATAGAGAAAAGCTAGAAAAAGTATTACGGAATATTAATCTTTAAAAGGGAATAGAATTGAAATATCTACAAAAAAAACGAATAGTAATAAAATTGAGTGGAAGTATTTTTAGTCTAGCTGAGAAGGATGACCAACACAATAATAACTATTACAATAGTTTCAAACAATATAGTGATATTTTAATCAGTCTCTCACCTAATGTACAATTAATAGTTATTACTGGAGGTGGAAGTATAGCAAGACTTTATATCAATTTTGCAAGAAAATTAGGACTAGATGAAGCAAGTCTAGACTTGCTAGGTATAGCTATATCAAGAGTAAATGCAAAATTGCTTATTGCTTCTCTGGGTCATTATGCTTACCCAGAAGTTCCAATATCGTTAGATGATGTTGATAGGTTTGTAGAAAGTAATAAAATAATTGTTTCAGGAGGATTACATCCTGGCCAAAGTACTAATGCTACCTCCGCCCTAATTGCGGAAAAGACAAGAGCGAGTGAGTTTATCAATGCGACTGACGTCAACGGAATTTATGATTCTGATCCTAGGACAAATAAAAATGCACAATTATTTGCAAAAATTGAATTAGGTAAACTACTACATATACTTTTAAAAGAAAGTTCAATGGCTGGTGAATATGATTTGCTGGATATAGTAGCTTTAAAAGTAATAGAAAGATCTAAAATTAGAACAAAAGTAATTCTCTCCAATCCCATAAATATATCTAATACCATAGAAGGAAGAAAGTTTATTGGAACAGAATTAGTGTTGTAGGTATTGTAGAGTATTGTGTGCATGAGCTAATGAAATAGATATGATAAACCAATCCAATTTGTAATTTGTTATTATAAAAGTCATTGAACTACATTCAGATCACTGTTTTGATTTCTCCATCAAATTTTGTAAAACCATCAGCAATCATTTTTTCTAGTATATTGTTACCTTCTTCCATTGTCATGGATTTTGATTGTGCTTTAGCATAGCCATCATTATCACAGATAAATAAAATCAGTTCCTTACCATTGGTCAAAGTTCCAAGTAGCATTTCTTCTCCTACTGGTTCAAAGCCAGAAATTCCCTTTTTAATCGTATATGTTAACATAGAAAATCCTGTGTATTCAAAAAGTTTCATCTGAGCTTTTCTTGACCTTTCTTGTCCAAGGAACGCAGCTTTATGATATTGCATTTGGGGTACTTATGTATTGGTGAATAATTATTAATGTCTACCGGGTTTTATTAAAATAATAGTGCTTTTCAACAAATAAATATTTAATGAAAACGTTTCCTCTGAGTAATTTAACACTTAAATTATTAGTGATATTAATAAGATTTAGAACAAAGTTTGATTAGTCTAGATAATCTATTGATGCAAATGCCGTTTGGTTTTGAATGGATATTTATTATAGTGATTATCGTTGTATTATTCTTCGGGGTAAAAAAAATCCCGGAATTGGCAAAATCTTTTGGTAAGGCTACTGCGGAGTTTGAAAAAGCTAAAATTGAAGCTAAACGAGACCTAGAGAAATATAAAAAAGAAAATACTGATATTGAACGAGAAAAACTAGAATCTATTGCCGAAACTCTAAGAATAGATTATACTGATAAAAATGATGAAGCTTTGAAGAAAGCTATAGAAAACGAAATCAATAAAAATAAAAATACATAAAATAAATTATAATTTTTTCCTTAAACAATTTATTATCCTATTAAAATTCATTAATAATGATTAATTCATCTCAAGTGGTTGATATTGTCAAAAAATATGATAAAGAACATATCAACATTGCTGTTTTAGGTAGTCATTCAGCACTAGAAGTGATGGATGGCTGTGTTGATGAATCTATTAGGACAATATGTATCTGCCAAAAAGGAAGAGAAACGCCTTATTTGAGATTTAAAAGATTATCTAATAGTGTAATAGTTTTAAATAGATTTATTGATATCCTAAACCCCGAATCTCAAAAGAAACTACGAGATTTGAATGTCTTAATGATAGCTCATAGAGCTTTTTCGGTTTATATTGGATATGATAATATAGAAAATAAATTTTTAATACCAATATTTGGGAATAGACATCTGTTAAGAGCTGAGGAAAGAACAGCACCTAAAAATCAATATTATTTATTGGATAAAGCTAAAATTAAACATCCACAATTAAAAAAACCTAATGATATATCAGGACCATCTATTGTCAAAGTTCAGGAAGCAAAAAGAAAATTGGAACGTGCTTTTTTCTTTGTCAATTCATTTAATGATTATTTAGAAAAAACGCAATTAAAAATAAAAAATGGATTAATTAGTAGAAAAGATTTAGAATCAGCAATAATTGAAGAATATGTAATTGGTACTTATTTTAATTTTAATTTCTTTTACTCTCCTCTAAAAAAGGAACTTGAATTTTTGGGGATCGAAAGAAGATTACAAACTGATCTACATGATTTTACAACCTCTCTGACCGCAAAACAACAATTAGAGTTAAACATTGAATTACAAAATATAGAGATAGGACACACTCCCGCCAGCATCCGTGAATCAATGTTAGAAAAAGTCTTTGATTTGGGAGATAAATTTGTAAATGCTGTTAAAGAAGAATATCCTCCCGGATTAATAGGTCCTTTTTCTCTTCAAAGTATTATTACTAAAGATTTAGATATATTTGTATACGATGTATCCCTTCGTGTTCCTGGAAATCCAATTTTATCTACTACCAGTCCATACACAAAATATTATTATGGTACTACATTTGGAGTGGGGAGGAGAATTGCTATGGAAATAAAAGATGCTATTTCAAACGATAGAATTGAAGAGATTGTTACATAGATGATTTAAAATTCACTTAAGATATCTTTAATAACATTAGGAATCTCTTCTAACTTCTTGATATTATATTTGGGAATTTCATGTTTGACTTTAGCAGTTTGCATATGAAAAAGAGAATCTGTAAATCTGATTGTTTTCATTCCTAACTTATTTGCGGGTGAAATATCTATATCTAAACGATCTCCAATCATTATACATCTACTCAAAGGAAATCCCATAAAATTGATTTCTTCAAAAAGTAACTTCTCATGAGGTTTTTTAATTTTTATTGTTGAGGGGATAACAACTCTTTTAAACAGTGAGAGTATATTTGCATTTATTAAAGGTTCTATTGCTTCTTGGGGTTGATTAGAAAGTATCCCTAATTCATGATTTTTTGACATGATCTGGACGACTTTTTTTGCACCCTCATTGAGACAAAAGTATTTATTTTTTCCATAAGATAAATCAGGTTTTATTTTTCTTAAAATGATTCTATCGTAACCAATAGGAAGGATTAGTCGACATATAACTATGATTAATTCTTCTATTCCCCCATTTCCTATCATTCTATTTTTTATAATATTGTTTCTTAAGGTAATGTAATTTCTCCAATCTATTCTTCCACCAAATGCATTCACTAATTCTAAAAGCTTTTGATCAAGAAATTTTAGAAAATTCCATTCATTTATTAATGTTTGTCCTAAATCAAATATCAGAAATAGTTTTTTCATTAAAATTGAATTTTAGTTTTTTTTATTTAATAGTTTAGATTTGGGATAAATTATCCATAATTTAAAGTAATTAAATTATTGTTTGGAATCACTTAGACGGTATTAATTTAGTTTTAGAGTTTTTTAAATTATTTATTAAAGCTAACGAAATAAGATTTATTATTGCCCTTCATTAATAGACTATTAACAATATTATTAGAATCTTACAAATGATCAGTTGAGTAATAATCATCAATAAATTTAAAATATAACAAATTAGAATTTTAAAATTGCCAAGTAATCCAAATTTGAATTTTATGGTCCACGGTCAATTATGAAACAAAAAAAATAAAAATATTTGTATTGTTTTTTATTATAATGAGAGTTGGAATAATATCAGATTCCCATGATGATATAATCAATGTCAAACAAGCAATAAAAATTTTTAACCAATATGGTGTAGAGTATGTAATTCATGCAGGAGATTATATATTTCCGGGTATTGTACTTGAATTTAAAAATCTTAATAAAAGTATTAAGTTTATTGGTGTATTTGGAAATAATGATGGGGAAAAATTTGGTCTTGTGAAAAGTTTTAACACAATAGGCGGGAATCTTATGGGCGATTTTGGAGAGCTTAGAATAGAGGATGAGATATTCGGAGTATACCATGGAACAAATGAAGATATAAAAAAAACATGCCTTCTTGCTAATTATTATGATGTTTTAATATGTGGACATACACACATTAAAGATAATAGAAAAATTAATAGGACACAAATACTTAATCCAGGTAGCGCACATAGAAGTTTACAAAATGATGAATTAAACAAAAAAGCATCTATTATAATTTATCATACTGGAATAAAAAAATATGAATTCATAGAATTAGATAAGCCGTAGTAGTAATTTTATTGGAAATTCAATATAATTATAATATATTATACATATCAGTCGTTCTATGAATGTCATCAAATACAACAGACTATCGAATACAGTGTGAGAGCGTATAGATTTAACTAAAGAGAATTGTCAGAGGTAAACTACATGTTAGAGAGATTAGTTCTTTCAAGATTATCAAAGATTATGTTAGTAAGCTGCATTAGGAGAAGTACTTATCAAATAATTAATCGGAAATCTATAAATAGAATAGGAGAATTAATTCAATTTTCATATCTCTCATTGTCTTTAATCTATTAAAGATTACACTAAATATAACTCGTTCCTTTACAGAAATAATAATTATAACAATTCATCCATATGTAACTGATCAAGTAGAGGTGTGATTTCTTTTACAAGTACCTTGTCATCCAATATTATTTCTTTATGTATCACAAAAAGTACGGCTAAAAGATTTCTATCTTCTCTGGATGTGCAGACTAGACTCTCATCAAAGTTAAATTTATGTTTATTATCTTCAATCCATTTTTTCCATTTAATAGCTCTTTGAATATTTGTTTGTAGGCGGTAAATAACTTCATCTACCTTTAAAGTTTCAATGTCTAAAAGATCCAATTTTAAAAATGGAACCATTAAATGACCGCCTTGTACTTTTGCTTTATTTTCATTCATTCTTACGATAA
>Ga0209382_10006232_pt1 | contig 15374 bp, 18 predicted proteins | sample SoiMetdeltSBSDD5_FD_187599 | JGI IMG/M metagenome (GOLD analysis project Ga0209382, IMG submission 187599) | Bulk soil microbial communities from a Populus tree surrounding site in Tennessee, USA - Soil MetaG P. deltoides SBSDD5 (SPAdes) (version 2) | ecosystem: Environmental > Terrestrial >... | reverse complement strand
CCAGAAACCCGCTCGAACGCATTTCAGCGAGTGTCGCGTCGATCAACTGAAGGCGGTCCGGGCGGTCGAGCGGTACGGCAACGGTCTGCGGCACGCCATAGAAGTTGTCATCCAGCATACGCAGGCCGGTCACGCCTCGCGTAGCGCTGGACAGCCTCTGCCGACCGCCGGCGAAGGCTACCACCTCTCCGTTCTGGAGCCATTGGACCGCGTCGCGCAGCGTGTAGTCAGGGGTGGCGCGTACTCTGGCGGCGGTCAAATGCTGCTGTAGCCACACGCCAACGCTGTCGTCGGTGTTGATCCCGATCACGTGGCCTGGCCGGTCGACTTCGTTGACGAAATGTAGCGGGGAATCCGCACGGACGAGTGCACTCTGCTGCACGAGCATGTAGGTCTGCGAATAAAGCACGAGCCCGGTGCGCTCCGGGTTCGGCGCGACGAAGCCGATGTCGGCCGCACCGCTTCGGACCGCCTCAATGACGGCGGCGGCCGTGGGTAGCGGCGTAATCGTCACCGGCACGTCGGCTCGGCGACCCAGCTCGCGCGCGATATCGGCGATAACACCGGAAACAGTTCCGGTTGCAGAGTCGAGGCGCGCCTGCGCCACGTTCGGGCCGATATACGCTGCACGCAGCGTGCCGTTGGGCGCCAGCACCGAGTCTGCAGCCTTCACCGGGACGGCAAGCAAGACCAAGAAGAGCAGGAGCAAAGGACGCATCCGAATTCCTATTTGAGACGTTGACCCGTAGTCGCATCAATTAACTTCGGCCACGAATCCCGCGCGGACGTCGCGCCATCAACCAGCATATGGGGTCAGCGACGAATGTCCGCTAAGTGCCTAATCGGCGACATTGCAGAATTGATTTGAAACGAAGAGGCCGCCAGCTAAGGCGGCCTCTAAACGCTACTAAAATACTAAGGACTCAACTACCTCCCAAGTGCGGCATGATCAGTTTCAGACGGCCGAAAATAACGATAACCGCGGATGGCAGTCTGCTGACAAACTTGGACTCATGACAGCAAGAGATGCTTGGGAAAAGGCATGTCTGACGAAGAGCTAAGGCTGGAGTAGAACGCCTCCGCCAAGAAAACGCGGCTCTCAAAAAAGGGGCTGCCGCCGGTATTCGCATGAAAGTAAGCGAAAAGGGAGCAGTGTCGATCTACGGCATGGGCCGCTTTCCCGTAACCTTGTATAAAGAACAATGGCTGAAGCTGCTGGACATGTCAGACGACATCCGTGCGTTCACTGCTGCGAACGAAGCGCAATTGAAGACTAAGAACCAAAATAAATAGTATGGATTGTGAAAGGTCGACGAACATCATTACCTCTGAGTCGCAAGAAATTCTCGTACGTATTCCACTATCAGAGATATTGTGCTTGCGACGGCTCGGATCACTCTCGATCCTCGTCAGGACGCCAGATGAGGCGCAATTGCCCACCATTGTCTCCCTTCCATGCGAACATTTCTCTGTCGCACAAGACGCACTTAGCGGGCCGCGTTTGCCCGGAGGGACCTTTAGTTTCGATCACCTCGTAGATCGCGCCGCAGACGCACGTAGCTCTGAGGTTGGCCATGGGCGCAAATATGCGCCCATTCGGCATGCGCAGCTAGCAGCTCGTATGCCTGTCACGCCGCCCGTTTCGCTTTCGTCAGCAAGCGGGCGAGGACTTTTTTCCCTTCTCTGTTCGCCTCTGCCATGCTTTCAAAAAAGACTGGCGAGCGCTCTACCGGCCCCAAACGACAGGCACAATAGATCTCCCATCGCCATGGCTTAGGCGGGTTCCCTCGCAACTTCACGACGACCGAATAGTCGGCTGGGTCAAATTCTTCGCGCATGCATTATTAAACGGCGATGGTCGTCTTAAGTTTCAAAGGTCGCCTAGCCTCATGACCTATGGCGCGTGATCCTCGATCGAGCCATCAAATACGCCTTTATGTGACACCCATCACAGCGGGGAGGCGGGTGCCTTCCTAGATTGACAACAGAACGCCTATGATTGGGGGCACCCATGTCGATCACTTTCATAAACCGAACCAGCCGGGTCGCTATCGCAGGCCGCGTCGCAGAATGGCGTCGCCCCCACGAGTGGAACGAGCTGACGATGCTAGGCGATTACCACCTGCCCTTTGGCAAGGCCGAAGCCCGGGCAGAAGCCGCGAAGTGGCTCTGTCAGGTCTAATCACCAACGCAGAGTGAAGGGAGTCAATTCCCGCTCGAATGCAGGCGTCCATGCTTGACCGACCTTCCGATGATGAAGTCAGCCGTCAAATCCTCGGCGTTTTCATGCGCCACCGGATACCGGCCAGCGGCATACTTCAGCGCAATCATTTTTTCGACGTACGCGACGGCGATTTCCAGCGCGGGCTAAACAAGGCGGTCGCGAACAACTGGATCACGATCGATCTGCGCAACCGCTACCGCTATCAACTCACGGCAAAGGGTTATGCCGTGGGGCGGATGATCGACCCGGTACTTGGCCAACCGACAAATTTCGTAAAACCATAGAAGGCGGTTTGGGTCCAGTCCGCCGCGATGTCTGCTTTACCCTCGAAAGCGGACATTGATATGTAGTTCTTCGATGTCTGCTTTGTGCCAAAAGCAGACATTACTCTGAGGGCTCCGGTCCGGTAAGGGCCAGAAGCGGACATTCAAGAGTTCGGCTTTGCCGCGCTGCGCTACCAACGCCCGCCTCGCCGGACTAGCCTCACGATCACGAGCAACAACACGGCGCCGATGGTGGCAGCAATGATTGCAGCAACAATGCCAGCACCAAGATGAATACCAAGCTGGGGAAATAGCCAACTGGCGATGAAGGCGCCGAGGATTCCAATTATAATGTCGCCAACCAAACCAAAGCCTGTCCCTTGCACGATTTGGCCCGCCAGCCAGCCCGCAATAGCGCCAATTAACAAAATGACAAGCAGACTTTCAGCAGACATATGCATAACGGTTCCCTCCGGTAAGCGTGAGTTTGTACGATTGTTAGCTGGTGAATTATTTGTACCCCGCGGAAGAAAGATTACTGGATCAGCTTGATCCTATCTAGGGCACGAACTCCTAGATTGCCCGGGATAGATAGCTCGCGAGCGACCGCTTAGAAGCCATAAGCGGTCGTTACGCTCGACAATTCCAATGTCAGGTTTACCTCCGAAAGCGGACATTCACCGGACGGGCTGTGACGTAAGCTTTGTGCCAAAGCGGACTTGCTGCGAAGCTCGCTCGAAAATAAAAAATCCCGGCTTCGTTTGCCGGGGCATCTGGCATTTCAAATGCCGAGGGGTCGACAGTTTGAATACGCACCAGAAAAGTAAGCAAGAGCCCCAACTCCGGCGCGCGACTTTGGCGGCGACCAGACCACGAAGGTTGACTCCGAGCGAGATGATAGCCGAGGGCTTCATTAACCGCGGAGGTAGCAGCGCGCCAAGGGCTTATTCTAGTGGATACGAAATACGAAATTTGGCATGGGCGAGAACGATGAGATTGTACTTATCGACGAAATTCACACACCTGACTCATCCCGATTTTGGCAGCTTGCGTCCTATGAGGATCGTTTCAAAAAGGGTGAGGAGCCACAGTATTTCGATAAAGAGTTCCTACGTTTGTGGTTTAAGGAGCACGTACAAAGATGAAAAGCTGCCCGATGCACCGGCGGAATTGGTAGACGAACTGTCGCGTCGCTACATCCAGATGTACGAACAGATAACTGGAGAGAAATTCGTGTGTGGCGAAAAGCCGATTGGGCAGCGTATCTTGCAGACCTTTTGCGTCTGCTTTGCCATACAGACAATCATTGCCCCTTGGGCAAGGCGCGCTTGCTGACAAAACTGGAGCCTCATGAGAGGTCCGACCCACATCCCCGCTTGTGCCGCGTTCGCCACTTACCGCTAGTCTGGCGCGCTCACAACAAGGTCATGGAAGAACCCCGGTTTGTCCAGCGTAAAATGTAAGTTGGAGACTTACGGTCAGGAGATAACCATGGCAGGCAGCGACACCCCTTTTCCCCTGAGTGAAATGATGACGCAGGGTTTTGAACAAACGCGCAAGGCAATGGAGATACTATTTTGATTTCTTCGAGAAAAACATAAGAGCCGCGCCATGGCTTGATACCAATCTGAATGAAAAAATGAAAACCCGTATCAAATTGATTTGGAAGGCCAGAGGTTCCCGTCGCTCGTTTTAGAATTCCCACCATTAACCTAGTGCTGTGATCTCAGCGACATCATAGGTTGCTGCGCCGCAGGACGTTGATCTGTTGGCGAAGCGCCAGGATCTTGATTTCCAGCGAAGCTCGCGATCGAAACAACCCGACCAGCGAACCAGATCAGTCTGCAGAGCTCGATTATCGAGCAAAAGCCTCGCCCGATTCGCGGCTGTTCGCCAGTCGTGTTCGGTTTACGATAGGGACAGGGAATTCGGTAGTGACAGCGCCTCAATGGGAGACGTAACAACATGACTGATTATGGCCCGCTGACCCTCCATGTGCCCGAACCGGCGGTTCGGCCTGGCGGCACCCCCGATTTTTCGAGTGTCGGGGTTCCAAGAGCGGGATCGGTGGCGCGGCCGGAGGTGAACGCCGATCCGGAATCGATCCGCGATCTCGCCTATTCGATCATCCGCGTTCTTAACCGCGACGGTAAGGCGATCGGTCCTTGGGGCGGCCTCTTGAGCGACGAAGAATTGCTCGAGGGTCTGCGTCACATGATGATTTTGCGAACGTTCGACGCACGGATGCTGATAGCGCAGCGACAGGGCAAAACATCATTCTATATGCAGCACATGGGTGAAGAGGCGGTCAGCTGTGCTTTTCGCAAGGCACTTCTGCCGGGCGACATGAATTTTCCGACCTATCGTCAAGCAGGACTGCTGATCGCCGCCGGCCATTCGCTAGGCCATATGATGTGCCAGATCTACTCCAACGAGCGGGATCCGCTGAAAGGCCGCCAGATGCCGGTTCTCTATTCGTCAAAGGAGGACGGCTTCTTCTCGCTTTCTGGAAATCTGGCAACCCAATATATACAGGCTGTAGGCTGGGCCATGGCGTCTGCGATCAAACACGATACGAAGATCGCCGCCGCGTGGATTGGCGATGGCGCGACCGCCGAATCGGACTTCCACGCCGCCTTGGTTTTCGCCTCCACCTACAGGGCTCCGGTGGTGCTCAATATCGTCAACAATCAGTGGGCGATCTCGACCTTCCAGGGCATCGCCCGCGGCGGCTCCGGCACTTTCGCTGCGCGCGGTCTCGGCTTCGGCATCCCCGCGCTCAGGGTCGACGGCAACGACTATCTTGCTGTGCATGCCGTAGCGAAATGGGCAGCCGAGCGGGCACGCCGCAATCTCGGTCCCACGCTCATCGAGTATGTCACCTATCGCGTCGGCGCTCATTCCACCTCCGACGATCCGTCCGCCTACCGGCCGAAGACCGAGTCCGACGCCTGGCCGCTCGGCGACCCCGTGATCCGGCTCAAAAATCACTTGATTACAATCGGCGCCTGGTCGGATGAACGCCATAAGCAAGCGGAAGCCGAAGTTCTGGATACCGTGATCACCGCACAGAAGGAGGCCGAAAGCCACGGCACGCTGCATAGCGGCGGCAAGCCCTCGGTGCGTGACATGTTCGAGGATGTCTACGCGGAAATGCCGCCCCATCTACGATGGCAACGCCAGCAGGCGGGAGTCTGAACCATGCCCCGCAAAACCATGATCGAAGCCATCCGCGACGCTATGGACGTGATGATGGACCGAGATGACAATGTTGTCGTGTTCGGCGAGGATGTGGGTTTCTTCGGCGGCGTCTTTCGCGGCACACAGGGGCTACAGGCGAAATACGGCCAGAGCCGTTGTTTCGATACCCCGATCAATGAGTCGGGGATCGTGGGCGCGGCGGTCGGCATGGCGGCCTATGGGCTTCGCCCCTGCGTCGAGATCCAGTTCGCTGACTACATGTATCCGGCTTACGACCAGATCGTTTCAGAGGCCGCGCGGCTGCGCTATCGCTCCAGTGGCCAATTTACCTGTCCGCTCGTGGTGAGAATGCCGACCGGCGGCGGAATCTCAGGCGGACAGACCCACAGCCAGAGCCCGGAGGCTCTGTTCACCCATGTGTCAGGTCTGAAGACAGTCGTGCCCTCGAACCCGAGCGACGCCAAAGGGCTGCTGATTGCGGCGATCGAGGATCCCGATCCGGTGATCTTCCTGGAGCCGAAGCGGCTCTATAACGGCCCCTTCGACGGTCATCACGATCGACCCATCACACCTTGGTCGAAACACGAGCTCGGCGAGGTTCCGGACGGTCATTATGCCGTGCCTCTGGGGAAGGCCATCGTCCGGCGCCAAGGCGCGTCCCTGACCGTGCTCGCCTACGGGACGATGGTCTATGTCGGCATGGCGGCCGTTACCGAAACCGGCGTCGATGCTGAAATCATCGACCTGCGCACGCTGTTGCCGCTCGATCTGGAGACGATCGAAGCATCGGTCCGGAAGACGGGCAGATGCGTGATCATCCATGAGGCGACGCGGACATCTGGTTTCGGCGCGGAGCTTTCCGCGCTGGTGCAGGAAACATGCTTCTACCACCTGGAGACCCCCGTCAGGCGCGTCACGGGTTGGGATACGCCCTATCCGTATGCGCAGGAATGGGATTACTTCCCTGGCCCCGCTCGCGTCGGCCGCACGCTGCTCGAAACAATGGAGCAGTGAGATGACCGAGCATGTGATCAGACTGCCCGATGTCGGCGAAGGTGTCGCCGAGGCGGAGCTCGTTGAGTGGCACGTCAAGATCGGCGATCTTGTCCGGGAGGATGCAATCCTTGCAGCGGTCATGACGGACAAGGCGACGGTGGAGATTCCCTCGCCGGTCGAGGGCGAGATTGTTTGGCTCGGCGCCGAGATCGGCGATGTGGTCGCTGTCGGTTCCGACCTTGTCCGCTTGAAGGTCCGAGGCGAAGATAACAGCTCCGCTCCCACGGGCGCGCTGGTGGCGCCGAGAGCGAAGGCTCCTGCCGCCGAAACAGCGGAATCCGCTCCGTTGGCAAAGCGTCCCATTGGCGATTCACTCGAGCGTGCCCCGGCCGCGACTGCCCTGCCGGGATCCGCCACAGGCCGGCCGGCCCGAACCGCTCCGTTCCGGCAATTCGCCCGTGGTGCTCCGCGTCCCGAAGGCGAAAAGCCCCTGGCCGCGCCGACGATTCGTCTGAGGGCTCGAGAGGCCGGAGTAGACTTGCGACAAGTACCCGGCACTGGCCCTGCTGGCCGCATCACGCATGAGGATCTGGACGCTTTCTTCGCTCAGGGACCGGGGATGGCGAGAGCGCAAGGCCTTCAGCCGAGGACTGCCGTGGAAGACATCAAGGTGGTCGGCCTGCGCCGCAGGATCGCCGAGAAAATGTCGATTGCCAACTCGCGCATTCCCCACATTACCTACGTCGAGGAGGTCGATGTCACCGAGCTCGAGGAGCTTCGGGCAACGCTCAACAACCAGAAACGGCACGACCAGCCGAAGCTGACGCTCTTGCCCTTCCTGATGCGCGCCATGGTGCGGGCCATCGTCGAGCAGCCCAATCTCAATGCGCTGTTCGACGACGAGGCAGGCGTCGTGCACCGGCATGCCGGCGTGCATATCGGCATCGCGGCGCAGACGTCCGCGGGCCTCATGGTGCCGGTGGTCAGGCACGCAGAGGCGCTCGACCTTTGGGGCTGTGGGGCGGAGGTGAACCGGCTTGCCGAAGCAGCGAAGAACGGCACCGCTACCCGCGACGAACTGAGCGGCTCCACTATCACCATTACGTCGCTCGGCACCATGGGCGGCGTGGTGACCACCCCCATCATCAACCATCCCGAGGTCGCGATTATCGGCGTCAACAAGATGATGATGCGTCCCATCTGGGACGGGTCGGTATTCATTCCCCGCAAGATGATGAACCTTTCGTCGAGCTTCGATCACCGCGTGGTGGATGGCTTTGACGCCGCGCTCTTCGTGCAACGCATTAAGACGCTACTTGAAACGCCAGCGCTGATCTTTATGGAAGGCTGAGGCCGTGAAAGACATCTCCTGCAAGCTCTTGGTGATCGGTGCGGGCCCAGGCGGCTATGTCTGTGCGATCCGGGCAGGCCAGCTTGGTATCGACACTGTAGTAGTCGAGGCGAAGAAGCTCGGTGGAACCTGCCTCAATGTCGGCTGCATTCCCTCCAAGGCCCTGATCCACGCAGCCGAAGAGTTTAAGAAGATTGCACGGATCGCGAGCGGCGCGAGCCCGCTCGGCATTTCCGCCGGCAAGCCCGCGCTCGATCTCTCGAAGACCGTGCTCTGGAAGGAGGGCCTCGTCGGTCGCCTCAACAACGGAATTTCGGGACTGTTGAAGAGGGCGGAGGTGAAGATCGTCGAGGGCTGGGCGCGATTTCGCGACGGGAAGACGGTCGAGGTTGAGACGGAAATCGGCCCACAGGTGATTCGCGCGGAACAGGTGGTGATCGCCACGGGTTCCGACGCTATCGAGCTTCCGTTCCTTCCGTTCGGCGGCAAGGTGATCTCGTCGACAGGGGCCCTGGCGCTGACCGAAGTGCCGAGTAAGCTTGTCGTCGTGGGCGCTGGCTATATCGGGCTGGAGCTAGGGACCGCGTTTGCCAAAATAGGTGCCGCGGTGACCGTCGTTGAAGCTCAGGGCCGCATCCTACCTCAATATGACGCCGAGCTGACGCGGCCGGTCGCCAAGCGTCTGCACGAACTCGACATCGGGCTGCTGACCGGCGCCAAGGCGAAAGGGCTCGCGTCCAAAGGCGATGCGCTCTCCATCGAGGCGGCAGATGGCAAGGTGGTGACGCTCGCGGTCGACAAGATCCTCGTTACGGTCGGCCGCAAGCCGGCGACCGAGGGCTGGGACCTTGATGCGATCGACCTCGATATGGATGGCCCGTTCATTCGCATCGATGACAAGTGCCGCACCTCGATGCGCGGCGTCTACGCCATCGGAGACGTGACGGGCGAGCCGATGCTGGCCCACAGGGCCACGGCACAAGGCGAGATGGTGGCCGGGATCGTCGCCGGCGAGAAACGCTCCTGGGATAAGGTTTGCATTCCCGCAGTTTGCTTCACCGATCCTGAGATTGTCACCGCCGGACTGTCGCCCGACGAAGCTAAGGCGGCCGGCATCGAGTTTAAGACCGGGCTCTTTCCTTTCCGGGCGAACGGCCGCGCTATGACGCTTGAGAAAGAAGCGGGCTTCATTCGCGTCGTCGCCAGAGCCGACAATCATCTTCTGCTCGGCATTCAGGGAGTGGGCGCCAGGCTTGCGGAATTGTCGGCCGGCTTCAGCTTGGCGCTCGAGATGGGCGCGCGGCTCGAGGACGTCGCCGCAACGATCCATGCCCACCCGACCCAGAGCGAAAGTCTTTTGGAGGCCGCTCTCAAGGCTTTGGGCCATCCGATGCATATCTAGATTGGGCGATCAACCCTGCCAATTCGCTTCTAACACTCACGAGGCGAATCTACCCCGGATGACATTTTCGGAAAGGACAAGTGACGGTCCGCTGTCGAAAAGCTGGAACGGGCGAGAGCGGCGAAAGTGGCAAACCCATGAACGAACCATGCATGAACGAGTGGCAACCCCATTGACTTAATTCAAATGTCCGCTTTCGGGGTGATTCGAGCTGTTTCCCTGCATGCGCCGGAACAAAGAGTTCGCAATTCCCGTTATCTCACTGAGCGGCATCCAGCTGCGTCGTAGGAGCGAGGAATGGCGGGGAGCACGGCATCTAATGAGGTGGTGAGCCGACGGCGGTCTGGTCGTGCCAACGACAAAGGGGTGGTGACCCTCGCGGGCGACGCGTTGAAGGAAGTCGCAGCGCTGCTTCAAACCGAGCTGCAGCTGTTGCGCGCGGAGATTTTAGAAAAGCTCACCTTTACTGCAGTGTCCGCCGCGCTGATCGGCGCCGGTGCGCTTCTGCTGATGGCGACAATCGTACTGTTGCTGCAAGCCGCCGTTGCCGGACTGGTTGCCTATGGTTTTTCCTGGTCGGTCGCGATTCTCATCGTCGCCGCGGCTACTCTACTGGGCGGAGCGGGTCTTATTTGGGTGGGCCTCAATCGCTTGAGCATGGCCCGTCTCGCTCCCTCCAAAACCCTCGACCAACTGCAAAAAGATTCAAACATCGCAAACATGAGGTGACTCTATGGCTACGTCAGCACAGCTGGAACGCAAAGCAGAAGGGGCGCGCGGGCGTCTTTCCGACCGCATCGACGATTTGCGCTATCACGTCTCTCCCACAACAGTGGTGAGCGACCTGTTGGGCAGCGTTAACCCTCGCGCTTGGGGAGATGATGTCCTGCCGATCCTGGCAAAGCAGGCGCGCAACAACCCCATTGCTTCCATGCTCATCGCCGCCGGCGTCGGATGGCTGATATTTTCAGAGGTGCGTGGCCCGGTGGCCAAGAGCCTCGGTCTCAAGAGCTTCGGTCTGATGACAACGCGGCAGACGGCAAAAGGCGGACGAAAAAAGAAACGGTCTGCACGCAACAGCAAGGCAGCATCCGGGAGCCGGAGCAAGTAAGGAGCAGGTAAAATGTCAGCGGCCGGCGGCCACTGGACGCCTGGAGCACAGAGGTCGATCCGGCGTGAGTGCGTCGACCATATCGTCGTCTTGGGCGAGGCGCACCTGCGCCGGATCCTGAAAAATTATGCCGGCTATTACAACAAAATCCGAACACACCGGTCGTCGGACAAAGATGCACCGGCGTTTCGTCCCGTTCAGCGGGTCGGGAACATCGCGTCACACGCGATCCTCGGTTGGCTTCATCACCATTACGTACGGATTTAGGTTTTCGGTATAGACAGAGGTTGCGCTTGAGATTTTTACTACGAACGGAAGCCTCTCTGTAGACCGTCAAGCGGTAGTTATTACGAATTCTTTGTGATTGTTGTGATGAGGCCACATGCCCTTCGGGCGTCATTGATGCAGGGCAAGGCACCGCACATGCAGCATTTTAGTGCAGCGCCGCCTATTTCCCTGTTCGCTCTATATCCATAGATTGGCGAGAAGCAGTAGTTACTATTGGGGTGCACCATGTTTTTTGATGATCTTGCGGGTGCAAAGAAAGCGGTTCAGCAACTCGGGAATAGAGCCGGTCTTGATGCCTCAGCCAAGAAGCATCTGGCGAAGATAGCGGATAACGGCTTCGATGCCGGGCCCGGAATCGCGCACTGCCACAAGGACACCTGTGTGGTCTTGCTTGGTGCTGATCAATAGCTCTCGCGGCGCTGCCTCAACCGCGCCCATTGCTTCGACCGCGTTCAGGAGCAGGTTCAGGACCACCTGCTGCAACTGAACGCGATCGCCGTAAATGGGAAATAATCCCTCAGAAAGCCGGGTCTGGACCGAGACGCCATTTTTGATGATTGCGTTTCGCCCCAAGACAATTACCTCGTTGATCGCCTCATTAAGATCAAATTGCGCCTTTCGCGGAGGCGCCTTCTTCATGTGATCACGGATGCGGTCGATGATGTCTCCGGCGCGATCGGTATCGCCCACAACGCAGCTGAGTGCCTCCCTGACCTCGCCCAAGTCCGGCGGCCGCATGTCGAGAAAATTCTGGGCCGCACGGGCGTTGTTGCGGGCGCTGGCGATTGGTTGCGTGATTTCGTGAGACAGCGAGGCGGCCAATTCTCCCATCATGCTCACGCGGTTCATGTGGGCGAGATCTGTTTCCAACTGACGCAACCTCTCATCGGCCTTCTTGGCTTCATCGATGTCAACAGACAGGCCATACCACTGGATGATGCGTCCCTGTTGATCGCGCAGAGGCTCGCCACGGGCATGGTACCAACGATACTCGCCGTCCGCCCGGCGCATACGCAACACAGCCTGGTAGGAAGTTCCAGTGTGAATTGCGTGATAGAAAGCTTTTACAGTTTCTGGACGGTCGTCCGGGTGGTGGAATGTCTGCCAACCACCGCGTGCCGTTAGGCAGGAATCGCACCTATTGGCTCTCGGTTCACCAAAACGGTGGTATGTAACATCTCAGTGATTTGACCGGGCGTATTTTTGCTTCGCATCCAATTTCGATGAACGAATCCAGGCTCATATCTCTTAGCGGTTTTATATGCAGTAGTTACTCCAGCTTTTGCATCTCGATAGATTTTTAGTAACAAGTCACCTTTTGCGCCTTCGCCAAACACCCAATCGCCTTTGTATAGTTTTTGTATTTCCTGCTTCCAATCCGACCCGAAATAATGCTCGCATACCCTGCGCACTGCATAAATCAACATCCATTTTTTTTCCAATGCCGCTCGATTGTCCAAATCGGGTTCTTTGCTTCGATCGAGTCTCATGTAGCTGCCGACTTCCTGCGCTAGCCAATAAGCTGCAGCGCGTAGCCTAAATTCACTTTCCGGCATCTTGTCCCATTTGTTCTCACCGTCACCAAAAATTAGATTATACCCTCCTCCAACGTCATCGTTGAAAAGGAAAGCCGTAGCACCAGAGAACGAAATCGGATCACCCAGGAATGCGTAGACTGATTTTGCAAACTCCTCGAGGCGAATAATCTCCGCATTTTTAGGCGCGGTATCCGTGCGCTTCGGCAGGTAAGCTACCTGACGTCCTCTCCGCCAAATCTTGGAAAATTGATCTTTCAGATGCTGCTGAACGGGGTCGTTACTTCTGAAATCTGAATCTTTTATCGTGTTTGGAGTATTGTTGAATTGTGTGATCTGTTCGCGAATCTTTCCCGATGAGCCATATCCACCCGGGATCTCGGTGATGCGTACTAAAACGCGCGGAGTATCCGACATCCAAGGGTGGGGTTCATCTGGCCTATGGGCGCCAGCTCGAATCAAAGCTTTAACCGTTTGCGCTCCATTAATAACTTGGAGCCCGCGCACCTCTATACGATCGCCATGAATTTCCAAATGATTGCAAAGGCACGAAATGCCATTGTTGAACAAAAAGAACTGATCGGGAACCGTGCGTGCCGAACTTATGATTGCTGTGTTTGTTTTGCTGTTACCAATATAATTTCGGATATTCAATGAGAATAAAGCGTCGCGATGTAGAGCCTGATACGCACTAATAATTTGGCGTGCATCCAATGCCATGATGAGAGAACGGTGTTTGCCGGCCTCAACCTCGATAACCGATGCACTTCCCTTCTTACCTTTTGGTCCAATTGGATAAAGCGTTACTACTTTGTCCGATATTTCTCGGGTCAGAGCGACCGCGCCTCTGAGCTCTTCATTGAGGTTTGTTTCATCAAGATAGGTCCACGTGCATCTTTGATCGAGATCTGGAATGCTTTCGGGATAATTTGCCCTCTGTTCGGAGAGTTTGCGGGCTTGATTGTCGATGTTGCCGAAAGTCACGTAAACGAGTTCGAAAGAATCGTTTTTCCACTCAATTGTTGAGAGTTGATCGCGGAGCCTCTCGTTTGCCTTGACAGTCGGATCAGCGAAACGCTTCAAAATACCTTGGAAATGTGAAATTTTTTCAGCTGGCTCGGTTGCACCGTGACCACGGTATCTTGCCTGCACAATTAAGACCTGTTCATCATCTCGATGAATTAAATCACAATCAAGGTCATCCCTCCCATCAACTATCGCAACGTTCAAATCTTCATCAGATATCTCCGCACGCAGCCGATTGCGAATTTCCTTTACGTAAAATTGCGTCAAGCAGTAAGCCTAAATGTCCGCTATTGGCCCTTAGCGGACATAAGTTTGAATACACCGATGTCTGCTTTTGCGGTCGCTATTGGGGGTAAAGCGGACATGGCGTATTGCAGTGCAAATGTCCGCTTATGACCCAAAGCGGACATCGGCCAGTATTTATTTTGCTATAGCGAAGCCGATTTCGGCCTCCTTCAAAGCGCTCGTTTGAGCCGATACGCTACCGCGTCTTGGCCGTATTGCCCCAAAGGGCAATCGCTCGGTAGGCAAGTGGCAGAGCCCGTGGAGGCCTCACGTTGGCCCAGACTGATAAGGTCCGAGCGCCATGATGATCTAGAACTCCACATTCGTAAGCGATCTGCCCCCGGCGCGCCGGCCCTAATGCCAAAAGCTCGCCGGGGTTTTCATTTCGCTGTCCTCGCGTGGGATCCTGTTCCATGCGGCTAGCGCGCGAGTTGATGATCGGTGCTGGCTGTGAACCGCGCGCCGTGCGCGATCATAGCGCCATCGTGCCGGCAGGGCGCACGCGAAATTTCTTCAATGACTTTGGGACGGCGCAATCGTCTTTAGCGACTTAATTACAAGTTGTGTGAGCTAGTTCACACAACTTTTGCTCGAACCTACCCACATGAACGGAGGGGCATCTGCAAAGCAGGAGGCCCACATGCGACAAATACTAAAAGTAAAAATTGCGCTGGTCCTAGGTGTCCTAGGTGGCATCTTCGTCAGTGCGGTGGCATCGCCGACCAATACGGTCACGCACACCACGACGGATTTAATGGCGATCCATGGTCTTCAAGTCAGAGTACCAAACCATGGTCTTCAAGTCAGGGTACCAAATGACATGAAGATCTTTCCGGTGGAGCTAATACCACTGCCTTGATCGCGCAGCTTTTTCGGCACCACGGTTTTACTAGCCGCGCTTCGCGAAACGCAAAGGTGCAGGAATGAAGATCATCGACATGGAAGGCTTGCTGGTGCGGCTCGTGGACAACCTTGTCAGCGTAAGCGCCGGCGAGGTGTCGGAGGGAGACGAGGTGCTCAAGAAGCAAGCACACTTTTATCGGGTGCTGGTCGCGAACTGCGAGCGAAAGGCGGAACTGGCCGAGCAACTGGCCGACAAGTTCGCCAGGGATGATGGGTCATGACGGACGTGACACTCACTATTCGGCTGTTTTCGGTTGGGTCATTCCCTTCAGGGAGTCCGATTAACGCATGGGTGACCTTCTAATGAGGTCAGTCAGCGACGGCGTCGCAAAATATCGGTGATGACGGCAACGGCGAGGACCAGGATCAAAATCATCCCCATCGTTTCGGGCTTCATGAGAGTGCCCAAGCGTCATTTCCTTTCCCGGTAGCACGGATGGTTTCGGTCAAGCGGATACCCGAACACGTCGCAGCCCTTACGCAGCCAATTATCCTCGCCCCGCAACTCCGCCGCCGTTTTCAGGCTGTGGCACCTTTTGCATAGTGAGGCCAACTGATCGAGTGGAGGGAATGGATCGCCGCCACGGTTGATGGGTGTGCGATGGTCAACCTCGGTTGCGACCGTGATGTGGCCGGTTTGCGGCAAGCTTCGCACAACGGCTGCGCTTGCAATTTTTGCCGGTGTGTCCGCTGCCAGCGCTGTGTTGTGTACGGCCATTTTGCCATTCGTCACCCAATCAGAGCATTCACGTCGATCACCGGCCCGGGTCGCGCCGCGATACCGACAGC
>Ga0209382_10006230_pt1 | contig 15375 bp, 8 predicted proteins | sample SoiMetdeltSBSDD5_FD_187599 | JGI IMG/M metagenome (GOLD analysis project Ga0209382, IMG submission 187599) | Bulk soil microbial communities from a Populus tree surrounding site in Tennessee, USA - Soil MetaG P. deltoides SBSDD5 (SPAdes) (version 2) | ecosystem: Environmental > Terrestrial >... | reverse complement strand
GCCATACCAAGCCACGTTTCATGTGCGTGTCCAGTCGCAGCATCGCTGGGGTATCGCGTTTTCGACGCGCATTGAAGGATGGTATCTCCGACGAAGCGCTCGTGAGAGAGGGTTTCCTACCCGCCAACCTCCCCTGGGAAGCCCTCTGCGATAATGCCAGGACACGCATCCCTGATGCAGGAGGACACCTGCCGTGCGGCCGGCCTCACGCGCGCGCCGCGGTGATCCAGATCGGTCTGGCGTGACAGCCCGAGCCGTCACGGCGCCACCGCGCGCAGGACCAGAAGTACTGCCCGGTGCGGGTCGGGCCACGCTTCACGGTCGGCGTGCCGCACTCCGGGCAGGGCGGTCCCGTCTCCGGCCGTGCACGCACCTTCTCTAGAGTGCCCTTGCCGTTGAACCAGTACACGCCCTGGCAGTGCGGAGAGTGGCAGCAGGCGAGCGCGACCTTCTTCCCTTTCTCTTTCGGGAGGCGCAGCCGCATCGCGCCCTGGCAGACGGGGCACTGCGTCTTCTGCATGGCCAGACGCTGCGTGGCATTCTTCGGCTTGTCGGTGATGAAGCCACACACGTCTGTGCCGGTGGCGCAGACGAGGAATGGCCCGTGCGCCCCGGCGCGCTCGATGAGGAAGCCTCCGGCGCGCCCCTCCGCCACGCACTGCGGGCAATCGAGCGCCCCCGCAGGCCGGGCCGCTGCGCCCCTGGTCTGCACGCTGCTCCTGGTCGCCAACGGCTCCATCGCCGTGCCGGCGATCTGCGCGACGAGGTCGGCCACCATCACGCGTACCTCCCGCATGAACGTCTCACGCTCGTACTCACCACGCACCATCCGTGCCAGCTTCTGCTCCCACTGCCCCGTGAGCTCCGCCGACGTGAGGAGCGGCGATCGCAGCATCGTGATGAGTGCCATGCCCTTCGACGTCGCCACAAGCGCCTTCTGCTCACGTCTGACGTACGCCCGCTTGAGCAACGTCTCAATGATGGCGGCGCGCGTCGCCGGGGTCCCCAGGCCCGTGTCCTTCATGGCGAGCCGCAGCTCGTCGTCGTCCATCTGCTTGCCGGCCGTCTCCATCGCGCCGAGCAGGGTCGCGTCCGAATAGCGCGGCGGGGCCTTCGTGTGCTTGCGCAGGGTCTCCGCCCGGCGTGTCTCGGCCGTCTCATGCGCCCGGACCCGAGGCAGCTCCTCAGCCTCTCCGGCTTCGTCATCGGCCGTCTGCCTGTCCCTGGCGGGAGGGTCCACCTCGCGCCAGCCGGCCGCCAGCACCACGGCGCCACGGGTGGTAAAGCGCTCACCCTCGACCTCCGTGAGGATGGTGGTGCGCTCGATCACGGCGTCCGGATACAAAGCTGCCAGGAAGCGGCGCGCGATCAAGTCATAGAGACGCTTCTCGTCCGGAGAGCGCGCGACCGGGTCGACGCGCTGCTCGGTGGGGATGATGGCGTGATGCTCGGTCACCTTCGTGTCATCGACGTGGCGGGCCGTGAGGGTCACGGTCCCGTGCGCGAGGATCGTGTGGACAAAGGGGAGGTACGGGCCGAACGCGGTGGCCTCGACGTGCCGCCGCAGCTCCCGGTTGACGCTCGTTGAGAGATGGCGGGACGCGGTGCGGGGGTACGTGATGGCCTTCTTGTCATAGAGCGCTTGGGCGAGCTCGAGCGTGCGCGCTGCGGGGAAGGCGTACCGGGCGTTGGCGGCGCGTTGCAGTGCGGTGAGGTCATAGAGCAACGGCGGGCGCTCCCGACTCGCCGTAGTCTCGACCTGCGCGACGGTGCCCTGCCGACCCCGCACCTTGGCGGCGATGGCGTCGGCTGCCGCCTGGGTCGCGAGACGGCTCCCCTGCGCATTGCCCCAGCGGCCCTGATACGAGCCTGCAGCAACCTGGAACTCGGCAACAACTTCAAAATACTCGGCAGGTACGAAGGCGGCGATCTCCTGGTCACGCGCGACGATGAGGGCGAGCGTCGGCGTCTGGACCCTCCCCAGAGAGTAGACGCCGTCGGCGCCAGCGCGGCGGGCGCAGAGCGTCTGCGCCCGGGTCGCGTTCAGGCCGACGAGCCAGTCGGCTTGCTGCCGGCAGTGCGCGGCATCCCTCAGGCCGCGGTAGGCTTCCGTTGACTGCAAGTGCCGGAAACCGGTGAGGATCGCCTCGCGCGTAAGCGACGAGATCCACAGGCGCTCGACGGGCTTGTGGCAGCGCGCCAGCGTGTACACGAGATCGAAGATCAACTCCCCCTCACGTCCCGCGTCCGCCGCGTTGACGATCGTGGTCACGTCTGCCCGCCGGAGCATGTGCTTGATAATGGTGAACTGCTCGAGGGTTTGCTCGCAGGGGTGATAGGTGAACGTGGCGGGGAAGAGCGGGAGATCCGCCAGCCGCCATTGCTTCCACGCCGGGTCGTACGCCTCGGGCTCGTCCAGCTCGACGACGTGTCCGACGCACCAGGTGACGAGATCATGGGCCCCCTCCAGGTAGCCGTCGCGGCGGGTGGTCACGCCAAGGGCCGCGGCGACGTCGCGCCCCATCGAGGGCTTTTCCGTAATGATTAACCGCATGACGTGCCTACTCCGAGCGAAGGCCCACCGTGTGGGCACCTGTGCAGGAGATACACCCGAGAGTCTATATGCACATTTGTGCATGTGTCAAGTCCATGACTGGCCCGCCTATCCACACCGCGAGCCTGCGTCGTGTCCCTGTCTCCTGCGGCTCATGGGGCTCTGTGCGTCAACCCTCGACCTGGTGCATGCGGGAGGCGTGACGTCCGCACCGCTCAAGGCTGCCAACCAGAGATGGCGGTGGCGGTGATACCCTGTCGGCCTAAGCCCCAGGCTTAGGCTGTCGAGCGTGTGGGCGTGCCGCAGAAGAAACGACGAGCCCTCCCACCTCCGAGGCCGTGGACAGCACCGTGATCGTGCAGGTCGTGAGGCGGGCACAGGCATGACCTCCGACACGATGCAGATATCGCACCAGAAGGAGAGGGTGACGACTGCCAAGATGGCACGAGGCCTGAAGACCGCTCAGCCCCAGGCATGAGCGCCCCGCGCTGGGATAGCAGGGAGCGAGTGGTGAGGGGCTAACGTAAGTAGCCCTGCTATACAGCCGTGTTACTTCTTGCCCAATAGGATCACAATAGACGTCACCCACGACTTCCCTCTGCCGTGCTTCATGCCGCACTCTCCCGATCACATATGCTATGGTGAACGCGCGCATGCGCACAGAGACCGAGCACCAGGCAGAGAGGACATGGAGTGGACTTTGTCGCGGCGGTAGATCAGGTGCTGGCCCTCCTGCACCAGCGTGCCCGGCAGGACGGCGTGCACAGGGCTGGCAACGTCCTCGCCGCTCACGGGTGCTGCACATCCGGCGTCGCGTGTGACGCCGGACGCCGATGCTGACAGGGGAGGCTCCCAGGAGGGCACGTGGGACCACGACAGAGACGAGGTCGAGAGGGGCGTGGTATGGATCGCCTCGTGAGCATTGGACCCGAGCACGTCCTGGAGTCGGCCCGTGTCCTGAGGGCTGCATTCACCCCGCACCTCCACCGCGACTGGTCCGTCCGCGCGGGCGACCTCACGTGGAGCTGCCAGGAGACCCTCGTACACGCTGCCGACGTCTGGTATTCCGTGGAGCTGGCGTCACAGTGCCACGACTGGCTGCCACCGCTGCTCACGTGGCGTGCTGGGCTCACCACTGAGGAGGGCCTCGCGGCGCACGACGCGCCGCCGGAGGCACGCGGCTATCATGGGCAGCCCACCGACGCGGAAGGGTTCGCCGCGATGCACTGCGACGAGGTCCTGGTCCACGGCTACGACATCGCGCTGGGGCTCGGCGTCGTGTTCGTGCCGCCGCCGGACTTGGCGCGGCGCGTGCGCGACCGGCTGTTTCCGTGGACCCCCGCTGGCGCCCCCTGGACGACGCTGCTGTGATGCAACGGGCGCGTGGCGCTACCGGACCACGGGCGGCTGACGGACTGGTCGTGGCACCCGGCCCCGCTCAGCGCGTGGGACGGCACCCGCCGCCGCCGGGACCGCTGAACAGGCGAGAACTGGTGCACCGAGGGCTGTGACACCACCAACGTGCAGCAGGCCACAGCCTTGCTCGAAGTGCGGGGTGGATAAACTGGGTCAGTACTGTGCTCCGATGATACGCTTCGCCCAACACCGTCGCACCATCGATAACATACGGCGCTTCATCCTGACATTTCTTTCAGGCCCTTCCCAATCGCTTATGCTATGATACGGGTGCGCAAGGGCACACACGCACCGCCACCGGCAAGGGAAGTCGTGCATGGACTTTTATGCCATCCTGGATCAGGTTGTCGTGCTCCTCCGTCAGCGTCAGCGCGTCACGTATCGCGCTCTCAAGCGGCAGTTTCAGCTCGACGACGCTGTGCTGGAGGACTTGACGGTCGAGCTGATTAAGGGCCAACAGCTCGCCGCCGATGAGGACGGAGAAGTCCTGGTCTGGCTCGGGAACGCTGCCTCACCCTCTGTCTCGGCAGCGCTGGCCTCCCCTGCAACACCCCTGGCCTACACGCCCTCCTATCTCGCGGAGAAGATCCTCACCTCCAAAAACGCGCTGGAAGGCGAGCGCAAACAGGTCACGGTGCTGTTTGCGGACCTCAAAAGCTCGATGGAACTCCTGGCTGAGCGTGACCCGGAAGAGGCCCGGCAGCTCCTCGATCCGGTCCTGGAGCACATGATGGCCGCCGTCCATCGCTACGAGGGGACCGTGAACCAGGTCATGGGCGATGGCATCATGGCGCTGTTTGGCGCCCCGCTGGCCCATGAAGACCATGCGGTGCGGGCTTGTTATGCGGCGCTGGCCATGCAGGACGCCATGCAGCGCTATGCCGAGGAGGTGCGGCGCACGCAGGGGCTGCTGGTACAGATGCGCGTGGGCCTCAACAGCGGCGAGGTGGTGGTGCGGGCCATTGGCAATGACCTGCACATGGACTACTCGGCGGTCGGGCAGACCACGCACCTGGCCGCCCGCATGGAACAGCTCGCCGCGCCGGGCAGTGTGCTGCTGACGGCGGCGACACTGCGGTTAGTGGAGGGCTTCGTGCGGGTGCAAGCGCTGGGGCCAGTGCCCGTCAAAGGCCTGGCGGACCCAGTAGAGGTGTTTGAGCTGGTCGGGGCCACGGCCCTGCGGCGGCGCTTACAGGTGGCGGTGGCGCGGGGGCTGTCACCCTTTGTGGGGCGGCAGCCCGAGCTCGAGGCGCTCCAGCAGGCCCTGGCCCGGGCCGGGGCCGGCCAGGGGCAAGTCGTCGCCCTGCTGGGCGAGCCCGGGGTGGGCAAATCGCGCCTGGTCTACGAGTTCCTCCACTCCCACCATACGCAGGGCTGGCTGCGGCTGGAGAGTAACTCGGTCTCCTACGGCAAGGCGACCGCGTATCTGCCGGTGTGCGATCTGCTCACCGCTTACTGTCACATTGAGGACCGCGATGACCGCCGCACGGTGCGTGCGAAAATCACCGGGCAGCTCCTGACCCTGGATGACGCGCTCCAGGACACGGTGCCCGCGGTCCTGGCGCTGTTTGAAGCCCTGCCCGCCGACAGTCCGTTCCTCGCCCTGGATCCCCTGCAACGGCGGCGCCGCACCCTGGAAGCGCTGAAGCGTGTCCTCCTGCGCGAAAGTCAGGTGCAGCCGTTGCTCCTGGTGTTTGAAGACCTGCACTGGATTGACTCGGAGACGCAGGCGGTGCTCGATCTGCTGGTCGAGGGCCTGCCGACCGCCCGGGTGCTGTTGCTGGTCAACTACCGCCCGGAGTACCAGCACGGCTGGGGCAGTAAAACGTCTTACACGCAATTACGGCTTGACCCGCTCCCAGAGGCGAGTGCGGAGAGCTTGCTCCAGGCGCTGCTGGGGCCTGATCCCGGTCTGGTGCCCCTGGCGCCGTTGCTGATCGCCCGCACGCAGGGCAATCCCTTCTTTCTGGAAGAAAGTGTGCGCACGCTGGTGGAGACCGGGGGCCTGGTCGGGGACCGTGGCGCCTACCACCTGGCGCAACCGTTCGACACGTGGCAGGTGCCCGCCACCGTGCAGGCGCTGTTGGCGGCGCGCATTGATCGGCTCCCGCCGGAGGACAAACGCCTGCTCCAGACCGCTGCGGTCATTGGCACCGAGGTGCCCGGGCCGCTGCTCCAGGCCATCGCTGACACCTCGGACGAGAGGCTCTACCGCAGTCTCGCGCAGCTCCAGGGGGCGGAGTTTCTCTACGAGACCAGTCTGTTTCCCGAGCGCGCCTATACCTTCAAGCACGCCCTCACACACGAGGTGGCGTATGGGAGTCTGCTCCACGAGCGGCGGCGCGCCCTGCACGCGCGCATCGTTGAGGCGTTGGAGGCCCTGGCGGGGGACCGGCTCGACGACCAGGTGGAACGGCTGGCGCAGCATGCCCTGCGGGGCGAGGTGTGGGAGAAGGCCCTGGCCTACGGCCGCCAGGCGGGAGACAAAGCCCAGGCACGCTCGGCCTATCGCGAGGCGGTGGTGTGCTTCGAGCAGGCGCTGGCGGCCCTCGAACATCTCCCCGACAATCGGGCCGCCACCGAGCAAGCCATTGACCTCCGGCTTGGCTTACGCACCGCGCTCAATGCCCTGGCAGAACCTCCTGAGCATATACTCGCCCATTTGCGCCGCGCCGAGACCCTCGCCCAGACGCTGGGCGACGACCTGCGGCTCGGGTGGGTCTACGCCGCTATGGGCAACAATTTCTGGAGGGCGGGCGATGTGGACCGCGCTATCGCTGCGAATCAGCGCGCCCTGGCCGAGGCGACATCGCTCGGGCATGTCGGCCTGCAGGCCCGGGCGCACATCCAGCTGGGTCAGGCCTATTTCGATGCGGGAGACTATGCACGAGCCGTCGAGAGTTTGGCGCGGAATGTGGCGACCCTCCAGGGGGATCTGCTCTCTGAGCGCTTTGGCAGCAATGGCAGCGTCGCAGCGTCCTCCCGGGTCTGGCTCAGCTATTGTCTCGCTGAACTCGGTGCATTTGCGGAGGGACTGGCCTTGGCCGAAGCAGGGCTCCGGCTCGCGGAGGCCGTCAAGTATCCCTTCACCATGAGTGAGGCGTGCTATGGGGTCAGCGTGGTGTCTCTGCGCCAGGGCAACGTGCAGCGAGCCATCCCGATGCTGGAGCGGGCTGTGGAGCTGTGCCAGGACTGGCACATTCCGCTCTTTGTGCCTGAGCAAACCGCAGCCCTGGGCCTGGCGTATGCTCTGGTTGGGCGTGGCGCCACGGGTCTAGCGCTAGCGGAACAAGGAGTGGAACAAGCGTTCGCCGGGAGCAACCCGAGGTCTCTAGCGTTCGTGGTCGCCTACCTCAGCGAGGCGTATCTGCTGGCCGGCCGCCTAGAAGACGTGCGCCAACGCGCCGCGCAGGCTTGCGATCTCGCCCGCCAGTACCAGCAGCGTGGCACCCAGGCACGGGCCCTGTGGCTCCTGGGCGAAAGCACGGCGCGGCAGGCGTCCCCCGAGGGCGAGCACGCCGCTGGCCACTACCGCCAGGCCCTCGCCCTGGCCGAAGAGCTGGGCATGCGCCCGCTCCAGGCGCACTGCCACCATGGGCTGGGCACGCTGTATGCCACGCTCGGCCAGCAGGAACAGGCCCGCAGCGAGCTCTCCGCTGCTATCGACCTCTATCGAGCGATGGACATGACGTTCTGGCTTCCGGAGACTGAGGCGGCGCTGGCCCAGGTGACAAAGGAATAATCGGCGGGGAGCGTAACGAAGCCTCACTGTGAAACATTCCGCCCAATTCTGCCACTCGTCCGCGCTCTCACAGATGCCGCTTTGTCCTGTCGGCGTGTGTGGCACAGCACGCCTGTGTGGCACATGGTCACGCGCCATCGTCGCTGACCCGACCGCCTGGTCACCTCTGGCTTACTGCTGTGTATGGAGTCCCCGCCGAGGTTCTGGTAAGATAGGCCCCAAGAGATACATACCGGAAGGGACCCGACGCGCGGAGGGGAGGCCGTGACCTTCAAAGAAGTCCTCGCACAGGTCATTGAGTGGCTCCAGCAGGACAAACGCATCTCGTATCGGGCCGTGCAGCGCCAATTTGCCCTGGATGACGCCTACCTTGAAGATCTCAAAGACGCGCTCCTCTATACCTACCCCCAGGTGATCGATGACGGTCGAGGCTTGGTATGGACCGACGCAGCAGAGGTGACACCAGCGCCACACCACACGCCGTCCCAGGCGGCGCCACGGGCTGACGCGCCGGGAGAACCACCTCCTCAGGGGGCCGCCCTGCCCCCCGAACCGCAGAGCCCTGAGGCGGAACGTCGCCAACTTACCGTGCTCTTTTGTGACCTGGTCGACTCGACCCCACTCGCCAGCCAGCTTGACCCGGAAGATCTGCGCGAGGTGGTGCGGGCCTATCAAGACGCGTGTGCCAAGGTGATCGCCCGCTTTGAGGGCCACATCGCGCAGTATCTCGGCGACGGCCTGCTGGTCTACTTTGGCTATCCGCTGGCGCACGAAGATGATGCCCAGCGGGCGGTGCGGGCCGGGCTGGGGATGGTGGAGGCCCTCGGCCAACTCAACACCCGCCTCATGCGGGAGCGGGGAGTGTCCCTGGCCGTGCGTCTGGGCTGCCACACTGGGCTGGTGGTGGTGGGTGAGGTGGGCGGAGGCACCCGGCAGGAACAGTTGGCACTGGGCGAGACGCCGAACCTCGCTGCCCGCCTGCAAGGGATTGCCGCGCCCAATACCCTGGTGATCAGTGCCGCAACCTTGCAGCTTCTCGGCGGCTTCTTTACCTGTCAATCCTTAGGCACGCCGCTCCTCAAGGGCTTCGCCCAGCCCCTGGAGGCCTATCAGGTGCTGTCTGAGAGTACAGCCCGCAGTCGCCTGGACGCGGCTGGCAGCATCGGTCTCACCCCGCTTGTGGGCCGGGAGCAGGAAGTGAGATTGCTGTTGGAGCGCTGGGCGCAGGTCAAAGACGGCCTCGGGCAGGTCGTGCTGCTCTGCGGTGAAGCGGGCATCGGCAAATCGCGCCTGGTGCAGGTGCTGAAGGAGTATGTCGCGACCGAGCCCCAGGCATGGCTGACGCCGTGCCAATGTTCGCCGTATTACCAGAACACGGCCCTGTATCCCATGATTGATGTGTTGGAGCGGGTGGCGCTGCGCTTCGAGCGGGAAGAGACCCCGCAACACAAGCTCAGCAAGCGGGAGGGGTTCTTAGTGCAGTATGGTCTGCCACTGGCAGAGGCGGTGCCGCTGTTTGCCGCCCTCCTCTCGCTGCCGCTGACCGCCGAGTATACCCCCGTGAGCGTATCTCCCGAGCAGCAGAAACAGCAGACGCTGTACGCCTTCCTGACGATTTTTCTGCGCGTCGCCACGCAGCAGCCCCTGCTCTTTGTCATGGAAGACCTGCACTGGGTCGATCCGTCCACGCTCGAACTGCTCAGTCTTCTGGTCGATCAAGGCCCCACCGCGCGCATCCTGGTGCTGTTGACCTGTCGTCCCGACTTCAGCCCACCCTGGATGGGGCGCTCGCACCTCACCCAGGTGACGCTCCCGCGTTTGCCGCGGCGCCAGGCGACCGAGCTGACCGCGCAGGTGGCACACGGCAAGGCGCTGCCCCCCGAGGTGGTCGAGCAGGTGGTGGCCAAGACCGATGGGGTGCCGCTGTTTGTGGAGGAACTGACCAAAATGGTGCTGGAGTCGGGGCTGCTCCAGGAGCGCGAGGAGCGCTATGAGCTCACTGCGCCTCTGCCGCCGCTAGCGATTCCCACGACGCTCCACGACTCGCTGATGGCGCGGCTGGATCGCCTGGCAACGGTGAAGGGCCTGGCGCAACTCGGGGCCACGCTGGGACGCGAGTTTTCCTATGAGTTGCTCCAGGCTGTCTCCCCATGGGATGAGGGAACCTTGCAACGAGGGCTGCACCAGTTAGTGGAGGCAGAGTTCCTGTATCAGCAGGGGCTGCCGCCGCAGGCAACGTATCTCTTCAAGCACGCCCTGATCCAGGACGCCGCCTATCAGTCCTTGCTGCGGAGCACCCGCCAGCAGTACCATCAACGCATTGCGCAGGTCTTAGAGGCCCAGTTTCCCGAGACAGTCAAGACCCAGCCCGAGCTGCTGGCGTATCATTACACGGAGGCGGGTCTCACCGAGCAGGCGGTACCCTACTGGCAGCGGGCTGGTCAACAAGCCAGTGACCGCTCGGCGCATCTGGAAGCCATCAGCCACTTGACCACCGGCATTGAGCTGCTCAAAACCCTGCCAGAGACGCCTGAGCATACCCAGCAGGCAGTGTCCCTGTATATCGCTCTCGGTGCGGCACTGCAGACGGCTAAGGGGTTCGGAGCGCCCGAAGTGGAGGACGTCTACGCCCAGGCCTACGCGTTGTGTCAGCGGGTGGGCGAGACGCCACAGCTTGTCCCGGTCCTGTATGGTCTGTGGCGGTTTTATACGGGACGATCACAATTCCACAGAACACGAGAACTCGGGGAAACGTTTCTGCGCCTGGCGCAACGCGCTGAAGACCCCGTGCTCGCGGTCATCGCCCACTATGCCCTTGGGATGACGTGGTGGTGCCTTGGCGCGTTGCCTACTGCCCGCCCGCACCTGGAGGAAGCCAGTGCACACTACACGCCAGAACAGCGCCGTGTACCGGTGTTCCGCATGGGCCACGATCCAGGTGTTGCCTGCCGAGGCCTTACCGCACTGACCCTCTGGTGCCTGGGGTACCCGGCGCAAGCCCTGGCCCACGTCCACGAGGCCCTGGCGTTGGCGCACGCGCTGTCGCATCCTTTTAGTCTGGCGTTGGCGCGGTGTTATACGGCCTACGTCTATCAGTTTCGCCGGGACGTACCGGCCGTGCACGAGCACGCAGAGGCCGCTGTCGCACTGGCGACTGAGCAGAGATTTCCGCTCTGGGCGGCTTGGGGCACGAGCGTACATGGGTGGGCGCTGGCCATGCAGAATCAGGGCGAGGAGGGGCTGGCGCAGGTACGCCAGGGGATCGCCGCCTGCCGAGCCGCCGGGAACGTACTGTGCGTCCCATACTTTAGCGCCTTGCTGGCAGAAGTCTGTGCCCATTTGGGCCACACAGAAGATGGCCTCCAGGCGCTGGCCGAGGCCCAGACCTTGATTGATCAGCATGAGGAACGCTGGTGGGAAGCGGAAGTCTGTCGCCTCCGGGGTGTCGTGCTCCTGCGGCAGCCGGAGACACCGCAGGCAGAGGCGGAAGCCTGCTTCCAGTGGGCGCTGGACGTCGCCCGCCGCCAGCAAGCCAAAGCGCTGGAGCTGCGGGCCGCCATGAGCCTGAGCCGGCTGTGGCAACAACAGGGCAAGCGCACTGAGGCCTATGAGCTCCTCGCGCCGACCTATAACTGGTTCACGGAGGGCTTTGACACGGCGGACTTGCAGGAAGCCAAGGCGCTCCTGGAGGAGTTGGGGAGATAACAAGGGTGGTCATACCACGCTTCTGATACGCTTCGCCCAATTTTGGCGCAAGCGTTGTCCGAATCATCAGACTTTCTGATGTACGGGCAGTGCACATCAGAGGGTCTCGGCAGCCTGGATATCTCTTGGCAAGGCTCGCGCACCAGCGTGAGCAGCAGCTAAAGCAGAGATCCAGAGGAGGTGAGTGATGGTCGATCTCGGGCTGACCCATGTGGCCCTGCCTGTGAGCAACCTCAGCGACAGCATCGCGTTCTACACGACGTACGCACAGATGCAGGTGGTGCACCGGCGTACGGTGCCCACGACGAGGTTCGAGGTGGCGTGGCTGAGTGATAAAACGCGCCCCTTCGTCCTCGTCCTTTCCGAGAGGAGCCAGGTCGACCATCCGCTCGTCCCTCCCGCCCACCTGGGCGTGGCATGTGAGAGTCGGGAGGAAGTGGAGCGGTTGTGCGCGTTGGCGCGTGGGGAAGGGCGGCTCCTCAATGAACCGAGAGATGCTGGTCCTCCCATCGGGTATGTGGCCTTCCTCCGCGACCCCGACGGCCATACCCTGGAGGTGTCGTTTGGCCAGGAAGTCGGGCTGACCATCCAGCACGCCACCTGACCCCGCTGCGGCGGACGCGGCATGCCGCGCCGCTGCGCTGCGTTCGTGCGGCGCCAGAATATGCACCCATTGGTACACAATGATCTGTGGGGACTTTAAAAAACCTCCGTATAAACCCCTTGCAGAGAGGTTGAGGAGGAAAATCTGCCTTCTAGAGGCATGTATCCAAGAAAAAAGTCCGCGTAAAACCTTTGTTAGACCCTTGAACTGCATCGGACAATTCGTCTCAAGACGGAGGGAGTCTTATGGATGACGTGACGTCTTCTCGACGCTCCCCAAAGCCCACGATCGCCGTGTTTTCCGGCGCGACGGCGACGATCGCGAACAGTGCGCCGCTGGTCACGAGCAACAAAGCGCGGGAGCAATACGGGCTGCCGCTGCGCGCGCATCCGGACGGGAGTCCCATGCGGTGGGATGTGGTGCGGCCCCAGCGACTCGCCCGTCCTGTGACCGTGTACATCGAGCAGTTCAGCGCCCATCCGCTGGAGCGCGATGCCGCCGAGCTGTATGCACCACCGGATGGCTACCTGGATGCGCAGGGGGTCTTGCACCCGACGCGCCAGAGCCCCAACGACGTCCCGGTCTACGAGGTGACGCTCCGTCCCGAGGACGGCCTCTACTGGCTCCCGTACATGGCGCGCCAAGCCGACGGGCGGGCGTGGGAGGATGACAGCACCGACGCCTTCGCCCCGCCTGAGCGCTGCCGGCAGCCCTTCTATCCGGACGCCTCACGCATCTTCGAAGAGATCGATCGGTTCGGCATCGGCGCTGCAGGTGTCGGCAATCTGCTCGCCTCCCGGGCCAACTTTGCGTTCTATCGGGCCGCCCCGCCCGGGGGCTACAAGCAGGGACTGCCGGCCGCCCAGCGGACAGATGTCGGGAGCGGCGATATCGTGCCGGAGACCCTGGGTGTGGACTTCTTTCCCTACCGGCCCTTGTGGCTCTTTCACCAGCCGCCGCGAGCGGCCATCGCTCGGGTGACCAACGTGGTGCAACGGGCCTTGGCGAGCGGCCAGTATGGGGGGGCCATCTGGTTGGAGGGGAGCCCGAACGTCGAAGAGACGCTCTACTGGCTCCACCTGCTGATCGACACCACCGTGCCGATCGTCGGCAATGCCTCGCAGCAGCCCCACGGCGCCGCCGGCAACGATGGGGACCAGAACCTCATCGATGCTGTCGAGTATCTCGTCTCGCGCATCTGGGCAGATGAGACGGGGCGGGACCGCGTGGGCGCCGTGGCCATCCAAAACAAGCAGATTTTCGCGGCACGTGAGGTCCAGAAGGCCGATGCCCGTCCCGGCGGCTACATCGCCACGGGCGGCCATGGGGGTATCGTGGGGCGTATCAGCGAGGAGTTCCCGGCCACTCCAACCGTCTTGACGTTCGTGCCGGCGCGGCGCCATACGTCCAGCTCCGCCGTCAACCTCCGCCAGCTCCTGGTGCGGTGACAGGGGTGCGCCGCGACGGAGAGCGGATGGTGCCGGTGCCCGTGCCGATCAAAGATGCGCAGGGCGACCTGCTCCCCGGGGCGATTCCCACGGTCACGATCGTCAAAGAAGCCTACCAATACGCCGGGGACGCCGCTGCGGGCGATCCGCCCGGCGAGGTCGATGTTTTCGCCCGGATCGAGCATAATCTCCGACAGGCCCCGCTGGCTGGCTTCGTGGGTGAGGGATTGGCGCCGTACGGCGTGATGAGCGGGGAGATGGACGCAGCCCTGCGCCGCGCCGTGTTCAGCGGCATGCCCGTCATCAAGGTGGGGCGCGGGAACGCGGACGGGTTCACGCCACGTATCCCACCGTTCCTGTCCGGCACGAATCTGACCGCCACCAAGGCGCGACTGTTGCTGATGGCGTGCCTGATGAAATACGGCAGCTTGCCCGTGGCCGCCGACCCCACCAATCCCACCCAGGCCGAGTTCGAGGCGACCATGGCTAGGCTGGATGAGTACCAGGCGGTCTTTGATACCCACTGAGGGCGTTACGCCTCGTGCACCGCACGGGGCACGTTCGGGGTCTAACAAAAGTGAGAGCCAACGGACACGTTGTAGTCTTAGACCTTAATATTGGATAGCATCCGGCACACATGTCCCCATGTGCACATGGCATGGTTCACCCAAAGGACGAGATAACCTTTCGTCGTGTCTCGAAACCCTCCCTTTTTTGCGACTTCAGTGGGGTCAACGTTTGAATCTTGTCGCATAATGGTGCTTTGACGCCCCTCTAGGCAGGACGACCTGCTCGTGAAGGAGGGAAGGTTCACCTGAACCCTGTTCACTCAATCACAGGAGATGCGCACATGGAACCCCATACCCCAGAGGCAGCGGCTCGGCAAGCTTCACCGACCACAAACCCTACGGAGCTCATCCGGCGTAGAGATGGAACGCGGTTGTGCCCTGCAGCACTTCCGGGGGCGCCTGACACCGTGGCAGCCCCTGGTTTCCTTGGGATACACGCACCTCCCCAGGAAGTTTACAGCGGCACCATCCCCATCCAGAACATGGTCTTGTCGCCGACCTCGATGTCATACTTGCGTTCGAACGTCAGCTTGCCGTCCTCGCCCATGCGGAAGACCGACAGGCCGGCGGGGAGGGTCCTGATCGTGTCGCCCTCCCGCACATTCACTGGCAGATTGTGTTGCGCGACCAGCAGGCGTCCGCTTGGGTCAATGTGAAATGTGCGCGGGTGGATGGCCCGCGTATCGATGTGCTGGATCGGTCTTGGCTCACCCGTGGCTTGATCGATGGCGTACACCACGATGCTGTTTTCCCCGCCTTTGAACACGGGCTTCCCCTGAAATTCGATCGTCTCCTGGGCCCGATTCGCGCCATACACAAAGCGGCCGTTGGGATGGACATGGACCGTGCCTGCCGCCTGCCGCGCCCGGATGTTGTGCGGTTCGGCGAGCGTGTCCGCGCGGGAGGCGATCTCCGGCTGAATCCGGCCGCCATCCATCCTATGCATGTCCATCTTGTTCTGGGTCTCGATCGACACGTACATCCAGGGCTTGGTGGGATGAAAATCGAGGTGCCGTGGGCCGTACGCTTTCCCGCCGTTGGGCGCGATGGACACTTCGTTCGTGAGCACGCCGTGCTTGTAGGCGAAGACTTTCAGCGCCCCCGGGTCTTCCGCTTTGGTGGGGGTGCCTTCGTTCCCACGCGTGACCAGAATCGCTACGGTATTGTCGGGGGTGACGCGCACCTGATGGGCGAAGATGCCGGCGTCGATGGGGCCCGGCTGCGGCACCTCGTCGCCAGGCGTCAAATCTGGATTGATACGGTAGACACGCACTGCGCTCGGATTGTTAAACGCCACCAGGATATATCCCTACAGCGACACTTTAGTGCATTGCCCA
>Ga0209382_10006229_pt1 | contig 15376 bp, 16 predicted proteins | sample SoiMetdeltSBSDD5_FD_187599 | JGI IMG/M metagenome (GOLD analysis project Ga0209382, IMG submission 187599) | Bulk soil microbial communities from a Populus tree surrounding site in Tennessee, USA - Soil MetaG P. deltoides SBSDD5 (SPAdes) (version 2) | ecosystem: Environmental > Terrestrial >... | reverse complement strand
GGCCCGGCGGGACCGGTCGGCGCGGTCGGGCCGGACGGGCTGGCCGGACCGCCCGGACCGGTCGGCGCCGAGCTGGGAGGCACGACCGGCACTCCGGCCCCGGGCGGCACCACTCCGGCCGTGACCGGACCGATCACCACCGGTTCCCTGCCCGGCAGTTGCTGAGGTGGTGCTTCCGGCAGGCCCGGCTGGACAGCGACAGCCTCCGGATCGGTGTTGATCCGGTTCTCGACCAGGCGGGCCAGGTTGTCCAGGAGCGGCATGTCGACGTTGCCGCTCGTGCTGCTGACGTTCACCTCGGCGACGACGGCCTGCACACGGAACGCGATCATCGCGCTGGCGGCGCCGGAGGGGGTCGGGCCGGTGCCGCGGAAGCCGCTCTCACCGAACGGGGCGTTCGGGGTGACCCGCCAGCCATGATACCGAATGAGCTGGTTCATACGTGCGCCCAGCATGGTGTGGGCGTCCTGAATCGAGCTGCCGAGCGACACGTCCACGACCACGCGGCGGCTGCCGTCCAGCTTGACGAACGCAACGAGATCGTCGGCTCGAGATCGCCGCCGACCGCGTCGACGGCCTCCTCCCGGTAGCCCGGGGGCAGGTTGCTGAGCGACGGCACGTAACTGGCGGCATCCGCGGCCAGCACCGTGGCATGCGCCGCGCGGCCATCGGTCATCGCGACGCCAAGAGCGGCGACCGTCGAGATCACCAGCACGAACGCTACGCCACGCATGATGCCGGAGCCGGCACGTCGTCGGCCGGCCCCCCTGATCGCCGACTGCCCTGGCATCTCTGCTGTCCCTCCGATCGACCCGTCGCGCCGGCTGCCGGCCGTGAGCCGTACCTGCCGCACGTTGCGGACCGCCCACCAACAGGAACGATTCTTGCGCCCTGGCGTGACGGGCTGCCGATACCCGAGGCGTACCAGAATGGTGCTCGGAGAACGTCCATGAGTGCGAAACTGCTCGAGCGGATGTCAACATTTCTCGCCGATGGCCCCGATTCGCAGAAGCCCTGGCTGGAGGACCCGGCCGAACGGCTCCAGGGCAGCCTGATGTCCGTATTTGAGCGCGCCGGCGACACCGGGATCAAACTGAAAGACGCGCTTCACGGCACCTGGCTCGGGCACGCCCTCCATCCGGCCCTGATCCTCGCACCGGCCGGCTCCTGGCTTACGGCGGCCGTGCTCGACCTGGCAGGCGACGAGGACGGAGCCAGGACGGCGATCGGCTTCGGCGTCCTTTCAGCCCTGCCTGCTGCTGCATCCGGACTGACCGACTGGGCCTACACCGAGGGACGCACCCGCCGCCTCGGCGTCGCGCACGCGGCGCTCAACAGTGCCGCACTCAGCATGTACGCTCTCTCCTGGCTGGCCCGGAAGAACGGCCATCGAGGTCTCGGCATCCTGCTCTCGACCAAAGGGCTGCTGACGATGACGGTGGCAGCGTACCTCGGCGGCGAGATCTCGTACGCCCTGGGCTACGGCGTGAACCGAAATGCCTGGAGCCCGGACGTTGCCGACCTCGGGGAGGAGCTCGACGATTTCCGCCCGGTTGCCCGCTTCGACGACCTGCGCGAGGGAAGGCTGAGCGCGGCGGAGCTGGACCTGGGCGAGACGAAGGTGCCGCTGGTACTGATGCGGCGTGGCAACGAGGTGCTCGCGCTCAACGGGACCTGCTCGCACCTGGGAGCCCCCCTCGCGGAAGGCCGCCTGGTCGACGAGTGGTGCGTCGAGTGCCCGTGGCACGGCTCACGCTTCGACTTCCGCAATGGCGAGGTCGTCCAGGGGCCGGCCGCATACCCACAGCCGAAGTTTGAGACGCGCGTGCGCGATGGGCAGGTCGAAGCGCGTCTCGCCAGGCCCTCCACCGACGTCTCTCAGGAGATTCTGACGGCGACCTGACCGATTGTGTGCTGATGGTAACGCTGCACTGACGCCCCCTGTGTGACGATAGGCATCGCAGGACACACGGGGGTACACAGGGACGTGCGAAACAGTAGCCAGCCAGCCGCCACCCAGCTTCAAGAAGTGCCCAGCTTCCCAGACGACCTCGAACTGATCATCGCGAACGTCGAATGCCGCCTGCTCGAATCGCTGACGCCACACCAGTTCGAGCTGGTCCAGCACCTGGTGGAAGCGACCAGAGCACTGACCGAGGCCGAGCTGACGCTTGGGCAGAGCCTGCTCGCGGAACGTAAGTCCGCCTGAGCTACTCCACCGTCACCGGGTGGGAGACCACCGCGCAGTACAGGTAGCCGAGCGAGTTCCACTTCACAGCGTCCGGCTGCGTGTTCCCCGTCTCGTCCGTCGCCCGGGTCATAATCTCGTAGGAGCCCGGCGCCGGGTCCCAGCGCATCTCCCAGCGCACCCAGGCCAGCGGCTGATTCGGCTCCAACAAGGTCGCTTCCTGCCACTCCCTGCCGCCGTCCAGGCTGTACTCGACCCTCGCGATCTTGCCGTACGGCGACCAGGCGAAACCCCGCACCGTCTGGGGTCCTGCCGCCAGCTTCGCCTCCCACGGCAGCGCGACGACGCTCTTGATCGGCTGGAACGTCAGCGCAGGATCGTCTGGATAGTCTGGGCCGTGCATCGCGTAGCTGGCCGTGTTCCACTTGACCTTGAGCGGCTGCTTCGAGACGACGATCTGGCCGACCCACTTGATGCTGTTCGTGCCGATCCAGCCCGGCACGATGGCGCGGACCGGGAAGCCGTTGTCAGGTGGCAGCGGATCGCCGTTCATCGCGTAGGCGAGCAGCGTCTGTGGCCGCCGGGCGATATCCAGCGGCATCGGCCGCGCGACGTTCTGCTCGTCCAGGCCGACTGGCATGACGTCGATGGCATCCGGACTGATCTCCGCCAGATCCAGGACGTTCGACAGCGACACCCCCGTCCACTCGGCGTTGCTGACGGCGCCCTGGCCCCACGGGAGCTGGGCGGGGTCCACCGCCTTGCCGAGCACACGCTCGTACTGGACCCGGGAGTTGCCGGCGCACTCCAGCCAGTTGACCTGCGACCTGGACGGCAGGCTCTTCAGGTCCGCCAGCGACAGCTCGATCGGCTTCGTGACGGCGTCCCCCTCGATCCGCAGCCGATACGTCTCAGGATCGATCTCAGGCGCCTTGTTCTGGCTCCTGACGAAGTGGAGGTCACGCGGTGTGATCCAGCCCGCGACCTGATCGAGCCTGCTCTCGTAATTCGGCGGATCGGCCGAGACGACGACGCGACGTTCCATGACAGCACCCTCTGGTGATCTTCCGCTGACGGGGCCGTTCCGCTGCCTCCACGGTGGCAGCGGAACGGCCCCATCAGCGCGCACGCTACGGATAGATCGGCGACCGCTCCAGCGCGGTCGTCTCCGGGAAACCGAACATCAGATTGATGTTTTGCAAGGCAACGCCAGCCTGCCCCTTCATCAAGTTGTCGATCGAGCCGACCATGATCAGTCGGCCGTTCTCGGCGTCCACGGCGATGCTGACGTCGCAGAGATTGCTGCCGGCGACCGCCTTCGGGCCGGGCGTCGACCCCGCCGGTAGCACGCGCACAAACGGCTCGCCGGCGAAGGTTTCCTCGTACACCGCCTGGATCTCGGCCGCCGATACGTCCTGCCGGAGCGTGGCGTACGAGGTCACGATGATGCCCCTGGTCAGCGGCACCAGGTGCGGCACGAAGGTGATACCGACCTTTTCCCCAGCCACCGCCTCCAGCGCCGCTACCGTCTCGTAGACGTGCTGGTGCGAGGCAACGCGATACGGCGTCACGCTCTCGTTGCGCTCCGGGAAATGGTTCGTCGCGGACGGCTTCTTGCCCGCGCCGGAGATGCCGGTCTTCCCGTCGGAGATGATCGACCGTGGGTCGATCAGCCCGGCCTTGATCGCCGGCAACAGCGAGAGGATCATCGCCACCGCGAAGCAGCCCGGGTTCCCGACGACGCTGGCCTCGCGGATCCGGGACCGGTTCAGCTCCGGCACTCCGTACACCGACCGATCGAACAGCCCCGGCGCCAGGTGCGGCTTGCCGGCGATATTCGGGTGGGCCTTCGCGTACCACTCGTACAGGGCCGGCGTCTCAAAGCGAAAGTCGCCGCTGTAGTCGAGGATCCGGAGGCCCCGGTCCACGAGCTCGTTGGCGTACCCCATGCCGACGCGGTCCGGGGTCGAGAAGATGACGAGGTCGGCATCCTGGCCGACTCGCTCCGGCTTCGCCTCCTCCACCACCTGATCGCAGTAGCCGCGCAGGTGCGGATAGAAGGCGCTGAGCGGCTTCCCGACGTCTGAGACCGCCAGCAGCGAGGTCAGCCTGATCTCGGGATGCCTGATCAGCAGCTCCACCATCCCGACACCACCGTACCCCGTTGCACCGACGATCTGCGCTCGGATCACGTCTCTCACCTCCCGAGTCACGGGAAGTGTACCGGATAGGTCCGTGGACTGAAGTCCACGGCCCCGGCTTCACCGCACGGCCTACGACGCACGGGCCCACCGGCGCCCGGAAGGTGGTCTGTTGTCGGGAGCCACTTACCGAGTACCCTGCACGGTGAGGCCGGGCAGACCCGGCCGGAGACGAGGTGCAGCATGCGAGTGCTGGTGGCCGGAGCCAGCGGCGTCCTGGGTCAGCCGACGGTGGGCGAACTGCTGGCGGCGGGACACGAGGTCGTGGGCCTCGCCCGCGACGACCGAGCGGAAGCCGTCATCCGCGACCTGGGTGCCGAGACGGCGCGTGGCGACGTGCTCGACCAGTCCGCCGTCTCCAACGCCGCGCAGGGCGCCGAGGCGATCGTCAACCTGACCGGCGCACTTCCAACCCACGCGGACGGCAAGGCCGGCTGGGAGCGGATGGAGCGGGTCTGGCGGGACGGCACGCGGCATCTCGTCAAGGCCGCCGAAAGCGCCGACGTCCAGGTTCTCGTCCACGCCAGCCTGGGGCTCCTGTACGGCGAACGCGGCGAGGCCTGGGTCACCGAAGAGACCGCGCTGGCGCGCGAGAGCCTGATCGACTCGGCGCTGGACGCGGAGCGAACAGTGAGTGACGCGGCGGACGCCGGAATTCCCGCCGTGATCCTCCGGCTTGGCACGGTCTACGGTCGCGATGCCTGGCACACACGACTGCTCGCCCAGCAGGCCCGCCAGCGTGCGCTGACGATCGTCGGGGACGGCAAGGCGTACTGGAGCCTGCTTCACGCCGACGACGCCGGCCGGGCCATCGCCCACGCCGTCGACGACGCCGAGGCCGGGGCAGTCTACAACGTCGCGGATGACCGCCCGATGCAGATGGGCGACCTTCTCGGCCTGGTCGCGCGGCTGACCGGCGCTCCACAGCCGTCGCGGGTCCCGGCGATGATCGCGCGAGCGATGGTCGGCAGCGAGATCGTGACGCTGCTTACCACCTCGGTCCGACTCTCGAATCGGGCGATCAAGCAGGATCTGGAGCTAACGTTGCAGTATCCGACCGCCGAGGAGGGTCTCCGCGAGGTGCTCAGCAAACCGCTGCCTGACGCGACCTGACCCCTGGGAGCGCGACCATCCTGGCCGCCCCGGACGAAAGCGGCCAGGATGGTCGCGCTCCCAGGCTCTTGACTTACGGCCTGGCGACGATCTCCAGCTCCGGAAAGCTCGCGCGGTGCGCCTCGGTGAGCGCGCCAAGCTCGTACGGCCGCGATTCGAGGTACTGACGCAGAACCGTCTGATCTCCGGCCCTGCCCATCAATCGCGCGAGGAACTGCTGGACTTCCAGGAGGTCGCCGCGCGCGAACGGCGACGGTCCAGCGTACCGCGTTTCCATCAGCGCCGCCATCGCCTCGTCTAGCAGGTACGAGGCGTACGGCAGCCCCCGACGATCCTCGACCGGCACCCAGAGCCGCCGGCCTGCTCGCTGCTCCTGGAGCCAGAACCCGCTCGCGCGCAGCGTCCGACCGTCCGGCTCGGTCCAGGTCCGGGCGCGCGGCATCGCGTGCCAGAACTCGTGAACCAGCACCCGCCGCAGGTCGTTCGGCGAGACCCGCGCGGCGTTGACGCGGATCCGGTCGCTACCTACGTCGTAATAGGCGAACGCGGCCATCGTTGCCTGGGCACGTGGCGACGGATACGCCTCGCCCAGCGCCTTGATGGCGCCGCCTGGATCGACGACGTACTGATCCAGCAGCGCGTCGCGCCGGGCCGGGTCCTGGTCGAACATCGTCACCACCAGGAACTCGAACGGGCTCAGGAAATCGACTCTGCCCGCGATGCGTGCCGGCTTCTCCAGGTAGCATGGGTCGACCGCGCCCTCCACCGCCTGCGATCGCACGGCTGCGACGACGTCCGCCAGCACCGCCGCCCGGTCGACGTTCACTGGCACATACTTGAAGGGCTCGGTCAGATCCGCCGCGACGGCGGCCGGGGCAACTGCTCGAGCGGCCGGTCGCTCTGGATCGACGTCGCAGGGCGCGGCAGCGGCCGAAGCGGCGGATGGCGGGCTGAGCAGCACGAGCAGCAGCACGAGCATGGCGCTGAATCGGCACGAGGAGGAGCGCTTTCCACGGATCTGCACTGCGGGCCCGGCCTTTCCGAACAGCGATTGCAGGCCGGAAACCGCAGAATCCGTACCACAGTTTTCTATATCTTGGAGGCACCGCGCGCAGCCGCGTTGGCGGCGAACGCCTGGGCGCGGTGCCGCTACGAGTCTGGAGTCAGCCGGTGGCCGGCCGAGCGGTCCTGCTCGATCCTGAGCACCCAGTACGCCAGCACCTCCGCGAGCGTGGCTCCCAGCTCACGGACGAAGTCGACATGACTGCCGCGCGGCCGTGCCCCGACCCGCCAGATCGAGATACCGACCACCACCGCCAGCGAACAATCGTCCTCCGGCGCCACGTCCAACAGGTCCGGGCGCGTCCCCCAGCAGCCGAGGCGCGGGTTCAGCTCACCCGTCTCGAGCGGCTTCGGATCGTAGAAGTCAACGGTCGCCTCGGTCAGCTTGCTGCACAGGAACGACCAGAGGTACGAGCAGCGCGCCGGCGCCGCGCCCAGGTCGCGCAGCGTTAGCGGCTCGTCGTCCAGCGTCACCATCAGTTGCACGAGGTCCGTGTCCGGCTCGCCGGGCACCTCGGCGATCACGTCAGAGATCCGGATGTGGAAGATCCGCGTCCCGACCCGGAGCCGCGTGTCGACGGCCGGCTCCGACAGGTCCGGGAGCGGGAACGACCACTGGGCGCTGGTCACCGTTATGCGTCCTCCGCTAAACCCGGGTGGCGCACCACCTTGCCACCCTTCACGACGTACGCGATCGCCGTCGTCTCGGCCATCACCGTGATGTTCGAGAGCGGGTCGCCATTGACCACGATCAGGTCGGCGATCTTCCCCGCTTCAAGCGTCCCGATCCGGTCGCTCAGCGCGCTCGCGTCGGCCGCGATCCGCGTCGCCGACTGCAGCGCGTCGCTCGGCGACAGGCCGCACTCGACCATATACCCCAGCTCCAGGGCGTTCTCGCCCGGGCGGTTGAACGGCGTTCCGCAATCCGTCCCGAACGCGATCTTGACCCCGGCCTTGTGGGCCATCTGGACGCTCTTGTGGTGCCACTCGCCGATCTGCTCGCCTTTGCGAACCACGTGCGGCGCGATCCCGCCGGCCGTCCCGTGATCCACGATGTGCTTGCCGGCGATGATCGTCGGCACCAGGAACGTCCCGTGCCCGGCCATCAGCGCGACCGCCTCCTCGTCCAGCATCGTGCCGTGCTCGACGGTGTCCAGGCCCACCTTGACCGCGGCCTTGACCCCGGCCGCGCCGTGGCAGTGGCCTGCCACCCTGACGCCGAGCTGGTGCGCCTGCCCGATCGCGGCGGCCAGTTCCTCAGGCGTCCACTGGAGCGCTCCGACGTCCGAGCCGTCCGTCATCACGCCGCCCGTCACCAGCAGTTTGATCAGGTCGACGCGCATCTTGACCCACTCGCGGACGGCCCGCCGGGCCTCGTCCGGCCCGTTGACGATCCCCTCGCGCGCCACCGAGACGTCCGGTCGGTAGTAGCTGTCGCCGTGCCCGCCGGGGACCGTCAGCGACATCCCGGCCGCCAGCACGCGCGGTCCGACCGCGAACCCCTCGTCGAACGCCTGGCGGATCGCGACGTTGACGAATCCGGGGGCGCTGAGGTCGCGCACGGTGGTGAAGCCGGCCGTCATCATCGTGCGGGCGTTCGCGGCGCCGCGCAGCGCCTGGAGCGGGATCAGGTCTTTGAGCCGCTGGAGCTCAGAGTTCGCGGCGCCGGTTGAAGTAAGGTGGACGTGGCTGTCGATCATGCCGGGCATCACGAAGCCGCCGGAGGCGTCGATCCGGGTCGCATCCGCGGGCAGCGAGGCGCTCGCCGGCTGCACGCCGACGATACGGTCGTCACGCACGACCACCGTCGCGGGACGAGGATCGGTGCCGGTTCCGTCCCAGACCCGGCCCCCGACGATCACCAGCTCGGACACCTGTGCCTCCAACTCCGCGCCGGGCACAGCTCAGAACAACAGGGCCGGGCGCGCGTCTCCCGCAAGATCGAGCGAGCGGCCAGCCCTTGCGTGCCGGCGACCCACGTTCGATGATATCAAGCGGCTGCCGGGGCCGGCTCCACGCGGCGCGCACCACTCGATACCTGCAGCGAGAGCGCCGCCGCGATGAACCCGAAGATCGCCGCGACGATGAACGCGAGCGTGTAGTCGCCGAACAGGTCGCGCGCGACCCCGCTGGCGTACGAGGCGAGCGCGCCGCCAACCATGTGCGAGAACGTGATCCAGCCGAACACGGTCGCCAGGCTCGCGCGCCCGAACCGCTCGGCGGTCAGCGCGACGGTCGGCGGCACCGTGGCGATGTAGTCCAGCCCGAAGAGGACCGAGAAGGCGATCAGCCCCGTTTCGGTGGTGACCGACGGCAGCAGTACGAGCGACGCCGCCCGGAACGCGTAGTACATCGCCAGGAGGCGGCGCGGGTTGAATCGGTCCGTCAGGTAGCCCGATCCGATCGTCCCGACGACGTTGAACGCGCCGATCAGGGCCAGCGCCCCGGCCGCGACGTTCTCGGTGAACCCGTGCTCCACGGCGTGCGGGATCAAGTGGGTGCCGATCAGGCCGTTGCTGGTGTAGCCGCAGACGAAGAAGCTCCCGGCCAGCAGCCACCAGTCTCGGGTCCGCAACGCCTCGGCCATCGAGGTCGTACGCTGCGCATCGACGGCGTCGTTCGCAGGGGCACGCTCCGAGCCGTACGCGCTCAGGCCGACCGAGAGCGGCGAGTCACGAACGACCAGCAGCACCAGCGGAATCAGGAGCAGCAGCAGCACCGCGCCCAGCAGCATCGCCGCGCGCCACCCCGCATTGACGGTCACGTCCATGAAGATCGGCACCCAGATCAGCGCCCCGGCCGACGACCCGGCCCCCAGGATGCCCGTGACCAGGCCGCGCCGTTCCACGAACCACCGGCTCGCCAGTGCCGCTCCGAGCGGGATGCCAAGCACGCCCGACATCAGCCCGACGACGATCCCCCAGATCACCGTCAGCTGCACGATGGTCTGGAGCCAGATCAGCGCTCCCGTCGCCAGGGCCGACACGACCAGGGCGCCGACCAGCAGCCTCATCGGGCCGAATCGGCTGATCAGCTTGCCGCTGAACGGGCCGCCGAGGCCGGACATCAGGATGCTGACCGCGATGGCGAACGAGATGCCGGACCGGCTCCAGTGGAACTCGTCTTCGAGCGGCTTGATGACGAGGCCCGGCAGGCTCCGAATAGCGGCGATGGTCAGGAGGACCAGGAAGATGACGACGACCACCAGCCAGCCGTAGTGAACGCCGAATCGTGCTGTGACCTTCGAGAGCATGCCTCTCCCCCGACGCTCGACCGCCGACGCTCCGTCAGATCAGCGTGGCGAGGTCGTCAGTTCTCCTCGTTGCCAACGCCGCCGGGTCCGGTCCTATTCCAGGTCTGGCCCCGTACGGACGTGTCAATTGTGAATCAAAAGTCACTTCTGGCGCCGCCGGTGGACGATCAGCGTCAGCACCCCGGCGACGATCGCCGCGATCGTGCCGACCACGGCGACGTCGAGGCCAGCCGCCGGCGCGACGTCCGCCAGGCCGGCGGCTCGCACGGTCGGCGTCGGGGGCAGGACGATGTCGTAGACCGGCTGGACGGCCTGTACGATCCGCATGCCGAGCTCAGATGCCATACCCACCTCCTCCGGGAACCTGGTTCACGGTCGGCGCCAGGCGAGGACGAACAGCAGCAGCAACGCATACTCCAGGTGGGCATGGTAGCCGGCCAGCGCGCCGTACACCGACCGCCCGAGCCAGAAGTCTGCGCAAATCAGGAACGGCGTCGCGGCGGCCAGCAGCACGACCAACCCCGACAAAAGACGTCCGCGCGGCAGCCGCAGGCCCCGCATCGTCCGGTCGAAGCGCGCCACCTCGACCCCGCCGACCGACGGAAAGAAGCGGCACCAGACGTAATAGTGCATGAGCTGAAGCAGGGCGAAGACGCTGAGCAGCCGCGCGCCGACTTCCATATCACCCCCTGGCAACACCATCGTGCGCACGAACCCGTCCACGCTGCCGACGATCCACGTCGCCGGCGTCGGGTCTGCGCTCGCGGGCTGCCCGAAGACGCCGGCCAGTATCAGCCCCGGCAGAAGCACCGCCCAGGTCAGGTTGAGCAGGCGGAACGCCCGCTCAGCGCCGGTTCCGGGGCCGCGTGAGGTCCACTCCCAGAGAAACACCAGCGGCAGGACGTTGTGGAGATGGGTAATGGCCACAAAGTGGTAGTCAGCGTACGCCAGCGAAATGGACGCCGCGATCGACAACAGCACGAAGCCCGACGCCAGCAGGACCGGCCGATACCCGAGACGGAGCACCAGCACCGCCCCGAGCAAACCGTACGTCGCCACGATCTCGGCCGGGCGGCCGAACGGTCCCAACGGCGCCAACCTGAGCAGGACGATCGCGGTCAGCCCGATCAGCACCGCCTCCACGAGCCGGCCGGTAAACAGGCCGCCGAACCGCCCGACGACGTACCGCACCTCGAAGTAGTTGTGCAGGACGCCGAACAGCAGCAGGGCGAACACGGTCGTGGCGAGCGGCAACGCCAGCGCCAGCCCGAGCGCCACGATCGAGACGAGCGCGACCTCGACACAGTGCCGCCAACCGACGGTCCCCTCGGCGAACAGGCTGACCGGCCGGTCAAGATCCCCCGCCACGAGCAGTCCCGGACCGCCCGCCTGCCGTGCCTCGGCTTCCATCGTGAATGTCGCGGAGCCGCCCGTTCGACGTGCCTCGGCTACCATCGCCGCGGATGCCCTCCGATTGGCCGAGCAGATGCTGTCCGACCACCCCGCGCTCGCCTACGCCGTCGCTCTGCTGCTCACCCTCGCGGTCGAGACCGCGATCGTGACGGTCGCGCTGGCTCGATGGTATCGCGTCGCGGTGTGGCGCGGCGCCACGATCGCGATCGGTGCGAGTGTTCTGACCCATCCTGTCGTCTGGTTCGTCCTGCCGCCGCTGCTGGTACCTGCCGTTGGCTCGACGGGCTACCTGCTCGTCGCCGAGGGATTCGCCTGGCTCGTGGAAGCTGGCATCTTCTGGCTTGCGATCCGCCGCGACCCGGTCGGCCTCCTGCTCGTGAGTCTGGTCGCCAACCTGGCCTCGTTCACGCTCGGCGGGCTGCTGCACCTGTTCGGTGCCTTGTGACATTGCACTATCACAACAGATCGTGGACTAAAGTCCACGGCACTTCTGGTACACTCAGGCACCATGCTTACTCGGCGGCTACTCACACGCTCGGATACGTTGAGGCACGGGTTCGTGTCCCTGGCCGGCCCGTTGCGTGCGCCCGACTCGCTCTGACGACATCCGAACGCACAGATTAGGAAGCGGGGTTGGCCTCACGGCCAGCCCCGATTTTCTTGTTCGAGTTCTTCGTTAGCTCCTCACCCGCTGGAGGCTCGTCCCATGAAGCGCGACATCATCAGCATCGCGGACCTCTCCACCTCTGAGATCCTTGCCATCCTCGACGTTGCCGCCCGCCTCAAGGCGGAGCGGAAGGCCGGCATCACCTCGGCGCCACTGGCCGGCAAGGCGCTCGCTCTGCTCTTTCTCAAGCCATCGCTCCGGACCAGGCTCTCGTTCGAGATGGCGATGGAGCAGCTCGGCGGGATCTCCCGCTTCCTCGGCCCGAATGAGGTCGGCCTCGGGACGCGCGAGTCCGTGCCGGACGTCGCCCGGACGATCGGCCTCTACGTCGACGCGGTCGCAGTGCGCGTCTTCGCACACTCGGTCGCGAAGGAGCTCGCTGCCTACTGCCCGGTGCCCGTCATCAGCGGCCTCTCTGACGACGAGCACCCGTGCCAGATCCTCGCCGACCTGCTGACGCTCAAGGAGCGCTTCGGCCAGCTGCGCGGGCTGACCGTCGCCTACGTCGGCGACAGCAACAACGTCGCCAACTCACTGCTGCTTGCGCTGCCACGCCTCGGCGTGAACCTCGTAGTCGCCTCGCCGGCCGAGTACGAGCCGGCCCCCGAGATCCTGGAGCAGGCGTACGCCGATGCCCGCGCTGGCGAGGCGTTCGTCGAGGTCTGCCGCGATCCAGCCGTCGCCGTCGCGAACGCCGCCGCCGTCTACGCCGATTCGTGGTACAGCATGGGCCAGGAGCACGAGGCGACGAAGCGGCGCCCGATCTTCACGCGCTATCAGATCAACGAGGAGTTGATGAGTCACGCCGCCCCGGACACGGTAGCGATGCACTGCCTGCCGGCCCATCGCGGCGACGAGATCACCGACGCGGTGCTGGACGGTCCGTCGTCGATTGTGTTTCAGCAGGCTGAGAACCGCCTGCATGCCCAGAAGGCGCTGCTTCTCGGTCTGCTGGGAAGCCCGGGCCTCGATGCGTGGACGAAGGGGACGCTGGCGTAGACGATTCGATCGGTACGGCTTCGGCCGGCAGCCGAACGGTGAACGTGCTGCCGGCGCCGGCCTCGCTCACCGCCTCGACCGTGCCGCCGTGCGACTCGGCGACGTGCTTCACGATCGCCAGGCCGAGCCCGGTCCCGCCAGTGGCGCGGGCTCGGGCCGGATCGACGCGGTAGAACCGATCGAAGACCCTCGGCAGGTGCTCCGGCGCGATCCCGATGCCGTCGTCGGTGACGTCCAGTCGAGCGGTGCGTTCGCCATCCATCCGGACCTCGACGGAGACGTGGCCGCCGGCCGGCGTGTACCGGATCCCGTTCTCCACGAGATTCGTCACGAGCTGGTGCAGTCGATCTCGGTTCCCCACGACGATCGCCGGCACGGCGTGAGTCACGCGGACCTGATGATCCGTGGCAACCTGTTGGAGGCGCTCGACCACGTCCGCCGTCAGCCGATCGAGGCGAACCGGCTCGGACGGACCACGTTCGGCCTGCTCCTCACGCGTGAGGTAGAGCAGGTCCGCCACCAGCCGGCTCATCCGCTCGGCCTCCTCGGCGGCCTCGGCGGCGACCTCCTGACGCGTCTCGGGGTCGAGGTCGCGCCCGAGCAGGTCAAGGTCGGTCCGGATCACCGTCAGCGGGTTCCGTAGCTCGTGCGACGTGTCCGCCAGGAGCTGGCGCTGACTTTCGAGCAGCCGTCGAAGCCGCTCGACCATCCGGTTGAACGCGATGGCGAGCCGTTGCACCTCGCCGGTGCCTTCCGGCTCAACGGCGATCGAGACGTCGCCGGTCAGCGCGATCCGTTCGGCTGTGACGGCGATCGACTCGAGCGGGTCGAGCGCCCGGCTCACCACGACCCAGGTCGCGACGATACACGCCACCAGGATCAACACGCCGCCGACGATCAACGGCCGCATCAAGTCGGCGACGGCGTGATCGATTGGGTGCAGCGACTCGCCGACGCGCACGGCCGCCACCAGTCTGCCGTTCTCCACCACCGGGCGGGTGAGGACGCGCACCCAGTGCCCGCCCGGGCTCGGCGCGGCATCCAGGTGCGGCTGCTGGCGGGCGAGTGCCGCCCGGGCCTCCACCGACCACGGCATCCCGCCTGGAGGAAGGCCGGGTGCCGACGCGACGAGGCGGCCGTCGACGTCCCAGACCTCGAACAGCAGGCCCGGCGATGAGAATGCGTTGAAGGCCGTGGGGTCGAGCTCCAGGTCGCTCAGCGCCTCGCTCTCGCCGAGCCCCGACGCCCTGGCCCGAACGGCGGCCTCGACGGCGTCCGCTCGTGCCGCCAGCAGGTCGTCCAGATCGGCCCGCAGGCTGCGCTCGAACGACTCGAACACCAGCGCGCCGAGCAGCGCCAGGCCGGCCGCCAGGACCGCCGCCTGCATCAGCGCCAGGATCGCCTTGAGGGTCACGTTGCCGGCTCGCGCAGGGCGTACCCGACGCCGCGCACGGTGTGGATCAGCCTCGGCCCCCCAAGTGACTCCAACCGATCGCGCAGGTAGCTGATGTTCACGTCGATCACGTTCGAGGCACCCAGGAAGTCGCTGCCCCAGATCGCCCGGAAGATCTGCTCGCGGGTCAGCACCTGGCGTGGGTGGCGCATAAAGTATTCGAGCAGCGCGAAGCCGCGCGCCGTCAACTCGATTGGCTCGCTGCCCCGGGTGACCTCGTGGGTCCGGCGGTCGAGCACGACGTCGGCGAAGGAGAGCGTCTCGACCTCGGGCGGCCTGGTCCGACGCAGCAGCGCCTCGATTCGTGCCAGCAGCTCCTCGAACGCGAACGGCTTGACCAGGTAGTCGTCCGCGCCGCTTCGCAGGCCCGCCACGCGGTCGGCGATGGCGTCGCGCGCCGTCAGCATCAGGATCGGCACGGCGCTCGCCTGGCGAAGGCGCCGGGCCACCTCCATGCCGTCCATGCCCGGCAGCATCACGTCGAGGATCACCAGGTCCGGCGGCTTCGCGATCGCCAGGTCGAGCGCCTCGGCGCCGGACGAGGCCAGGTCCACGGCGAACCCCTCGAATCCGAGCCGGCGGCCGACCGCCGCCAGCACCCGGGGATCGTCGTCCACAAGAAGCAGCCGTTCTCCGCTCACACCCTGGAGTGTAGCCGTCCGACAGGGACGACCATCGGCGCTTCACGATCCCCTCATGATCTTCTTACGCTGCTCTTATGCACCGATGGCATAGGAAGCCTGACAATGGTGTTGTGAGAGTTAGAGGCCCGGGTCCACATCGTGCGAACGAGGGCAGGTGTGCGCACCGGGCGCGGTCCCGTAGGGAGCAGATCGATGTCCAACACCCTCAAGTCAGTTGTACTCCTGGCGACCCTGACCGGCGTCCTGGTCGTGATGGGGCGCATCCTCGGCGGCAACGCGGGAATGATCTTCGCGTTCGGCCTGGCCGTGGTGATGAACTTCTCGGCGTACTGGTTCTCGGACCGGATCGCGCTGCGGATGGCCGGCGCCCGCGAGGTTTCGCC
>Ga0209382_10006227_pt1 | contig 15377 bp, 12 predicted proteins | sample SoiMetdeltSBSDD5_FD_187599 | JGI IMG/M metagenome (GOLD analysis project Ga0209382, IMG submission 187599) | Bulk soil microbial communities from a Populus tree surrounding site in Tennessee, USA - Soil MetaG P. deltoides SBSDD5 (SPAdes) (version 2) | ecosystem: Environmental > Terrestrial >... | reverse complement strand
CGACCTCGACGTCACCAAGTCCGCCACTGGCGGTCAGCACGACCTCCTCTGTCGTGTCGAGCCGGCCGTAACCCGAGACGCCGCCGCCATTGATCGCGGCGCCCGTCCCGATCCCGTCAGTCTGCGCGATACCCTCGTTGCCGCGGCCCCCGCGCCCGCCGAAGACAATCATCCCGGGGTTGAGCAAGACATTGTTGTTGCCGCCGTTGCTTTGCACCATCGACGGCATCAAGACCATGACCGCCGCGTACCCTTGCGCCGTGGGAAGAGACTCGATCAGGTTCTCGTCGAGCGTCCGGCGCCGCCGTGCGCTCTGAACGTCGACAATCGGGCTTTCGCCGGTCACGGTGACCGTTTCTTCAAGTGTGCCGACGCGCATGTCAGCGTTGACGGTAGAAACGAAGTCCGCGGGCAACTCCAGTTGTTCGCGCTTCACGGTGCTGAATCCGGTCAGCGTGAAGGTGACCGTGTAGGTGCCCGGCCGCAGTTCGGTGATTCGATATTGACCGGTGTCGTCGGTGACCGCCGACCGTACCTTTTCGATGAGCACGTCGCTCGAGGCTTCTACCGAGACGCCGGGCAGGACTGCTCCCGACGTGTCCCTGACCACGCCTGTGATGGACGACTGGGCGAAAGACCAGGAGGGAACCACCACCAGACACGTCAGGACTACTACCGCGTGGGTCAGTCTGCGCATGTCCTTCTCCTTCCGCTCGCGCGATGACTGATTACCAGTCATGCCGGGCTGCGCTTGAACCGAGGTCCGCTGGTGAACGAGTTAGGGTGTTGACCGGCTTTTACGCCTTACGATTGGGATAGTCAAGGACAGAACGGGTATCATTTCTTACCGCCAAGGCCCTTCGTGCGTAGATCCCCCAGAACTGCCATCGCTGTCGCCTACATCCTCGCCTCTATCCTCGTCATCGGAAGTCTCGCCATGTTGTCGTGGCAGTGGGTGGGTGCGTGGTGGTCCCAGCGCGCGCTGGCGGCACATTTGGAGAGCAGGAAAGCCTACGCAGCGCGAGTACTCGAAGAAGTGGGCGTCCTGCCGGACGAGCTTCGCGAGAGTTCCGGCCTGGCGATCAGCCGCACACAGCCGGGTGTTCTCTGGTCGCACAACGACTCGGGAGATGGTCCCAACCTGTATGCCGTCGACATGTCCGGCAAACTGCTAGGGCAGTTCAAGGTCGCCAATGCTTTGGCGCGGGATTGGGAGGACATCTCCGCCGGTACCTGCCCCCCCGAGATGGCCAACGACGCGTCGTCGCAGAAGAGCGAGTGTCTCTACATGGCCGACACCGGAGACAACGACCAGGTCCGTCCGCAGGTCACCATCTACATCGTCATCGAGCCGCGTGTCGGCGGTGCAGGTACCCAGCCTCCCGTTCCGGCCCGGTCGTTTCACTATCGCTACCCGGATAAGCCGACCGATGCCGAAGCGCTTGCCGTCCTGCCAAACGGTGACCTCACGATCGTGTCGAAAGGACGCCACGGCACCATCGACTTTTTCAGCATTCCCGCGACGACGGTGGCAAAAGCGATCGAGAACGCTGAAACCGTCGTGGCGCAATATGCCGGCAACACTGGGATAAAGCCCGATCCGGGAACGGGACAACTGGTGACTTCCGCCGCCATGTCTCCCGACGGAAAGACACTGGCCGTGCGCACGTACTACGAGGTGTATTTCTTCGAACGCCTCGATGAAGGCGGCCAGACACGCTGGCGCGACTTGCAGCGGCCGTGCTCGCTCGGCGACGCCGAGCCGCAGGGCGAAGGAATCGATTACCTCGATGCCAACACCTTGCTCCTCACGTCGGAGCGATCACGCGGACGGGCGGGGACGATTCATCGTCTGCAGTGCCAATGAAAGTGAAAAGTTTAAAGGTCATAGTGGATAAGTAAGTTCGAAGTGCGCAGGTGGTGTGCCACTTCGTCCCGCGGGTGTGAATGCGGCTCACACCCCTGCGCGAGTCATCTCCTTCACAATCAACTGTTTGTACAATGGCGCGCCGCTTGCCGTGGCGTCGTGACATGAGAACACTCGCGCTGCTGTTCGTCCTTCTCGGCCTGCCATTGGTGGCGGCCAACGCCCAGGAAGCTGACGCTCCCGAGGGCGCAGTCATCGACGCCGTCGAGATATCGGGGTTCTCGCTGTATAGCCTGAGCCCCGGACTACAGAAAGACATCAATTCACTGGTCGGCTCTCCGCTCAATCGCGAGGGGCTCAATCAGCTTGCCTCCCGTATCGAACAAGAGCAGCCGGAAGTCGTGGCCGCGGTGCGTGGTGTCTCCAGGCCTGACGGTAAGGCGCGTGTGATCTTCCTCGTCGCTCGAATCAGCGACGATACGGATCTCACCGAGAACATCAACGCCCGCTACATCGTCGAGACCGTCGACGTCGAGGGTCCATACAACGAGATCAGTCAGCAGCTCCGCGACGACTTACAGAAACTCGTTGGCAGACGTCTGGACACGGATGAAGCCGAGCGATTGCAGGAGCGGCTGGAGAAGGAGCTGCCGGGACGCGACGTCGCCCGCCGGATCTCGAAGGGGTCTCAGACCGGCAGGATTCGGGTCGTGTTCGAGATCTTCGAGGAGCCGTGGATTCGTTTCGCGCCGACGCGATCGAAGCTGGTCTATCACTCCCAGCAGGGCTGGAGTGGCGTGCTCGATATCCCGATGTCCAGTTCACGCAGCCGTCATCGGTTCACAGCTGGCGTCGCGTTCAACGACATTGACGAGCTGATCGAGGAGTACTCCGGGTTCCGGCTCGCGTTCGAAAGCCGCGTGATCGGGACCGAGAAGCTCGGCGCGCGGCTGGAGTTCTCCCGCTACAACCAGACGTGGGAGGACGCCACTCTTACCGCGCTGGCGTCGAATCCCGGCATCCCTGAGCTGTACCGAAATCGACTGACCTTCGAGCCTACGGCGACGTTCGCGTTCAATCCCCGTGTTCGAATCAACGGCGGCATCAGCATCTCTGAGCTGGAGTCGCTCTCGAATTCTCCCAATTCGCAGATGGCCAACGCGTGGCTGTTCGGGATCAGCGGCGACCATCTCTGGCAGGGCAGTAACGACGTGCGTCAGCGCGCTGAGGCGAGTTACCAGATCCGCGCCGCGGTGAAGGGACTCGACAGCGATCTTGTCTACAAACGGCACCTTGGGCAGGCGCGTTACCAGTTCGAGCAGGGACGGAGCGAGGCCATCGCATCGCTGTCCCTGGGCTATATCACTGGCGACGCCCCTCTCTTCGAGCGCTTCTCGCTGGGCAATTCTACGACGCTGCGCGGCTGGGACAAGTACGACATCTCGCCTCTCGGTGGCGAGCGCATGTTCCATTCGTCCGTCGAGTATCGATACTCGCACGTTGCGGTGTTCTTCGATACCGGCTCCGTCTGGGATCGAAACACCGAGAGCAAGATTCGCTATTCGACCGGGTTTGGCATTCACTCCGACAACTCTTTCCTGACCGTTGGCTTCCCGCTGAATAGCGACGGTGCGGACGTCACCTTCATGGCCGGAGTGCGGTTTTGAGCGCCGCGATGAGTCGCTCGGCTGGTTGGCAGAGTCTGCTGCCGCTCGTCGTCATAGCCGTGGTCGCCGTGCCGCTCGCCGCGCAAAGCGTCACGGTCAGAACCGTCGCGAATGCTCTCCACGTCCAGGCGCGTGGTTTCAGCTTTATCGAGGGTCCGGTGCTGACGCGCTTGAAGGAAGGACGCTCGGTGCGCATCGATTTCGAGCTCACGGTGCTGACAAAGCCCGACGGGCCCAGCACGAAGCAGGCAGCGCAGGGTTTCACCTTGAGTTTCGACTTGTGGGAAGAACGCTTCGCGGTGTCGCGAATCGGATCGCCGCCTCGGTCGATCTCTCACCTGCGGCCACGGGACGCCGAGAATTGGTGCCTCGAGAATCTGACTGTGCCTGTGTCGTCACTCGGTTTCGGGCGCGACACACCGTTCTGGATCCGGCTCGCGTATCGCGTTCACGACGTCGCCCCGGAGGTCAACCAGGCGCCGGACGAAAGGTATACGCTGCGCGGCCTGATCGATCGGTTGAGCCGACGACGGGAGGAAGCCGATTTGGCAAAATCAGTGGATGCCGGACCGTTCCGGCTGCCGTGATCACGGCGGATAGTACGGCCCGCCGTGACGCAGGCCAGGTAGAGGCGCCTTTAGACACACCTTCGATTAGACGTTCATGAATAGTCTTCGAGCCAGATTGATCCTCGCCTTCATCATCGCGACGCTGATACCACTCGGCGCGACGATTTGGATCACGACTTCGCTGCTCGAGCGCAGCCTCGGCTACGCGACGACGGAGGAACTCGATCGGTTGTCGCGGACGCTCGAGGGAACGGTCAGGCAGTTCTACCAGCGAGAGCGCGATGGACTGAAGCGGGAGGCGCTCGATGGCCGTGTGGCGGCGACGTCGTACCCCGTCGCCGACATGAATACCTGGCCCGAGGATGTCCGCGCATTCTGGGAAAGCGGTGAAGCGGAACGATCCAGCCTGTCCGGGCCTGGCGGGGACCACCTCGACTTCATGCACAAGACACCCAAGGGAGTCGATGTCTATCGCCGCGATCTCGGCTCGATACGGATGCAGGAACTGTCAGGGGAGTTCCGCCGCACACGGGAGCTCGTCGGATCGATCGAGTCGCGCGACCTGCGGCGTGGATTTACGTTGACGTTGCTTCTCCTCGTCGCGGTTGTCTGGCTCATCTCGCTGGCGCCGCTGCTCTTCATCGCGCATCGCATCAGCAGTCCGATCCGGCAACTGACCGCCGGCCTGACCGATTTCGCGGCAGGGCAGTGGGACCGCCGGCTCGAGAAAGGGCGAGACGATGAAGTCGGGCGCGCCGTGGATGCGTTCAACGGCATGGCGGAACAACTGCGGCGAAGCCGGGAGCGGCTGGTGTACCTGACCCAGATGTCGAGCTGGCAATCTCTCGCTCGCAAGACAGCGCACGAGTTGAAGAACTCGCTGACGCCCATTCGACTCACCGTCGAGGAAATGCTCGCGCGACAACCACAGTCGGACCGGGCGTTCATGGACCAGGCCGTTCAGATCGTCGTAAGTGAGATAGAGACGTTGGAGCGGCGCGTGCGCGCTTTCTCGGAGTTTGCCAGTGAGCCGCCCGTGAACCCGGAAGTCTTCGATCTGAACGTGCTGATCGCCGAGCGCGTCGCGCTGCTAAAGCCGGCCCACCCGGACACGGCGTATACCTTCAAGCTCGACGTGCAAGGTCCGCGGGTTCACGCTGGAACGGACCTGCTCAAAGGCATCCTGACGAACTTGCTCGAGAACGCTGCCGAGGCTGCAGGGCCAGGCGGCTCGGTGATGACCGTGTCGCACTCGCAGGGAGGACAGGTTGTTGTCGAAGTGCACGACTCGGGTCCAGGCCTCAGCGATGAGGCCCGGCGGACGCTCTTCGAACCGACGATCACCTTCAAGAAACGCGGAATGGGACTGGGGCTCTCGATTGCGAGAAAGAACGCACTGCTGCTGGGCGGCGATATCACCCTCGTCAGGGGAGAGCTTGGTGGAGCCGGCTTTCGAGTCGCGTTACCGTCAGCTCCTGAATCGGCAGCGGCGTCGGTATGACACGTAAGCGTCACATCGTGATCGTTGACGATGAACCCAACATCGGTTTGTCGTTGCAATTGATTCTCGAAGGAGAGGGATACCGGGTCTCGATTTGTGAGTCTGCGGCGAAGTTCCACGCGCATCACGCCCTCGGTCGAGCGGATCTCTATTTGCTCGACCTGCGTCTTGCCGACGGCAACGGAATCGACCTGTTGCGGTCGCTGCGGCAGCGCGACGATCAGACCCCCGTCGTGATGATCTCGGGGCATGGAACGATTCGCGATGCGGTCGAAGCGACGCGAAGCGGCGCCTTCGACTTCCTGGAGAAGCCGCTCGCGCGCGATCGCGTGCTCCTGGTCGTGAGGAACGCGCTCGAGCGCTCTGATCTGCAGCTCGAAAACCAGCGATACCGGGAGCTGGTGGGCCAGGGCCCACGCATGATCGGGCGCAGCACGGTGTTCCTGCGCGCCGTCACCGAAGCCACGCAGGTCGCGCGTTCCGATGCAGGCGTGCTGCTTACGGGCGAGTCTGGGACGGGCAAAGAACTGCTCGCCGAACACATCCACCGAGAGAGCCCGTTCGCCTCGCGGCCGTTCGTCAAGGTCAATTGCGCGGCCATTCCCACGGAATTGATCGAGAGCGAGTTGTTCGGCCACGAAAAAGGTGCGTTCACCGGCGCCGCTGCGCTCCGGCGGGGCAAGTTCGAGCTCGCTGATGGCGGCAGTATTTTCCTGGACGAGGTAGGAGACCTCCACGAAGCGTCGCAGGCCAAACTGCTTCGCGTCCTGCAGGACGGCGAGTTTCAGCGCCTCGGGGGTGAGCAGTCGATTCGGGTAACGGTGCGCGTGATCTCCGCAACCAATCGTCGGCTCGACGAGCTCATCGCGGACGGGAAGTTCCGACAGGATCTCTTCTATCGCCTCAGCGTCGTCCCGATCAAGGTGCCGGCGCTGCGCGAGCGACGCGAGGATGTGCGCGACCTGGCGGCCTACTTCCTTGCCGAGTTCTGCGCGCGCAATAACTTCAAACCCAAGACGATGGACGATGACGTCCGGCCAATTCTCGAGCGCTACGACTGGCCGGGGAACGTTCGTGAGCTGCGTAATGCCGTCGAACGGATGGCCATCCTCACACCGGGAAATCAAATCACCACCGATTCGGTTCCGCTTGAAATTCGGCTTCCGCCTGCATCGCAAACGACGGGACTCCACGGGGTGCGTGACGCCGCCGAACGCGAGCGGATCGTCGAGGCGCTGGAGCAGACGAATTGGAACGTCTCCGGTGCCGCGCGCATCCTGGGCGTCGAACGGACCAACCTGCACAAGCGCATCCGCGCCCTTGGCCTGAGTCGCGAGTAGTGTCCGGCTTCCCGCCGTCGCGCGAACGCTTCGGTCGCGTTGGCGAGGCCTCGCCGTAGCTCGCCTTCGGCGAGCGGAGGCTGGTAGCCGGACGTCAAGCGGGTCGCTCTGTTAGAATTCGCGCAAACGTGGAGTCACGCGCATGAGCAAGTCACCCACCAGGACAAAACGGAAAGCCGCCGCGAAAAAGGCCGCCGTAGCTCGCAAGCGTCGAGTAGTAGCGAGGAAAGCCGCGACGACGCGCAAGCAGAAAACTGCGGGAAGAAAAGCGGCGACCACCAGAAAGGCAGGCGCGGCGGGGCCGGCCTCGGTTACGGGGATGCTCATCCGCAGACCGGTCGCCGAAGTGTTCGCCGCGTTTATCAATCCGGACATCACCGCGAAGTTCTGGTTCAGCAAGAGCACTGGAAAGCTCGAAGTCGGCAAGCAGGTGCACTGGGAGTGGGAGATGTACGGCTTCGCGATCCCGGTAACCGCGAAGACGATTGAACCGAACGAGCGGATCGTGATCGAGTGGCCGGGATACAAGAACCTGACGACGGTCGAATGGACATTCAAGCCGCTGGACGACGGCTCGACGTTCGTGCGAATCAGTGAGAGCGGTTTTGCCGGCACGGGCGACGACGTGACGAAGCGGGTCGCCAGCTCGACGGAAGGATTCTCGTTGGTGCTCGCGGGGCTCAAAGCGCTCCTCGAGCACAACGTTCAACTGAATCTGGTACCAGATCGATTTCCGAAGGGGATCGAACGATGAACAACACCGCAGCGTCCGGCTTTAGCCGGCCTCATCAAATCATTGTTCCGGTTCTGCTCGCAGTTCTGCTCGCGACGATCCCCGTGCGCGCTCAGGCACCTGCGGAGCATCACGCATCGCCATCAGCCACCAGCACTCATGGTTGCGAGGCGCTTGCGTCGCTTGCGCTTCCACAGGCGAAAGTGACGAGCGCGCAACTCATCGCCGCGGGCGCGTTCACGGCTCCCGAAGGAGGACGTGGGAACGCGGCGTTCGCGCAATTGCCGGCCTTCTGCCGCGTGGCCGCCACGCTGACACCGTCAGCGGATTCACAGATTCAGATGGAGATCTGGTTGCCGGCGGAGAATTGGAACGGCAAGTTCCTGGCTGTTGGCAATGGCGGGTGGGCAGGCACGATCTCGCGTGACGCAATCGCCGCCGGCTTACGTCGCGGGTACGCCGCTGCCTCCAACGACACGGGTCATTCTGACGCGTCTGCCGGTGCGCAGTTTGCGCTGAACCAGGACAAACTCGTCGACTTTGCCTACCGCGCGATGCACGAGATGACAGTGCAATCGAAGTCGATCGTGAACGCCTTCTACAGCCGTCCGCCGCGGTTGTCGTACTACCAGGGCTGCTCCACGGGTGGCCGTCAGGGCATGATGGAGGCGCAGCGTTATCCCGACGACTTCGATGCCATCATTGCCGGCGCGCCTGTCTACAACATGGTGCACATGAACGTCTCACAGACGGCGTTGCAAGTGCACATGCTGAAGAATCCGGAACGCATCGTTCCTCAAAGTAAGGTGACGCTGCTCGCGAATGCCGTCGTGGGTGCATGCGACGCCAATGATGGCGTGAAGGACAACATCATCAACAACCCGCGCGCGTGCAAGTTCGATCCCGGCACGCTTGCGTGCAAGGCCGGCGACGGTCCTGACTGCCTGACCCCTGCGCAAGTGGAGACCGCGAAGCAGTTTTATCTTCCGGTCAAAACGAAGTCCGGTGAGGTCGTCTATCCGGGGCGGTCACCTGGAGTCGAATCGGGATACGCGGCACGCATTCCGGTTGTCGGCAAGCCGGTGAGCCCGTTGTGGGGAGACATGCCAAGGTTCGTCGGCCACCGCGATGCGAACTGGGACACGATGTCGTTCGATCTCGACAAGGACCTTGTGCTCACCCTGAAGAATGCCAGCTTCATCGAAGCCAGCGATCCCGATCTCGCGAAGTTCAAGGCGCGAGGAGGAAAACTTCTCTTGTGGCACGGCTGGGCGGATCCAGGGCCGGCGCCAGAGAACACGATCAATTACTACTCGCAAGCGGCAAAGGCCAGTGGCGGCGGAGCGACCGACGACTGGATGCGGTTGTTCCTGCTTCCCGGCGTCGCCCATTGTGGCGGTGGAGTCGGGCCGGACCAGGCTGACTTCCTCGGTGCGATGGAGCGTTGGCGCGAGCAGGGCGTGGCACCGGCACAGATCACGGCATCACGTAACGCCGGTCGCGGCGGTTTGACGCCGATGACGCGACCGTTGTGCCCATTTCCGCAGGTCGCCAGGTACAAGGGCTCGGGCAGCACAGACGAAGCGGCGAACTTCGTCTGCGCCGCACCGTAACGGCGTAACGGGGTCAGACCCCTTGATACACGTGCACTCAAGGGGTCTGACCCCGGCCGACGCTGACGCTCACCGGGCGCGGGTGACGTTGGCCGAAAACACCTTCTCGCGTCGATAGACGAACAGCAATCCTAGCGTCGGATCTATGCCGACGCTGTTGCTGTTTGCGCTTCTGCAGGCGACCGATCGAGTCTCCGGCAACGTGACCGACGCGACGGCGCTGCCGTTGCCCGGCGCGATTGTCGAACTGGACGGTCGCATTGTCGCGATCTCAGACGACCGCGGCGCCTTCGAGATCATCGTACAGCCTGGCACATCCCCGCGATTTCGGGTCACCCTCGACGGATTCGAACCCTACGAATCGACACTGCTGCCGGGCACATCGAATCTCAACATCACGCTCGTCGTCCGCCGTTTTGAAGATCGCGTTCGAGTCACGGCGCGCCCGCCGCAAGCGCCCGTCGACCCGGTGTTCGCCCGCCAGCCAATCGACGTCTACCGGACTCCAGGCGCGCAGGGCGATTTGTTTCGGGCCCTCCAGACATTGCCAGGCGTGGCCGCGCCCGACGAAGCCGCTGGTCTGTTCGTCAGGGGAGGCGACGTTGGTGAGGTGCTGGTCTCGCTCGACGATGCGGTGATTGCCCACCCGTATCGCTATGAGACGCCTACGGGCGGCTTTCGCGGCGCCGTTGATCCGCTGCTGATCAGTGGCCTCGCCTTCAGCACGGGCGGCTTTTCCGCGCGTTACGGCAATGCGCTCAGTGCGGTGGTGGATCTGCGCGGGCTCGATCGCCCTGAGCTGCCGGAAATGTCGGGGACCGTCGGCCTCGCTGGTGCAGCCGCTTCGATCGCGGCACCGTTGGACGACCGCGTGGGTGTGCGCGCCGCTGCCAATCGCACGTTCACAGGCTTGCTCTTCGCCGTCAACGGGACTCCGCGCCGGTTCGACCCGGCGCCGGAAGGATGGGATGCATCGCTAGGACTGAGCTGGGATCTGGAAAACGCCGGCCGCCTCAAGACGTTTGCGCTGGTACAACGAGATTCGGTCGGAACGGAGGTCGAAAAGGATGCCTTTGCAGGATGGCTTCGCTCATCTAGTCAGCACGGCTTCGCCGCAGCGCGCTGGGATGGATCGGTAGGCACGTGGACGACATCAGCCACGTTTGGCAACGACATTTACTCACGGGGCACCGCCGTCGGTGCGCTTGCTCTCGATATCGAAGACCAGACCCAGTCGTGGAGGATCGACGCGGCGCGCCCCGGTTCGCATCGCTTCGACTGGCACGTGGGCAGCAACGGCGCCTTCACTCAGACTGCCATGACGGGTCGCGTGCCGTTGACCGGTGGCGATCTGGCCGGCATCACGGGTGACTCGGCTTTCGATGTGGACGCGCGCGATTGGTACGCCGGCGCGTATCTCGAAGCGACGACGGCAATCGGCATTGTGTCGACGACGACCGGTGCGCGGGTCGACCGGTTTGGCAAGGCGCGCGCGACCACGGTGGATCCAAGAGTGAATGTGCGCGTCGCCGCGGGCCGCTCGCGCGCCTTTCGTTATGCCACAGGTATCTATCACCAGGCGCCCGCGCCCTCCTATTACGACACCGTCCGCGGCGCGGCACGCCTTGTACCTATGCGCGCCGTCCATCACATCATCGGATACGAAACGGGTCGCGAAGCCGAAGGCCTCTACCTGCGCTTTGAAGGCTACGCGAAGCGATATCGCCACCTGCCCCTCGAACACGCTGAGCTCGAATACAGCAGCGACGGCATCGGCTGGTCGCACGGCGTCGATCTGTTCTCGCAATGGCGCACCAGCCGGCTCGATATTCGTGGGATGGCAAGCTGGCTCAATGCGAGACGGCGATGGACGCCGGCCGACCAGCGCGATCGATACGACCTGCCCGACGGAACGTGGCGGCCAGATTTCGAGATCCCCTGGTCGATGCAACTCGTGGCCCTCGTGCCAGTCGATCGGGGCGTCGCGTTCGCCGGCTCCTGGCGGAGCGCCGCGGGGCGCCTGCACACACCCATCATCGGGAGACTTCAGAGTAGCAACGGATTCGCTCCCGTCTTTGGCGCGATCAATTCCGAGCGATTGCCGCGCTACGAGCGCGTGGATCTTGGCGTGAACTGGCTGGTTCCGGCTGGTGCCGCCGCCGTCGTGTTCTTCGCGTCGGTCGACAACGTGCTCGGTCGGGTCAACTTCTTCGATTACCGCTACGCACCCGACTACTCGTCACGTCATCCGGTCGTGCCGACGTCGCAGCGGTCGGTTTACGTCGGCGCGACCTTCAGGAGGTGATCATGCGCGTCATCTGTGTGCTTCTGCTGCTTGTCGGGGTCAGACCCCTTGACACCGATCAACTCAAGGGGTCTGACCCCGATTGGGGCGCGACGACGACGCGACTCGAAAAGGCGGCGCTGGAGGGGACGTCTCAGGATCTGAGAGCCATACGCACAGACCTGACGCAACGAGTGAGCGCCGCTGGTCCGGACGAGGCGATGCTGCGCTACACCATCGCCTACGCGTCCCATCGCATGGCCACCTCGCCAGACGTGCCGGACAAGGAGCGCAAGGATCTGCTGGACGACGCCGTTGCTCAACTGCAACAGGTCATCAAGCGAAACTCGAAAGATGCCGAGGCTCACGCGCTGCTCGGATCAGTGTACGGCCTGCAGATAGCCGAATCACCCGTGGTAAGAGGCATGACGCTTGGACCGCGTGCGAACGCGGCTCTCGACCGCGCATCCGAGATCGACAGCGGCAACCCGCGTGTGCTCCTGCTTCAGGGTGTGAGCGCCTTCAACACACCCGCCATGTTTGGCGGCGGGACAGACAAGGCCCAACAGTTTCTCGGCCGCAGCCTCGATCGCTTTGCTATGGAGCCCGCCGATAAGCCGTGGCCGAACTGGGGCCGGTTCGACGCGCACGTGTGGCTGGGACAGGCGTTGCTCAAGAAGGGCGACCGATCGGGAGCGCGCGCCGAGTACGATAAAGCACGATCCCTGGCGCCCAATTCGGGGTGGTTGCGCTACGTGCTCATGCCCGCACTCGATACGAAGAAGTGATGCGGATGAACCCGATTATCGACCTATCCGATCGTCTCCCGGTGCGTCGCATGTGGTTGATCGTCTGCGCCTGGGTCGCGATCGCACTCGTGCAGGCGATCACTCTCTACTCGCAGGAGGGGCTGCGGTTCACCCATGCGATCGTCAGCGTGGCTCTGAACTATTCGATCATGGCCCCCCTCGTCTGGGCCTCGTGCCGTCTCAACGTGCGGTGGCGGTTGTGGCGTCGTCCACCGCTGCGCGCGATCGTGGCCTACCTCGGATTGGGCCTGATTGGGATCACGATCTGGTGCGCGCTCGAGCTCGCGGCGATGCGACTCTGGGTCGGCCCTCGCTTCTGGAACATCGTGTTTGAGGGCACGTGGATGTATCAGTTGCTAGGTGCGGTGTTCACCTACGGGGCCGCGTTCGGACTCGGCCTCGTGGTGCAGACATTCGACCGTGAGCACGAGTTCCGCGAGCACAAGGCACGGCTCGAGGCCACCGCGCACGCCGCTGAAATCGACGCGATCAAAGGTCAGCTTCGGCCACACTTCCTGTTGAACTCGCTCAATTCCATCCTGGTGCTGATTGACGACGATCCGGCCGAGGCGCGCCGGATGATTAGCCGCCTCTCGTCGCTCCTGCACACCGTGTTCGATGGTCTTGACGAGCCATTCGTTCCGCTCGCTCGCGAGCTCGACATGGTGCGCGACTATCTCGAGGTGGAGCGGATCCGGTTCGGCGATCGGCTGCAATTCACCGTGGAAGCTGATGGCGGCGCTGCCGGTGCGCTCGTGCCGCCGCTGTTGTTGCAGCCGTTGGTGGAGAATGCCGTGCGCCACGGTATCGAGCCAAATGCTGGCCCGGGAAGTCTCCGTGTGGAGGCACAGGCCGAGAGTGGGCGTTTACGAATCCGAATCGCCAACACAGTAACGAGCACAAACGGTCGTGGCGGCACGGGACGTGGTCTCGCGCTGACTCGCCATCGTCTGCGGACTGTCTATGGCGATGAGGGTATCGGCTTCAGCGCCGGACCGGACGCCGGCGGATTCGCGGCGAGTCTCGACTTGCCGATGGTGCCGCACGGTGTCTGATCGGATTCGCCTGATCGTCGCCGATGATGAGGCGCTGGCGCGGCGTCTGATCAGGAAGTACACGGCTGGGTGCGCGGGTGTCGAGATTGTTTGCGAGTGCACCGATACGTCGTCGCTGGCGATGGCGCTCGTCGATGTTCCAGCCGAAGCGGCCCTTGTCGATGTGCGGATGCCAGGGGAGGATATCTTCGACGTCATCGCACACGTCGCCGAGCAGCATCGCTTGCCGGCGCTTGTTTTCGCGACGGCCTACGATCGCTACGCCGTGCGTGCGTTCGATGTGAATGCCGTGGACTACCTGGTGAAACCTTTTACGGCGTCGCGCTTCGAGTCGACGATTGCGCGGCTACGCGGTCGAGGGGCCGGTGGAACGACAGGCGTCCCGCGGCTGCTGCGTGATCTGGGACGACGGCCCGATCGATTGCTCGTGCCTGATGGCCAGCGCATGGTGCCACTCGCGCTCACGAGCATCCAGTGGATCCGGGCCGAGGGTGATTACGCGCGCATCCATGCCGATGGCAAGACCTACCTGGTCTACCGCACGCTCAACGACCTCGAGATGCGGCTCGATGATGCGGAGTTCCTGCGCATCCACCGATCAGCAATCGTGCGGCTCGATCAAATCGCTGAAGTGCAGCCCGCCGGGAGCAGCCGATATCGGGTCACGCTCCTGGATGGCACGACCCTCATCGTCAGCCGAAGTCGAGCAGCGACCCTCAAAGGACTGATCCTGTAGGGGCGTCGACCATTTTGTAAGCAGAGCGATCAAGTCCTCACACTTCGGCGCGCAATGGCGCGGCACGTGCCTTGCGACGTAGCCCGTTGTGCGGGCTTCAACGCGAATTTTGTACTCGTTGCGACTACCGCACAACGGGCTGGCGCGCGAAGCGCGCCAAGAGATGCTGCGGACCAGTCGAGGGCTTCGCCGGGATATCGAGGCGGAGCTCGTGACTGGTTCCTATGGACATGTCTATGTCGGAGCGTGATGTGAAAGACTCTCGTCAGTGTCCGCATTGTGGGGCGCCGGTCGATTCGCCGTCAGGAACGTGCTGGACGTGCGGTCAGGTGATCGCGACCGCCGAACCGGCGGTCAGGGCGGCTGAACCCGCGTTTCTGGCCACCGAGTCCGCGCCGATCGACAGGCCGGTCACGATGGAGGCCGACGCGACGGATCAGATCCCGTTGGTCGACTGGAAAGAACCGGAGCCGGTGGCGGCGACCGTGCAACCTCGCGAGGCGGTGCCCGCGCGCGAGAAGAAGTCGTGGTCGCTTGCTCTTGTCGGTGGCGCCGGAGTCCTCGTGTGTGTTATCGCAATCGTCGTACTGCAATCGCTGCAGCCGGCCGCATCGCCTCAGCCAGTCGCAACGATCCAGCCTTCTCAAACGAAGCCAGCTCCTGCCGCTCCGGTCGTCGATTCATCGCCGGCACCCAAGTGGGTCGGCAACCGGCAGGCGACGTGGGCCAACGACGGATCGAAGACGATCTCATTCGAGCTGCAAGCCACACATGACGTGAACGTGTGGATGTCGCGCGTCCGCCCGCTTCTCGTCGTCCGGTGTCTCTATCGCACCACCGAGGTGTTCGTAGCGATCCAATCAGCGGCGAGCATCGAAGGACAGGCGGGCAGCCATACCGTGCGTCTGCAGATCGACGATGATCAGGAAGTGGCGCAGCAATGGACCGACTCGGTGACGGGTCAGGAGCTCTTTGCGCCGAACAGTGTTGCGGTCGCCCGACGTCTGGCGACCGCGGAGCGGCTGCGTTTCAGCTTCACGCCGTACAATGCGCAGCCGGTGACCGCCGAATTTTCGGTGCAAGGCTTCGACAAGCTTGCCGGTCTGGTCGGGAACACCTGCGGCTGGAAGCTCGAAGAATCTCGCCCGCAGCCGGATCGGAATGCGAAGCTGACGCGACGCTGAAGTCTCGGCGGGTCCAGGG
>Ga0209382_10006225_pt1 | contig 15379 bp, 10 predicted proteins | sample SoiMetdeltSBSDD5_FD_187599 | JGI IMG/M metagenome (GOLD analysis project Ga0209382, IMG submission 187599) | Bulk soil microbial communities from a Populus tree surrounding site in Tennessee, USA - Soil MetaG P. deltoides SBSDD5 (SPAdes) (version 2) | ecosystem: Environmental > Terrestrial >... | reverse complement strand
AGGCGCCTTTTTCATACCCGAAGAGTTCCGCCTCCAGGAGTGTGGCGGGCATGGCCGCGGCGTTCAGCACAATAAAGGGGCGCTCGGCACGTGGACTAAGACGATGTAACAGCCCGGCAATGAGTTCCTTCCCCGTACCGCTTTCCCCCGTCAGCAAGACTGTGGCCTGGGACGGGGCCACCTGCTGGACCATCTGATAGACACGGTTCCAGGTCGGACTTGAGCCAATCACGTGCGCCCGCGCAAACTGATCACGAACCTGGCGTTTCAGGAGCAGATTCTCCACCACGAGGGCCCGCATGGCCAGCGCTTTCTGCACCACTCTGAGTACCTCATCTTCGCCAAATGGCTTGACGAGGTAGTCGAACGCCCCCTCCTTCATGGCCGACACGGCGGTGGAGATATCACCATGGCCGGACATCATCACCACAGCAATACCCGTATCCTCCGCTTTCACCTGGCGCAGCACCGTCAGGCCGTCCATTTTGGGCATTTTCACGTCGCACAGCAGGAGATCCACCTCATGTTGCTCGATGTAGGTAAGCCCTTCTGTTCCAGAGGCAGCGGTGAGCACTGTGTACCCCTCGCGCTTGAGAATCACCTCGAGGGCGCGCAGGGTGCTGCGTGCATCATCCACGATCAGAATAGTGGCCATGCGCGTCGGTCCTCCCTGAGTTATATGACTGGTGCGTCCCCGATGCGTCCTGCGGCATGCCTGAGCAAAGCAGGGCTTCCAGATGTCTCACTACCGAAGGCCAAACGCCGATACAGCCTTGGCTAAAAGCTGATGACTGATCCATATAACCATTCTAACACACTCGCTGCCACACGTGGGAGAGGTCCCTCTCAAAATGAGACTGCATATCATTTTGAGAGTACAGACAAAACACACAACCGTAGCATAGAGTCGGCCAGTGTTGCGGACTCCCCGAGAGATATCCCAGTAACGTGCGCCGCTCGAGGTGTTGTAGCGCTACGAGCATACAGCACCTTCTGGCCCCTGGTCGGCAAGCCAACGAAGGCTGTGTCACGGCCAAGACCGGCGTCTTGGTGGTCCTCACTGTAAGAGCCGTCTAGGTTCCTATAACAGCAATACCTTATAGCAAAATTTATGCCGACACTACCCCCCTCTCCTAATTCCCCTGGTCAAGAGAGTACAAGTAGCTACCAGCGCTAAGCAGAGCAGCTGTACGGCTGTCTGATGCAAGCCGATGTCCACCGTAACTGTGATGGGCAGTAGCTCCTGGTCTAATCACGGCTGTGTTCTGCCACCTATTTGGCATGCCTGGCCATATGCTCCTGCTTCGCCATCTGCCAGCGCTGCGCAAGTTCTGCTGCCTGTTCCACACTGAAGAGCTGACGCGCCACGTCGAAGATGTCACCCTCCTCTTCCTCGATATGGTCCTCGACATACTCATCGAGCACCTCAAGCTTCTCGTTCCATGCTTCATCGTCCATGCGCGACGCGGCTAACTCATCGAGAAGATCCTGGACCAATTCGTGATCATCGAGAGCCTCCTCCACCAGTTCCGGTGTCCCCTCAGCCTCCCGGAGAGCAGGATACCATACTCGCTCTTCGGCGTGAGCATGGAGTTCGAGCTCCTCTCTAAGCTGCGCAAATAACTGTTCAGAGGTTTCAGAAAAGCCCTCCGCCGCTTTCAATCGTCTAAAGAGATTGGCTACTTCTTGATGGTCTTTCTTAATGAGACTATAAATGTCCATGGCGCTCTCCCTGATTTTTCATTAACATACAGTGCTTTTGTTAAGACTCTTTTCCTAACTTTGAGATAGAAAAGGCATAAACTGTGCCAGCCTGATAGAGCTACAGTGTATTTGGCACAAACCTTGCCCAGTTCTTTTGTATACCGTTAGATTGGGAGATTTTTCCTGGTTGATTATAGCCATTCGAAGTGTACCGGGTGCTGAAGCCGAGAGGCAGTTTCGTCATACTCAACTCCTCCTATCGAGGAGCACCAGACATCGACCGCCTGGAAGTGGAGCGGCTGGCTCCGCAGCATCACTTCGCGATCTTGGAGAATGGTGCACGGCCGTCTCACGTCTGGAACGGCTTAGCCTGGTGGTTGAGGCGGCTCTAAAGTCGTGGTGGACTAGATGTGGGATGCACCAGTTCAGGCCGGCAGGCGTGGAGCGCTGCGATCACCGACGCCCTACCCGGGCGCACAGCAATGACCCTGACAATTGCCACATCCAGCCCCTCAGCCAGGCGTCGAAAGGCCATCGCAGCCCCCTCTGGGGTACCATAATAGCCCACGCGCTTGAGCAACTCCGGCGGAAAGGCGTCGGCAATCTCGTCGGGCGTGGCTCCCTGTTGCCGCATCTGGTCGAGATCAGCCAGAGCCGCAGTGTAGCCCATGCGCTCAAAATGGGCCCGATAGCCTAACTGTCGCTCCCGTTCCGTGGGGACCCACTGGCCCAGGGCGTAGCCCATGGTGGATCGGGCAAAGGCCCGCCGGGCGACCTCCACATCATGATCCACACAGACGCGGATATACTCGATAATCTGCACCTGCTTGGGGTCCCGGTCGGCCCGCCTCGCGCCCTCGGCGATGCGTTCCCGGCTCCAGGCGATTTGCTCCGGCGTACACCAATTCAGGCATACACCATCGGCCAACTCGCCAGCGAGGCGGAGCATCTCTGGCCCCAGGGCTCCTAGATACACCGGGGTATGGGGCGCAGGACTCACAGCCAGCTTGACACCCTGGAGGGTCACCACTTCCCCGTGGTAGGTGACCTCATCGCCGGTAACCAGTCGACGCACGGTTGTGAGATAGTCCCGCATCAAGGCCAGCGTTGAGAATCGCGGGAGGCCGAGGCTCTGTCGTGTCCTGGGACGGTACGCACCTCCAGCACCAATTCCCATGATGAAACGGCCCCCTGTCAGCTGGCTCACGGTGCCGCCGCTCATGGCAAAGGCGATTGGCGTACGGTACAGCACGGGTGAGACCCCAATGCCAGTGGTGAGTCCTTCCGGAATCACCTGACAGCTTGCGGCCCAGCGCTGACTGCAGAGCTGGAAGGCGTCCTGGCCGGTACTTTCCGGGGTCCAGATGCTCGTGTAGCCTAACCTGGCCGCTTCCTGGGAGAGGGCTGCCTGGTCGGCAAATGAAAGGTTCAGGGTTGCATCCAAGCCAATGCCGATGTCCATAGCCATTCCTCTTGCGTATGTCGAGCACGCGACCCGAAGTTTATCAGTGCTCCTGCTGCGGCTGCTGACGCTGAGCGAACCATTGTCTGAGCAGGCCGTCCCTATACCGCTCCATCTGGAACTCTGGACTCAGCCCAATATTGGGCTTGACTTGAGCCTGCGCCTCCTGATCGAGGCGCGCCATATCTTCCTCACTGAGTCGTGCCACAAACAGTGCAAACTGCAGCTCTCGCTCACGCTCCTTCAAACGAAGGAGGGCAGCAAGTTCCTCTTCGAGTTGCTGATTCCGTACTTCCTGAGCCCGAACTTTACGGCTTTTGTAGCCCTCGGGTGGATTGATGTAACCAGCGCGTAATTGCGCAAATAAGAAGCCGTGGGGATTTTGAATGGGTTTACCCTTCCCCTCCTTCACCGCACTCACGCATGCGTTCGCCATATCGAGAAAGTCCTGCAGCTCTTCGCTGGTCTCAAACTGATCGAGGTACGGCAGCAACGAGCGGGGATTCAGATCTTCAAAAACGGCTTCGAGAATAACCCCCTGTAGTAGTAGTTTTTTACTACTACTACTACAAAAGATTGGGTGATCTACCGGGTGATCCACTAGGTGATCCATCAGGTGATTCATTGGGTGATCCATCAGGTGATTTGCTTTCGTTTGGCCAGCCGTCGGTTCTTCCGATACTTCAAGAGATTCTGTGAAGACCAGCGCCTGCTGAGTGATCTGTTGGAGTTTTCTCAAGAGCCTGTTTTTGTTGCCCTGTAGCATAATCTTTTGGGGGAGCACGGTGGCAGCAAACCCTATCCGTCCGCCACAATTACGTCGCCCGTCATAGCGTATAAGCCCTTCTTGACGCAACTTTTTTAGACAGCTTTTCAGAGTGTACTCTGAGATATGAGTTTCCCTGGCGATCTGCGGTAGGCTTGTCACCTTTCCATTGACCTCTTTGAGGCAGAAATACAACATGGCCTGGTTTTCAGTCAGTAGGACACCCGCGTCCGCAGATGAGGTGGGTAAGAGCTGTAGTTGTAGAAGTGATTCATTGGGTGAACCATCAAGTGTATCAGGTGAACCATCAAGTGTATCAGGTGAACCATCAGGTGTATCAGGTGAACCATCAGGTGTATCAGGTGAACCATCAGGTGTATCAGGTGAACCATCAGGTGAAGCAAAGGGCGTAAAAATGTGCGGATTTGTACTGATAAGCCCAGCATTTTCAAAGCCTTTTTTCTCTTTGACACCCTCTGTTTCATCTAATGGGCATTGGGTGATCGATTCGGTGAATTCACCGCTTGAGGGAGGGGCACCTCCCTGCAGCGCGGTAGGCTGTGTATCATTGTCGGAGGTGATCCCTCGTATCTTCTGAGCCACTTCCTGGAGCCGGTCATCACTGAAGGCGCCGTAGCTTTCAATGAGCTTCAGTCGTCGCCTTTCGCGAGGCTTAGCCTCATCGCGTTCGGCCTTAGGCTCTCCTGTGGACATGCGCGTAACCCCTTCCTCTAGGGTTCTTCATGGCTGTCCAGAGAAAAAATCTCCAGTAACTCTCTGGCCAGGGCTCTATAGGCTTTGGCTCCAAGAGTTGTCGGGTCATAGCGGATAATGGTCTTTCGCTCGTTTTCGGCACGCTGAAAAGCCGCATTGACAGGGATCATGGTCTTGAAAATCTGGTCCGCAGGGAAATGCTTGTTGAGCTGATCAATACTGACCCGGGTCATGGCAGTTCTTCGATCAACTTGATTAATTAACAGACGCAGGAACCGTAGGTCCGCGTTACCATTGGCACGAATATCGTTGATGAGATCGACCGCTTTCAGCAGACCTTCAACGGAGAACGCAGAGCCGGCCCAGATTGGCACGATGACAAAGTCTGACGCATGTAGGGCACTGACCACGAAAAACCCTATATTTGGTGGGCAATCAAGGAGGGCAAAATCATACTGTTGCTGCACATAGTCCCGAATACGCCGCCGAATGATTTCGAAGCTATCTGGGAGCGTTTTCAGCAGTGGGGGTTCAAGAGCACTCGTGTCGTTCGTATTCGGAAGACAAAAGAGTTTTTCATATTCTGTCGGGTAGATGCACTGTCCGATGTTCATCTCAGGCTCAGTGCACACCTCATAGAGCGTATCTCCCCCAGGGTCTCTAGCGCACAAAATACTCGTTGCATTACACTGAGAATCCATGTCGATAACGAGAACGCGCTGGCCACGGCGCGTTAGGGCATGGGCAAGGTTGACGGCTACGGTGGTTTTCCCAACGCCTCCCTTGTTGTTCACGATTGAGATAATGTGGCCCACGCGTTGCCCTCCTATGCAGTATCTAAACTAATATACACCTGCATATTATGTTGCAACTACTTCTGAGTCAAGCAGAAAGGTATGTAGATAGGATGTACATGGGGTGGAGGTAATATGCATTTAGGTGTAAAGGAGTAATTCTCAGTGACTACTCTGCCTTAGGGACGTATGTCTCCCCTCACACACATCCCCATTATCTCTCATTTTGAGAGGCAACCTGGATCGACTTTTGGATGGTGCGTACCGCCTTCCTCAGCGTCTACACTGGTGGTGCGTCACGCGCCCAGCCTTAGAGGCTGGTTTCCTGGCACATAACTTGCAGGTGTATAGACTACCGCGCAGCTCTCTCGTGTCCTGCAACAGGACAGCAATCTCTACTTCACGACAGAGCATGATAGCCTCCGTATCACACGCTCTAGGGAGCCAAAGCTATGCGAGTTTGGCCGGGAAATTCATATCCGCTCGGAGCCACATGGGATGGCAAAGGTGTGAATTTTGCCCTCTTCTCCGAGCATGCTACTGGGGTGGAATTATGTTTATTCGACACTGTGGACGCTGACAAGGAGACATACCGTATTTCCTTGACCGAACACACCGACCGGGTTTGGCATGCCTATCTGCCAGAGGTGTTACCCGGTCAACTTTATGGCTATCGCGTCCATGGCCCTTACACCCCCGAGCAGGGACACCGCTTCAATCCAAACAAGATCGTGCTCGACCCCTATGCCAGGTCAATTGGCCGTGACGTGCGCTGGGCTGACGAACTCTTTGGCTACTGCATGGACGACCCCGAAGCCGATCTGTCCTGCGACGAGCGTGACAATGCGGCGTATGCCCCTCTAGCTGTGGTCATTGACTCGGCTTTTACCTGGGGGGATGACCGCCCACCGCGTACGCCATGGCACAAGACCATTATCTATGAACTCCACAGCAAGGGGTTTACCGAACTACACCCCGATGTCTCGGAAAGGCTGCGTGGTACATACGCCGGGCTGGCATCAGAGGCTGCCATCCAGCATCTGATACGTCTTGGCATTACGGCCGTCGAACTCCTGCCGGTGCACCACTTTCTCAATGATCGTCACCTCGTTGAACGCGGCCTCACCAATTACTGGGGCTACAACACCTTGTCGTACTTTGCGCCTGAGAGCCGCTATGCCGCGCCGCATCTGCCTCAAGATGCTGTCCAGCAGTTCAAAATGATGGTCGCTGCTCTCCACGCCGCTGGTATCGAAGTGATCTTGGACGTGGTCTACAACCACACAGCCGAAGGCAGCCATCTCGGCCCTACGCTGTCACTGCGCGGCATCGACAATGCCGCGTATTACAAATTGTCACCGGAAGACCCTCGTTACTACATGGACTACACTGGTTGTGGCAATTCGCTCAACATGCGTCATCCGCGTGTGCTCCAGCTCATTATGGACAGTCTACGTTACTGGGCCACCGAGATGCACGTTGATGGCTTCCGCTTTGATCTCGCCAGCACTCTGGCTCGGGAACTCTATGAAGTCGACCAACTCGGGGCCTTTTTTGACATCATCCACCAGGATCCGATCTTGTCCCAGCTCAAGCTCATTGCTGAACCGTGGGACCTGGGGGTCGGGGGATATCAGGTAGGCAATTTTCCAGTACTCTGGAGTGAGTGGAACGGCAAATACCGCGATGTTGTCCGCCGCTTCTGGAAAGGCGACGGAGGTCTCTTATCAGAGTTTGCTACGCGTCTGAGCGGGAGCAGCGATCTCTATCAGAGTGATGGGCGCATGCCCTATGCCAGCATCAATTTTGTCACCTGCCACGACGGCTTCACACTGCACGATCTGGTCAGTTATAACGAGAAGCACAACGAAGCGAATGGCGAGAATAACCAAGACGGGGCCAATGACAACAATAGCTGGAACTGTGGTGTCGAAGGTCCCACTGACGATCCTGCCATTCGCGCCCTACGCTGGCAACAAATGCGGAATATCATGACCACCCTGCTGCTGTCCCAAGGTGTGCCTATGCTCCTGACCGGCGACGAGATCTGCCATAGTCAGCAGGGCAATAATAATGCCTATTGCCAGGACAACGAGCTGACCTGGCTCAACTGGGAGATCACTGAGGAGCAGCAGGCATGGCATGAATTCGTGCGCTCGCTGATCCATCTCCGGCGCACCCAACCCGTGTTTCAGCACCGCAAATTCTTTCAGGGCCGGGCTATCCATGGCGAGGGCATCCAGGACATCTCGTGGTTCGAGCCCTCAGGCCAGGAGATGACCGAAGAAGCCTGGAATACTGGATATGCGCGCTGCCTTGGGGTGCGCCTGGCCGGTGATCTCATTGGAGAGGTGGACGAGCGCGGTGAGGATATTGTGGGCGATACCATGCTGCTGCTGCTCAATGCCCATTATGAGGCCATTCCTTTTACGCTGCCGGCGACGCGGGAAGGGGAACTGTGGGAGTGTCTGCTCGATACCGCTGACCCCCAGGGCATGCTTCTGGCGTGCACCGGCGGGCAGCAGTATGAACTTCAGGGTCGCGCCATGGCTGTCTTACGGATCAGGGCGCAGCAGGAAGAAGCCCCATAACTTCTGGCAACTGCCGCCGTAGAGGCAAACTAAACTGTATGGAAGCAAGCCAACATAGGATCCAGCAGGGCCACGCATCAGACCTCAGGCAACACCGACGGCTCCCTGTGGGAGCGGACATGCTCCCCTCGGGGGGTGTGCATTTCCGCGTCTGGGCCTCGCGGCGTCAGCGTGTTGAGGTCGTACTCGAAGGTGGGCCTGGACATCGCTTCGAGGCAGAGCCAATATCTGTCATCCTTGAGCCCGAAGGGGATGGCTACTTCTCAGGACTGGTGTCTAAGGCCAGTGCTGGCACGTTCTACCGTTACCGGCTGGATGGGGGTGTAGAGTCCTATCCAGATGTTGCCTCACGCTTTCAGCCCCATGGCCCCCATGGCCCGTCACAAGTCGTTGATCCCGGTGCTTTCCAGTGGCACGACCAGGGCTGGCGTGGTGTGCCTCTAGAGGGGCAAGTGATGTACGAGATGCACCTGGGGACCTTTACTCCCGCCGGCACGTGGGAAGCAGCGATTGGTGAACTGCCAGCGCTGGCAGAGCTGGGCATGACCGTGCTCGAAATCATGCCTATTGCGGACTTCGCGGGTCGTTTTGGTTGGGGCTACGACGGCGTCAATCTGTTTGCCCCCACACGCCTCTATGGCACCCCTGACGACTGCCGTCGCTTTATTGATCAGGCGCATGCACTGGGACTAGGCGTGATCCTGGATGTGGTTTACAACCACCTGGGAGCAGATGGCAATTTTCTGACGCAGTTTTCCCCAGAATATTTTACGGATCGCTACACCACAGACTGGGGCCAGGCCATTAACTATGCAGGCGAGCATGCCGGTCCTGTGCGCGAGTTTTTCCTCGCCAATGCCAGCTACTGGATCGAGGAATTTCACTTCGACGGCCTGCGCCTGGATGCCACTCAGAACATTTATGACACTTCCACGGACCATATTCTTCTGGCCATTGCCCGCCGCGTGCGGCGGGCGGCCCATGGACGTGCCACCCTCCTGGTGGCTGAAAACGAACCACAGCATACCAAACTGGTCCGCCCGCCAGAGCGCGGCGGATATGGCCTCGACGCACTCTGGAGCGATGATTTCCACCACAGTGCTATGGTGGCACTCACCGGGCATCGTGCGGCCTATTACACCGACTATCAGGGGACACCGCAAGAATTTATTTCTGCTCTCAAGTGGGGCTATCTCTACCAGGGGCAACGCTATACGTGGCAACAGCAGCGGCGCGGCACCCCGGCCTTTGATCTCAAGCCTGCAACGTTTGTGACCTTTCTGCAGAATCATGACCAGATTGCCAACTCTGGCCGCGGGCTGCGCTGTCACGTCCTGACCAGCCCTGGTCGTTACAAGGCGCTCACCGCCCTGCTGCTCCTCGGGCCAGGCACGCCCCTACTGTTCCAGGGCCAGGAATTCGCCGCCTCGAGCCCCTTTTGCTTTTTTGCTGACTGCACAGGCGAACTCGCCCGGCTGACGTGCCAGGGCCGTGCAGCATTTCTCGGCCAGTTTCCAGGCCTGGCACACCCTGACATGCAGGCCCGTCTGCCCAATCCTACCGATCCTCAGACCTTTGCGGACTCGAAGCTCGACCTGTCCGAACGGCAGCACCACGCGGAGATATACACCCTGCACCGCGACCTGTTACAATTGCGGCAGACAGACGCGGTGTTTCGGTTGCAGCGCCCTGGCGGTGTGGACGGTGCTGTACTGGGGCCGGAAGCATTTGTGCTGCGCTTCTTTGGGGCGCATGGTGACGATCGCCTGCTGGTCGTGAATCTCGGGAGCGACCTGCATCTGTCTCCGGCCCCAGAACCGTTGCTGGCTCCACCCGAGGGTATGGACTGGACGATCCTGTGGTCCAGTGAAGACCCACGCTACGGAGGGGATGGCGTGACACCGCTGGAGGACGAAGACAACTGGCATCTGCCAGGCCACACCGCGACCGTGCTGCGACCCCATACCCGCCAAGGCCAAGAGGGGTAGTCGTCGTGGCGGAGGAAAGAGTTATGCCGGACCTTAACCCCGACTTCCTGGCAACACTACAAGGGGCTGTGATAGCCGCACAGTACTTGCCTGAGTCAACGTATCGCGTGCAATTTCACGCTGGGTTCACGTTCCGGGATGCCCTGCAGATAGTGCCGTACCTACACGACCTGGGCATCACCCACCTCTATGCATCACCGTTCTTACAAGCCCGGCCTGGCAGCACGCATGGCTATGATACAACGAACCATCAAGCTTTTAATCCCGAATTGGGCACTGCCGAGGATTACGAGGGGCTGTGCCAGGTGCTCCAGCTCCATGGCATGGGCCAGGTACTCGACATTGTGCCTAACCACATGGGTGTGGCGGGGAACGCTAACCAGTGGTGGCGCGATGTGCTCGAAAACGGCCCGGCCTCGCCCTATTCCGGCTTCTTCGACATCGCCTGGTATGACTCGCCACGCGTGGAGATGCATGAACGCCTGTTGCTTCCGAGCTTGGGGAAGGCCTATGGCGAGGCCCTGGAGTCCCAGGAGATCCAGCTCCAGTACGCCTCCGGGGCCTTTACCGTACACTACTTTGACCACTGTTGGCCGGTGGCGCCCCAGAGCTATGCCCTCATCCTGGAACAGCGGCGTGATGAACTTGCCACTTTCTTGGGCGAGGTCCCCGAGCCACTGGCAGAGTACGACAGCATTCTCACCGCCATTCGTAACCTGCCGCTGCGCAGCGAGACTGACCCAGCTCGAGTAGCTGAAAGCCAACGCGAAAAGGAGGTCATCAAGCGGCGTCTGGCAGCACTGACCGAGGCGAACCCATCGGTGCGAGCCTTTGTGGAGGACACTATAGCGCTCTTCAATGGCACGCCAGGCCAGCCGGAGAGTTTTGATCTGTTGGATATCCTGTTGCAGGCCCAGGTCTATCGTCTCTGTCACTGGCGTGTGGCCTCGGAGGAGATCAACTACCGGCGCTTCTTCGATATCAACGAGCTGGCCGCGCTGAGTATGGAAAAACCCGAAGTATTTACCGCCACCCACGGGCTGATCTTGCGCTTGCTGAGCGAGGGCAAGGTGCACGGGGTACGCATCGATCATCCTGATGGGCTCTACGATCCGCAGCAGTATTTCCAGCGCCTCCAGCAGCACTACGTCCTCCACATGGCCCAGCGGCTCCGTGAGGCCGATGCGACGTTCCAGGAACTCTGTGAGGAGGAGATCACCGTACTCCTCGACACCACGCTGGCCCAGGCCAGTAATACAGCAGAGGCCGTCCTGTATCGGCCACTCTATATGGTGGTCGAAAAAATTCTTGGCGCGTACGAAACACTTCGGGAGGATTGGCCAGTCTATGGTACGAGTGGCTACGATTTCCTCAACGTGCTCAACGGTCTCTTTGTTGATGCAGAGCAGCGACGCACCTGGACACGTCTGTATCGCGAGTGGACCCAAGACCCGCGTCCCTTTGCCGAGATCGTCTATGGCGCCAAACACCTCATTATGCAGATGTCGCTCTCCAGTGAAGTGTATATGCTGGCGCACCGCCTCGACCGCCTGGCACAGCAGCATCGCGGCTCGCAGGATTTGACGTTCAACAGCCTACGACGGGCGTTGCAGCAGATCATTGCCTGTTTCCCGGTGTATCGCTCCTATATCACCAGCGACGCCTTACACCCGGACGATCGGCGCTATGTCCACCAGGCGGTGTCCCAGGCGCAGCGACGCAATCCCACTGTGAGCCGCGAGCTGTTTGCGTTTGTGCGGGATATGCTGCTGCTGCAATACCATGCCTCGGCGAGCGCGGACGAGCAGGCAGAGCAGCGTCGTTTTGTCGGCAAGTTTCAGCAAGTGACGGCCCCGGTCATGGCGAAGGGCCTTGAGGATACAGCTCTGTATGTTTTCAACCGTCTGCTCTCTTTGAACGAAGTGGGTGGTGATGCGGACCGCTTTGGTGTCTCCCCAGAGGAACTGCATCGCACCTTCTGGGAGCGCCAAGCGAAATGGCCCTGGGCCTTCTCAGCCCTGTCGACACATGATACCAAGCGCAGTGAGGATGTGCGGGCACGGCTCAACGTCTTGTCGGAACTCCCGCACGAGTGGCAGGCCAGCCTGCAACGCTGGAGCGACCTCAATGCCCAGTACCGTCGCGACCTCGATGACGCACCGGTTCCCGATGCGAACGAAGAGTATCTGTTCTATCAAACCTTGCTGGGGGCCTGGCCGCTCGAACCCTACTCGCTGGAAGAATACATCACATTTATCGAACGCATCCAGGCCTATATGTTAAAGGTCCTGCGTGAAGCCAAGGTGCATACGAGCTGGATCAATCCCAACCCGGCATACGAGGAGGCGGTACAGCACTATATAGCCCGGGTCCTCGATACTCAGACGCAGGGGGTATTTCTGGATGATTTTCTCATATTCCAGCGGCGTCTCAGCCACTATGGCCTGTTCAACTCGCTGTCCCAGACCCTCCTGAAAATCACTGCCCCTGGCGTACCCGATACCTATCAGGGCACGGAACTGTGGGATTGGAGCTTAGTTGACCCTGATAATCGTCGTGCCGTTGACTACAAATACCGGTATGACATGTTACGGGCGTTGCAGGAGCGTCTCGCAATGGCTGGGGAGGTCCGGCGTGCTCTGGTACAAGAGCTGCTCACCCACAAAGAAGACGGGCGTATCAAGCTCTACGTCACGGCACTGGCCCTCAACTGCCGCCGCATGCATCCTAGGCTGTTCTCCTCGGGAAGCTACACACCAGCACAGGGACGCGGGGCAAAGGGGCAGTATGTCTTTGGGTTTAGCCGCTGCCAGGGCTATCGTGCGGCGATTGTGGCGGTGCCCAGGCTGATTGGGGGACTACTCGCAGGAACCCACGACGCACCCCTCGGAGAGGCCGTGTGGCAGGATACCCGACTGCTGGTGCCCGGGATCGATTCCCGCTGGGTCTGGCGCAATGTGTTGACGGGCGAGCCCGTGGTCTTTGCCACGGATGACGGCCAACCTACGCTGGCGCTGGCAGAACTCCTAAGGCATTGTCCAGTGGCGCTCCTCGTGGCGCAGGCGGATTTAGGAGTTGCGTAACGTCCCAATCGCCCCACCAAGGATGGCAACAAGAGCGCCAATAAGGGATACAGGCATTATTCCCAAGGAAGCCTGTGAAGCGGTTTGGGCAGTCGCTCCCAGTGCCCCAAGTGTGCCACTTATGAAACTCCCAAGGACCGTCGTGGGCAAACACAGGGTGCATAGCATAACCACACCCCACGTGAGTAGACCATGCAGGATGCCCTCATGGCGGTACGGGGCCTCTGCCACACTGCTTGCCACACCGCTACCAATTAACAGCGCGATGAGGCCGAGGCTCCGCCAACAGAACCCTGGTATACCCTCAAGATCAGCCGTGACGAGCGTCCTGATGCGCATGGGGTCCATGGTGCCGATGCCCACCCCCGCCCCTATAAGCCACTGGTGCAGGTGACCATGCATACTGAGCATGAGTTGGATGAGTAATGCGACGCCAACCCCCGCGCCTACGGCGGGCCATGAAATGCGTCGTAGCACCGGTGGTACACACGTAGCAATGTACTCTCCCGATTGTCGTACGCTGATCATGTCTTTGTCCTCCTCATGCCGCGGTGTGCCTGTGGACTCTACCAGATACACTGCTCAGAGGGGCTCCCCGGTGCAGGTTGTTTTTCTTCCCAAGCGTGTGGCTAGGAGAGACAGCGAACAAGCACCGCTCCTCTGCCCAAGCCCCCCCTGGCATAGAGGGCTTAGGACTTTACTAAGGAGGAAACACGCATCGTGCCTGCGAACACAATGCACTCTCATACATGAGCAAACTTTGTGCCATACGTATCAGACCCTTCTTAATATTCTCGCAGGTTCCCGTCACGAAACCATGACTTCTCTCAAAATGAGGCAAATGGAAGAATAGTTCTCTCGATATGAGAGGGTATGCGCTGTTACCGTCATACCAGGTACGACATTTGCACCTGTGACGTTGGAGAAGCAGCCTGGCTGCAGTACCTTGCACACAGCATAAAGGAGGGAGAGTTATGAATTTCATTCTGTGGCTCATCATTGGCGGCATCCTCGGATGGATCGCCAGCCTCATCATGGGTACAGACGCGCAGCAGGGAGTATTCCTCAACATTGTAGTTGGGGTAATCGGCGCTTTGCTAGCCGGGTTCTTGCTGACGCCGCTCTTTGGCATTGGCACCATTAACCAGAACAACTTTAGCCTGCCAGCGCTCTTTGTGTCGCTGCTCGGAGCGATCGTTCTGCTGGCCATCGTGAACCTCTTTCGCCGTGGCACGGTGCGCTAAGGGTAGAGAGAGTCTGGGTAAGCGAGGTACGGATAGAAGCATGGAGGGCTCAGTTTTCCTATGATACATAAACGTCCCTTTACTATTGATATAGTCATGGCACGCATCTGTGAAGCCATCCGTCCTTTCCCACAGGCGGCGCTGTTTGCGCTGGCTGAGGAGGGGTTCAGTTCACCGTTCGAGCTGCTCGTTGCCTGTGTCATCTCTATCCGTACTCTGGATATAGTCACATTGTCCTGCGCCCACCGGCTGTTTACCCTAGCACGCACACCGCTTACCATGAGCCAGCTTACTCCGGAAGCCATTGACGACGCTATCCACGCCTGCACCTTCCATGAGGCCAAAGCGCCGCAGATACACGCGATTGCGTGCCGAGTTGTGGCTACCCATGGTGGAGTACTGCCGTGTGACGCCGAGATCTTGCGCTCGTTCCGCGGTGTTGGTCCCAAATGCGCTCATCTGGTCCTGGGCATTGCGTGTCAGCAGCCGTTTATTGGGGTCGATATCCATGTCCATCGTGTCACCAACCGTTGGGGCTATGTGTCCGAGCGCACCCCTGAACGCACGATGCTGGCTCTCGAAGCCGTGCTGCCACAGCAGTACTGGGTGGAGATCAACCGTCTGCTGGTACCGTTTGGCAAGCATATTTGTACGGGGAGCCGACCGCGTTGCTCCACCTGCCCGGTGCTCGACATGTGCCAGCAACGAGGTGTCCAGGATCATCGTTAGAGCCTCCATGCTACAGCCGTTGTAATTTTCCTTGCGGGGTTTTATCATAGAGAGGCTGTGTAGCTCTACCTCACAAGGACGTGACACATGGCAGCAAGGAAGGCTTCGAAAGTGACAGAGATCTTTCCCCCTCGCTCGACACGTATCATCGCCATTGCGAACAATAAAGGTGGGGTAGGGAAGACGACGACGGCCATGAATCTTGCCGGTGCTTTCGTGCTCAAAGAGCACAAAGTTCTCGCCATCGACCTTGACCCACAATGTAATGCTTCGATTGCCTTTAATGTGATTGTCGATGCCAATT
>Ga0209382_10006224_pt1 | contig 15379 bp, 14 predicted proteins | sample SoiMetdeltSBSDD5_FD_187599 | JGI IMG/M metagenome (GOLD analysis project Ga0209382, IMG submission 187599) | Bulk soil microbial communities from a Populus tree surrounding site in Tennessee, USA - Soil MetaG P. deltoides SBSDD5 (SPAdes) (version 2) | ecosystem: Environmental > Terrestrial >... | reverse complement strand
TGGCTTCTCGGCAATCAGCGTGATTACGACAAACTGCAAACCGATCAACGCACCTGCAGCCGCTCCGACTATCAGGTAGAAGCTCTCCCATTCCGCGAACTGCGACATGTGGTCACCCTTGTTCTGCAGTGGTCACCCTTGTTCTGGAGTTGTGGCGTATTCATTCCATGCAACCGATCGCATCAGGTCTCGCGTTCCTGGAAGACGCGCCTGGCGATCGATACGGCCGTGTTTGCGGTCGGCCAGCCCGAGTAGAACGCGAGGTGAGTGATCAATTCGATCAATTCGTCGCGGGTGACACCGTTGTCGAGCGCCTTGTTCACGTGAGCCGGCAGCTCATTGTTGCGATACAGCGCCACCAGCGCTGCCACCGTAATCAAGCTGCGGTCCCTGGAAGAGAGCCCCGGTCGCTGCCAGACGTCTCCGAACAGCACTCGATCGGTGTATTCGGCCAATGCTGGAGCGATGTCGGCGAACGGGTTGCGTCCCGCGGTCGAATTCCCGGTCATGGTTCGATCTCCCTCGATGCCTGTGCTGAGCCAGAGGACGCCGCAATCTTGAGACCAGGAGGAGGGTGCCGCTGCGCTGCTCACCGACCGACCAGGCGATCGAGGCTCTCGGGGTAGCGGGCTCCCTGCACGGTAATCTTCGACGCGGCACGTTCGATGTCGCGGAGGTCGTTCGCGGTCAGCTCGACGGCTGCCGCGCCGATGTTCTCCTCGAGACGATGCAGCTTCGTGGTGCCGGGGATCGGAACGATCCACGGCTTCTGCGCCAGCAGCCACGCAAGCGCAACCTGGGCAGGCGTGGCGCTCTTGCGCGCCGCAATCGTGCCGATCAGGTCGACGAGCGACCTGTTCGCCTTGCGCGCTTCGGGCGCGAAGCGCGGAACGATGTTCCTGAAGTCGGAGCTGGCGAACGAGGTGGTCTCGTCGATCTTCCCGGTCAGGAAGCCCTTGCCGAGCGGGCTGAACGGTACGAAGCCGATACCGAGCTCCTCGAGGCTCGGAATGACCTCCGCTTCAGGCTCGCGCCACCACAGCGAGTATTCGCTCTGCAGCGCTGCGACAGGCTGGACCGCGTGTGCACGCCGGATGGTCTTCACCCCGGCTTCAGACAGGCCGAAGTGCTTGACCTTTCCTTCGCGGATCAGGTCCTTGACTGTGCCCGCCACGTCCTCGATCGGGACTTCGAGGTCGACACGGTGCTGGTAGAACAGGTCGAGCGTGTCGACCTTGAGTCGCTTCAGCGACGCTTCCGCGACCTGCCTGATGTGCTCCGGCCGGCTGTCGAGACCGGCCTGGCGGCCGCCGGCATCGATCTTGAATCCGAACTTGGTGGCGATCACGACCTTGCCGCGGTAAGGCGCAAGCGCTTCGCCCACGAGCTCTTCGTTCGCAAACGGGCCGTAGACTTCCGCCGTATCGAAGAACGTGATGCCGCGCTCAACGGCCGCGCGCATCAATGCGCTCATTTCCTGCTTGTCGCCGGGCGGCCCATAGCCAAAGCTCATTCCCATGCAGCCAAGCCCGAGCGCCGACACTTCCAGTCCGCTGTTTCCAAGCTTTCGCGTTTGCATGATCCCTCCTGCCGATGCCTTGCTCAGGCATGGCCCAGGCGGCAGATTAGGCCGCACGGGCCGGCGCGACTAGCCGCTAGAATGCGAATGCACCTATGAACGGAGCCACCGGCAGCCGAAAGGGCTAACCTTGCGACGGCGCCCATGAGTGTGAGGATCGTACGACTCGGCAGTCCTCGCCACCCGGATGAGGGGCTGCGCATCGGCACGGTACGCCGTCCGCCGCGCGGCGTGCCGAAATCCGAGTACGCAAAGCGCGATCTGTACGACGTCTGGTTGCCGAACCTGGCGCCGAGCGAATCGCTGCTCAAGGTGGCGCAGGCCGCGGCGACCGGCGACGACGAGCGCGCCTGGCGAGGCTTCGTCCGGCGCTACCGCGCCGAGATGAGGACGCCCGACAACCGCGCGCTCCTTGACACGCTGGCTGCGCTCTCGCACCGCGCGCCGTTCTCAGTCGGCTGCTACTGCGCTGACGAGGCGCGCTGTCACCGCTCGGTGTTGCGCGCGCTGCTCGAGGAACGCGGGGCGGACATCGCATCGGGCTGAACTGCGACCACCCGCAGCGCGTCCGCCACCAGTGTGCCGGTGCCGGTGTTGCGAACAGTCACGATGAGCTCGCTGGCTGCGGCGTCGACGATGCCGAGTGGCAGCCAGCGCGCGTTCCAGCGGCGCTGGTCGTAGGTCGCAAGAGGCGCGCTCGTTCCGGATACCGTGTACACGGCGCTCGTCGCCTGGTCCTCCGCGGCCGGATACCAGACCGCGAGCTCGTATCGTCCCGGCGCCGGGAGCAGCACGTGCCACGCGAACTCCTCGCCGGCGCTCTCGCTCTCGTACACCGCGCCCGCGTTCGTTCGCGACCCCTTGCGCATGACGCGCCGCCAGCCGGCTGGCGCGTCGGCAGTTTCGATGGCCCCGGCGATGCGGCTCCAGGCTGGTGTGCCGCCGCCGGGAGACGGCAACGCGGCCAGGAGCTCCTCCACGAACCCACCGAGCGTGGCGACGTCGTGCGGCGGGTCCTCCTTGTCCAGCCCGTTGCTGAAGGCGGCGATGACGAAGCGCCGGCCGTCGGGGAGCCGGAACGCGGCGATTTCCTGCAGCGTGTCGTAGGCGAGGCCGTTCTTTGCGCGGAAGTCGGTGCCGGGCGGCAGACCGCGTCCGTAGCCGCCGTGACCGCCGTAGCGTTCCCGCTGCAGCAGGCCCTTCATATATGCCGTCGCCTGCGGCTCGATCACGCCTTCCTCGATCGCAAGCATCAGGCGCGCCGAGTCGTCAGGCGCCAGTGCGTTGCGGCCGATGCGCTCGATCGAGAGCTTCTCGAAGCCGACCGGTTCCTCGCCGGAGTTGGTCGGCCAGGTCTTGTTGATGATCCGCTGGGCGCCCAGTAGCCCGAGCGAGCCCATCAGTCGCTCGGTGTAGCGGCGCTTCGACAACCAGGTCTGGAACTCCGCGTCCGAGCCAGTCTCGAGATTCGGTGCCCCCGACAGGGCATCGACGACCCGACCGGTGGCGACGTTGTCCGACTCGACGATCATCGGACGCACGTCGGCATCGAGACACTCGGGCGGCCGGTCGTGCTCCGCGCACCAATGCACCGCCGCAACCAGATAGGCGAGCTTCACCGTGCTCGCGGGATAGGCGAGGGCGCTGCCGCCGAAGCTGCCGCGCAGCCAGCGGCCGTCGGACGCCAGCTCGAGGACCGTGACGTCGAAACGGTCGAACGGTTGCCGCGCGAGGAAGCGCCCCCGTGCGATTGCGACCGCGCTTTCGAGACGCACGTCATCGACGAGTCCGGGCATCGCAGGCGGCGTCGCAGCGACGCCGGCGCCCGGCGAGAGCAGCCACGCGGCGAGCAGCCCGAGCGCGCCTGCCCTGGGTCCCATGCCGCAACATGCAGCCGACGTGCTAACCACTCTCACTCTCGAATCGAATCCGCCGTCGCCTGGATGATCCAACCCGTGGAAATCATCGATCCTGTCCCCCCGCGCGCGGACCGCTCAGGCCGTGCGCTGCTCGCTGAGCCCCAGTTTGTCGATCATCGTCTTCCGGATCAGGTACTTCTGGACCTTGCCGGTGATGGTGGTCGGAAAGGCGTCGACGAAGCACACCATCGCGGGCACCTTGTAATGGGCGATCTGGCCGCGGCAGAACTCCCGGATGTCCTCCTCGGTCGCGGTCTCACCCGAGCGCAGTCGGATCCAGGCGCAGACCGCTTCGCCGTAACGCTCGTCCGGGACGCCGACCACTGCGACGTCCTCGACCTTCGGGTGGCGGAACAGGTACTCCTCGATCTCACGTGGGTACACATTCTCCCCGCCGCGAATGATCATGTCCTTGCTGCGCCCGACGATGTTGCAGTACCCCTCGTCGTCGATCACCGCGAGATCGCCGGTGTGCATCCAGCCCTCGGCATCGATCGCTTCCGCGGTGCGCGCGTGGTCGTCCCAGTAACCGATCATCACGGCGTAGCCGCGCGAGCACAGCTCGCCTGCCACGCCGCGCGGCACGGTGCGGCCCTCGGTGTCGATGACCTTCGCCTCCATGTGCGGCTGGATGCGGCCAACCGTGGAGACGCGCCGCTCGAGCGAGTCGTGCGGAGAGCTCTGGAAGCTCACGGGGCTCGTCTCCGTCATGCCGTAGGCGATCGTCACCTCGCCCATGTGCATGCGGTCGACGACGCGGCGCATCACCTCGATGGGGCACGGCGAGCCCGCCATGATCCCGGCGCGCAGCGACGACAGGTCAAACTGCTGGAACTGCGGATGCTGCAGCTCGGCGATGAACATCGTGGGTACCCCGTGCAGCGCAGTGCATCGCTCGTCCTGCACGGCGCGGAGCACGGTGAGCGGGTCAAATCCGGCGGACGGGTAGACGATCGTCGCGCCGTGCAGTACGCAGGCGAGGTTCGACACCACCATGCCGAAGCAGTGATAGAGAGGTACGGGGACGCAGAGCCGGTCGCCGGCGCGGAGACCCGTGCTCGCGCCCACAAACCAGGCGTTGTTGACGATGTTGCGATGGGAAAGCGTCGCGCCCTTGGGCAGCCCTGTCGTGCCGCTCGTGAATTGGATGTTGATCGGCTGCCGCGCGTCGACTTCGGCAGCGGCCGCGGGCAGGCGCGTGCGATCCGAGCGAACTCGATCCAGCCAGGCCGCGGGCCGCCCAGTGTGACGACCATGGTTAGCGCCGGCAGTCTGGCCGCGCGCAGCGCACCGGGCTGGCTGCCCGGGATCTCGGGGGCCAGCGTCTCGAGCATCGCGAGGTAGTCGCTGGTCTTGAACGACTCCGCGGCGATCAGCGCCCGGACACCCACCTTGTTGAGCGTGTACTCGAGCTCCGCAAGCCGGTACGCCGGGTTGATGTTGACCTGGATCAGGCCGGCGCGCGCGGTGGCGAACTGTGTGAGCATCCACTCGGTGCAGTTGGGCGCAAGGATCCCGACACGGTCTGCGCGCCTGAGGCCCAGGGCGAGCAGCCCCTCCGCGAGATCGTCGGCTCGGCGCGCGAACTCGGAATAGGTGTAGCGGATCTGCTGCTCGACCGAGACCAGCAGCTCCACATCGGGCCAGCGCGCCACCGCCCGGTCGAGCAACGCGCCGATCGGTTCCTCGAGCAGCGGCGACCTCATCTCACCGCGTACGTGGCTCAGGTTCGTATGCATTGCTGGCGAGCGTGAATCAGGCCGCGCGGGTTGACAATTGATCAAGGTCGAAGCCGACGTGCCCGACGACTTCAGGTTGTGGATTTCCCGCTGCGCAGCGCGAACTTCTGCACTTTCCCCGCGGCGTTGGTGGGTAACGCATCGACGAACTCGATCCGCCTCGGCACCTTGTAATTGGCCATGTTATCGCGGCACCAGGCGGCGAGTGCCGCCTCGTCGAGCACTGCGCCTGCGCGGCGGATCACGAACGCCTGTCCCACCTCGCCGAGGCGCGGATCGGGAATGCCGATCACCGCGACCTGCGCGATGCCCGGGTGCGCGGCCATGATCTTCTCGATCTCGGCGGGGTAGCAGTTGAAGCCGCCGACGATGTACATGTCCTTGCGCCGATCCGTGATCCGCAGATACCCGTCCGCGTCGAGCGCACCGACGTCGCCGGTATGCAGCCAGCCCTCGGCATCGATCGCTTCTGCGGTCGCAACCGGGTCATCGAGATAGCCGCGCATGACGTTGTAGCCGCGCACGAGCACCTCGCCGGGCTCGCCGCGGGCCACGGTGCGACCCTGCTGGTCGACGCAGCGCACCTCGACCCCCGGGATCGGGACGCCGCAGGTGAAGGCGATCCGCTCGACGCTGTCGCCGGGCCGGCACATCGTGACGATGCCCATGCTCTCGGTGAGCCCGTAGCCGGTGACCACGGTTTCGAAACCGAGCACGCTGTGCATCTGCTCGATCAGCGACGGCGGCACCGTGGCGGCGCCAGTGACCGCGAGGCGCAACGACGAGATGTCGTGACGCCCCAGTGCCTCGTGCGCGAGCAGCGTCTGGAAGAGCGTCGGTGGGCCGGGCATCACCGTGATCCGCTCGCGCCCGATCCGTTCGAGCGCGGCCCCAGCGTCGAACACCGCGAGCGGCGAGATCCGCGCACCCGTGATGAGGCACGCGAGCCACCCGGCCTTGTAGCCGAAGGCGTGGAAGAAGGGGTTGACGATCAGGTAGCGGTCGCCCTCGACCAGCCCGACGAAGTCGCTCCAGGCCGTAAAGGCGCGCACGTTCTGCTCGTGCGCAGCGAGTACGCCCTTCGGTCGACCGGTGGTGCCCGAGGTGAACATGATGTCGGCGAGGTCCGAGCCGGAAAGCGCTGCGCGTCGGCGCAGCACCTCCTCGCGCGATGTCTCGCCGCCGCGGGAGAGGAATTCGGTCCAACCCACGGTCGGGCGCGCGCCGGGCGGGTCTCGTCCGGCACCGTCCAGCAGCACGGTGAGCTCGAGCTCGGGCAACGCCTCCGCCGCGAGCAGGTCCAGGTAGCGCGTGCCGAGGAACTCGCCCATGGTGACGAGCACACGGGCTCGACCGCGCCGGAGGATGTCGCCGGCTTCGCGGCCCTTGAGCCGGGTGTTGAGCGGGATGATTGCCGCGCCCGCGGTCTGTGCGCCGATGGCCGCGACAATCCAGGCCGCCTGGTTCGGCGCCCAGATCGCGACGCGGTCTCCGCGGCCGACGCCGGCGGCGACGAGGGCGGCAGCTGCGTCCAGGGTTGCAGCCTCGAGCTGCAGGAAGGTCAGAGCGAGAGACCCGTCCTCGATGGCCGTGGCGTCCGGGTGACGGCGCGCCGCACGGGCCAGGATCCCAGGCGTGGTCAGCTCGTCGGCGTCCTGCGAGGTCATCAGTCAACAGGCCCTATGAATCCGCGAAACGTAGTCAAAACGGCGGTTGACCTTTCAATGTTCGTAGGTAAAGTAGCAAACCTCTACGCAGATTGCGACAGGCGCCCTTGACCAACGAGCTCGATTTCACGGGCCGGGCAGTGCTCGTCACCGGTGGGACCCAGGGCATCGGTCGGGCGATCGCCGAGCGTTTCCTCGCCCGCGGTGGCGAGGTCGTCGTCTGCGCCCGCAACGCACCCGCGGCACCGCCGGAGACCGGGGGGCGCGCCGCCATCTTCGAGGCCTGCGATGTACGCGACCCGGATGCCGTCCGCCGTCTCGTCGATGCCGTCGTCGCTCGTCACGGGCGGATCGACGTGCTGGTGAACAACGCGGGCGGGTCCCCCGAGGCCGACGCGGCCACTCACAGCACGCGGTTCTTCGACAAGATCATCGAGCTCAATCTCTCCGCGGCCTTCTACTGCTCGCAGGCGGCGAACGCGCGGATGCAGACGCAGGCCGACGGCGGCAGCATCATCAACATCGCAAGCGTGTCGGCGGTGCGCGCATCGCCGGGCACCGCCGCCTATGGCGCGGCGAAGGCGGGGCTTCTCAACCTCACGCAGAGCCTCGCGATGGAGTGGGGCCCGAAGGTGCGGGTCAACGCGATCATCGCCGGCCTGGTCGCGACCGGCAACGCCGAGGCGCATTACGGCGGACCGGCGGGACTCGCGCGCGTCGCCGCGAGCCTGCCTGCGCGACGCATGGGCGAACCTGCCGACATCGCGGACGCCTGCCTGTATCTGGCCTCGCCGCTCTCCGCCTACGTGAGCGGCGCGGCGCTCGCGGTGCACGGCGGCGGCGAGCGGCCGTCCTTTCTCGATCTCGCGCAGCCCGACGTCCGGCGCTGATTTTCCGGAGCACAGAAGATGAGCAAGCACGGTCCACAGGTTGCCATCGTCACCGGCGCGAGCCGGGGCGCGGGCAAGGGCATCGCGATCGGCCTCGGAAGCCAGGGGATGACCGTCTACGTCACGGGCCGCGAAAGCCGCGCGAGCGGCGGCAAGATGCTCGGACGCGACCTGCCCGGGACCCTCGAGGAAACGGCCGCCGCGGTGACGCACGCGGGCGGCAAGGGCGTCGCCGTGGTCTGCGACTCGGCGAGGGATGACGAGCTGCGCGCGCTCTTCGAGCGCGTGGTGCGCGAGACCGGCCGGATCGACATCCTCCACAACAACGCGACCTACATCCACGACCGGCTGGTCGAGCCGGGACCGTTCTGGGAGAAGCCGCTCGAGTTCGTCCGGATCATCGATGTTGGCCTGCGTTCCGCCTATGTCGCGAGCTGGTACGCGGCGCCGGTGATGGTGCAGCAGGCGAGCGGCCTCATCTCCTTCTCGTCGTCCTTCGGCGGGGTCTGCTACATGCACGGCCCGGCCTACGGCGCCCAGAAGGCAGGGGTCGACAAGCTGGCAGCGGACATGGCTGTCGATCTCGAGAACACCGGCGTGGCCGCGGTCTCGCTCTGGCTTGGGCCGCAGAAGACCGAGCGCTCGGTGATCGCGGTGGAGGAGAAGCCCGAGCAGTACACCGGGTTCATGGCGGTCGCCGAGACCCCCGAGTTCAACGGCCGCGTGCTGTATGCACTGGCCTGCGACCCGAAGCTCGCCAGCCGGTCGGGACAGACACTGATCACCGCGGAGCTCGCCCAGGAGTACGGCATCCGCGACGAGGGCGACCGCCAGCCACCGTCTTACCGCGACGCGCTTGGCGCGCCGCGCGTGCCGCACCCGGCGCGAGTGATGTGAGCGGAGGCCGACCGGTGCAAACTTGCGCTCTCGATACGCCGGGGACCACCGTGAGCAGGCCGATCGAACCGCGGGAGCTGCGCGATGCATTCGGGACCTTCGCGACGGGGGTTACCGTGGTCACCGCGCGGCGGCCCGACGGGCAGCCGATCGGGGTGACTGCGAACTCCTTCGCCTCGGTGTCGCTGTCGCCGCCGCTCGCACTCTGGTGCATCGCGCGCGACAGCGCGAGCGTGCCGGCCTTCGTCGAGGGCGCGGATTTCGCGGTGCACGTGCTCACGGCAGCGCAGCACGAGGTCGCGCTCAGGTTCGCGACGCGGGGCGGTGAGAAGTACCCGGGCGGCACCGTAGCGGGCAAGCACGGCCCCGCGCCCAACGTGCCGGGCGCGCTGTGCCGGATCGACTGCGTGGTGCAGGAGGTCCACCCGGGCGGCGATCACCTGATCGTGGTCGGCCGCATCGTCGCCGTCGATCGCCGCGTCGGCGCCCCGCTGCTCTTCCACGGCGGGCGCTTCGGACGGATCGAGGTCGACGCGAGCTCGCCGGCGATGGACCTGTGGGATTCGTTGAGCAGGGGATGGTTCTGACGATGAACACCGCGGCAAGACTCATCGATGCCGAGGCGCGGGTCATGGAGGGGCAGAGCTGGCGCGACTTCTGCCGCGCGCTCGAAGCCGCCGGCGACATCGTGCTTGCGCGCACCACACCCGCGACGCCGATCGACCGCGCGGAAGGCTATCGTTACCTCACCCGCCTGGCGCGGATCGGGCTCGAGATGATGCTCGAGCACGCCGACCCGGATTTCCCGACCTTCTACTCGGCCTCGCATCCGACCGGCAAGATCGGCGGTGACAACCCGGACAACCTCTACCAGAACGCGACCATTGCCGGCGACCGCGAGTACCGGATCTGGGGCCGGCGCAACACCGTGCCGTATCTCTCCTTCGGCACCAAGGCCAACCGCTATGCCACCGAGGGCACGATGGCCTCGACCGGCGAGCTCGAGGCCGCGGAGATGGTGTTTGGGCGGGACGGCAGTTTCGAGATTGCAGTCAGCCGCGAGCGCAAGCCCGGCAACTGGCTGCCCATTGCGGCCGACTCATCGATGCTGCTCGTGCGTCAGACGTTTCTCGACCGCGTGAGCGAAGTCGCGGCCGACGTGCGCATCGAGCGGGTCGGTGGGCCCGAGAAACCCGAGCCGCTCACACCCGCGAGGCTGGATCGCGGTCTCGCCGCCGCAGCGGCCTTCGTCACCGGCACGGCACGAACCTTCGTCAACTGGGTCGAGGAGTTCCGCAAGTACCCGAACGCGTTCGCGCCCTTTCCGCAGGAGACCTGCTACCGCACCGGCGGCGACCCGCTCATCTACTACCTGCACGGCTACTGGCAGCTCGGCGCCGAGGAGGCACTCGTGATCGACACCGAGGTGCCGGAGTGCGAGATCTGGAACTTCCAGCTCGACAACTACTGGATGGAGTCGCTCGACTACCGGTATCTCCCGGCGTGCTGGAACAAGCACACGGCGAAGTACAACGCGGACGGGTCCGTGACCTTCGTCATCGGCGCGCGCGATCCCGGCGTCGGCAACTATATGGACAACGCGGGGCACGCCTGCGGCTCGATGCTGCTGCGCTGGACGCGCGCGAAGACGCACCCGCTGCCGCGCTGCCGCGTGGTCAAGCTCGCGACCCTGGCACCGCCGCGCTGACGGTCCGTTTCATCACGTACCGCAGAATTCCGCCCTTAGACTCATACCGATTGAGGCACCCTGTGAGCATGTATCTCGAAGACATCGAACGCATCCGGCAGCTCAAGTACCGCTATTTCCGCGGGATAGATACGGCCGACATCGAGCTCCTGCGCGGCGTGCTCGCGGAGGACGTGCACATCGACTACCAGGGCGGCACCTACCGCTGGCAGGTCGAGGGTCGCGAGGCGATGCTCGCCTCGATCGCCGCCGCCTTCAACGAGCACGCGGTCGCGTGTCACACGGGTCATCACCCCGAGATCGAGGTGCTGACGCCGACCACTGCCACCGGCCTCTGGTATCTGACCGACGTGTTCATCAATCTGCGCGAGAAGCTCGTGACGACGGGCAGCGCGCTCTACCGCGACGAGTACGTCAAGCAGTTCGACGGCTGGCGGATCCAGTCGTCGACCTACCACCGGCTGTACGAGATCCAGGAGAAGATCGAGTCTGCGCCCAAACTGACCGCGCACTATCTCGCCAACGCCGCGGGGCGGCAGGCGCTCGCGAAGGCGGCCCGATGAACCGGAAAATCGGCTCAGAGCCAATTTCCAGAGAGCCAAATTCCAGCGGGGCCGCCCGATGACAGCGCTCGCAGGAAAAGTTGCGCTCGTCACAGGCGCGGGGCAGGGCGTGGGCCAGGGAATCGCACTTGCGCTCGCGAAGGCGGGCGCGGCGGTCGCGGTCGTGGGCCGCACAGCATCGAAACTGGAGGCGACCTGCCGCCAGATCGCCGAGGCGGGCGGGCACGCGCAGGCGTTTGCCTGCGAGGTGAAGTCCGCCGAGGACGTGACGCGCACGGTGGATGCCGTGGTGCGCGCGTTCGGCGGTCTCGACATCCTGGTCAACAACGCCTACGAGGGCGCCTGGGGACCGCTGCTCGGGCTCGACGACGCCGCGTTCATGCGCGGCATCGAGGCAGGCCCGCTGGCCTCGTTCCGTTTCATGAAGGCCTGCCACCCGCATCTCAAGGCGCGCGGCGGCGGCAACATCGTGAACCTCATCACCTCCGCCGCGCAGCGCTGGGACGCCGCGAACTACGGCGCATACTCGGTCGCGAAGCAGGGCGTGCGCGCGCTCACCCGCGCCGCGGCGAGCGAGTGGGGCCGCGACGGCATACGTGTCAACAACATCGCTCCGCTCGCGATGTCGCCCGCGCTCGAGGCCTGGGCGAAGGCCGGTCCGGAGGAGGCGCGTGAGTTCTTCAAGACCATCCCCCTGAGCCGCATCGGCGACTGCGAGGCCGACATCGGCCGCGCGGTGGTCGCGATCGTGGGTCCCGACATGCAGTACCTGTCCGGCGCGACGATTCCGCTCGACGGCGGCCAGGCTTTCTTCGGCTGAACCGCGCACGATGAGTGAACGCGAGCTGACGGTCGACGTGCTGGTGGTGGGCTCGGGCAATGGCGGGCTCACCGCGGCGATCTGTGCGTACGAGCTCGGCCTCAAGGACGTGCTGGTCGTCGAGAAGAGCGATCTCTACGGTGGTACGAGCGCCAGCTCGGGTGGCGGCGTGTGGATCCCGTGCAACCGCTACGCGCTCGCGGCGGGCGCGAAGGACAGCTTCGAGGAGGCGCGCGAATACCTGCGCCGCACCATCCCCGAGAGCGCCGTTGCCGACGCGATGATCGATACCTATCTCCGGGAAGGCCCGAAGATGATCGACTTCCTGCACGAGCGGACTCACGTGCGCTACGAGTCGCTCGAGCACTACCCCGACTACTGGTCGTTCCTGCCGGGCGCCAAGAGCGGTCACCGGTCGATGGAGCCCGCGCCCGTCAACCGCGACGTACTCGGCGCGGATGCGCCGACGCTGCGCGACACCCACCACATGATCTTCATGATGGATCGCATCTCGATGACCCAGGTCGAGGCGCACGATCTCATGATGCAGTCGCCTGGCTGGAAGAAGCTCGCGGCGCGGATGGTCTGGAATCACTACAGCGACCTGCCGTGGGTGCTGACGCACAGGCGCTCGCGGCGGCTTACCTGCGGTTCGGCGGGTGTGGCGCGTCTGCGCTGGTCGATGCAGGATCGCAAGCTGCCGCTCTGGCTCTCCGCGCCGATGCGCGAGCTCGTCACCGACGGTCGCGGCGGCGTCACCGGTGCCGTCGTCGAGCGCGACGGCGCGCGCTGGACGATACGCGCGCGGCACGGCGTGGTGCTCGCCGCAGGCGGGTTCGAGCACAACCAGCAGATGCGGGAGCGATATCTCCCGCAGCCCACCAGCACGGAGTGGAGCGCTGCAGCCGGGACGAACACTGGCGATGCGATCCGCGCCGGCATCGCGGTCGGCGCGGCCACACGGTTGATGAACGGCGCCTGGTGGTGCACCACGGTGCGTGTGCCCGGCGAGCCCGTCCCGCGGCTCGCGATCATGGACAAGTCGTATCCCGGCGGCTGCGTCGTCAACCGGCGCGGCAAACGCATTGCGAACGAATCGCAGAACTACCTCACCTACCTGCTCGAATTCTTCCGCCGGCACACGTTGGAGGACCCGCAGGCGCCGACCTGGCACGTCTTCGACGCACGCTTCCGACGCAGCTACTTCGTGGGACCGCTGTTCCCGACCAAGTTCATGCCCGACAAGAAGATCCCGCAGGAGTACTTCCGCTCCGGGTTCCTGACCCGCGCGGATTCGGTGCGCGGGCTGGCCGAGGCGGCGGGGATCGATCCGGACGGACTCGAGAAGACGATCGCGGCGATGAACGAGTACGCGCGCACGGGGAAGGATCTCGAGTTCGGCCGCGGCGACGCGGAGTACGATCGCTACTACGCCGATCCGACCGTGAAGCCGAATCCCTGTCTCGCGCCAATCGCCGAGCCGCCGTACTACGCGATGCGGATCGAGCCCGGCGACTTCGGCACGCACGGCGGGCTTGCGACCAACACCAACGCGCAGGTACTGCGCGAGGACGGGATGCCGATCCCGGGGCTGTACGCGATCGGCAACTGTGCCACGGCTATCCTGCCGACCTACCCGGGGCCGGGCGCCACGCTCGGCCCGGCGATGACCTTTGCCTGGCAGGCGGCCAAGCATCTCGTCCAGAAGTCGGCCGCGGCGCGATCCGCGGAGCAATCACCGCAGGCCGCGGTCGGCAGGACATCGCCAGCCACCGGCGCGCAGCCCGCCGTCGGGAGCGCTACGCGATGAGCGCCGAGCCGACGCTCGACCCGGACAAGCTTATCGCGCAGGCGCGCGCCGAGACCGGACTGACCGAGTTCGACGAGCCGGACATCGCGGTACCGCTTCGCGTGCTGACCCGGGCCTTGCGCGAGGAGGCGCGGCTCACGTCCGGGGGACAGTATTTCTGGTCGGGACGGCTGCACGGCATCCTCGTGGCGCGGCTCCGCGGCCGCGACTGGGTGCGGCGTTACCCGCAGATCCTCGAGGAGCAGGTGCCGCCCCCGCTCGTGATTCTAGGTCTCTCACGCACCGGAACGACGCTGCTGCATCGGCTGATCGCGGCCGACTCGCGCTTCTATTCTGCCGCCTGGTGGGAGTGCCGCTTCCCCGTGCCCGCCCCCGACGACCTCGCAGGCGAGAAGCGCATCGTCGTCGCCAAGGCCGAGGTCGCCGCGATGCTCGAGGCGAACCCGGACCTACTGAGCATCCACCCCTTCGACGCGATGGGCGCCGATGAGGACATCCTGCTCATGGACCAGACGCTCTTGAGCACGACGAGCGAGACGCTGGCCTGTATCCCGAGTTACTACGACTGGCTCCGTACCCAGGATCTGCGGCCGACCTACGACTACTGGTATCGCACGATCCAGCTGCTGCAGTGGCAGAAGCGCAAGCGCGGCCTCGCGGCCGAGCGCTGGGTGCTCAAGACGCCCATGCATCTCGGCCACGTCGACAAAGTCGTCGACATTTTTCCCGAGGCGCGTTTCGCCCAGACGCACCGCGATCCGCTGGCGACGATTCCGTCCTACGCGAGCATGATCTACGAGCTGTGGCGCGGCGTCGGCGAGACCTCCGACCCGGTCGAGGCCGGCCGGCAGACGAGCGGCACGCTCGAGCACGACCTCAACCGCTGCCTCGAAGTACGGGATACGCTGCCCGTCGGGAGCTTCATCGATATCGACTTCCGCGATACGGTCAAGGACCCGGTGGGGGTCGTCGAGCGGATCTACCGACACATCGGCTTGGCAGTCACGGATACCGCGCGGCGCCAGATCGGCGAGTACATGGCTTCGCACCCGCGTGAGGGCCGACCAAAGCACGAGTACTCGCTGGAGCAGTTCGGATTCACCCGCGCCGAGATCGAGCGGCGCTTTGCCGAGTACCGGCGGCGGCACATCGAGCCCTCCGCACGGCTCTAGACCCCGCGCGGCACGGCGTTACACTTCGCCGAGGTCGGGACAGCGCTTTCTCGGAGCAGGGGAGCCGGCGTGGCGGTCTACGGGTATCACGAGCACCCGGACGTGCTCGAGTTCGACACGGAGGTGATCGACTGCCGTCCCGGCGCGATCGTGCTGGCGCAGTCGCTGCTGCATCCGGGCGGCGGCGGGCAGGTCTCCGATCGCGCGGAGCTGCAGTTTGCCGCGGGCATCGCGCGGATCGTCGACGTCTCGTTCGAGTCCGGCCGCTACTGGCACGTCCTCGATGCGCCGCTCGAGGTGAGCGGCACGGTGCATGTCTCGATCGACGCCGCTCACCGCCTGCGGGTGGCGCAGCTCCATACCGACACGCACATCCTCAATGCGCTCGTGTTCCGCTACTTCGATGGCGCGCTCGTGACCGGGGCGCAGATCGCCGCCGACGGCACCGCGCGCATGGATTTCGACCTGCCAGAGGTCGATAACGATGCACTGCGCCGGCTCGAGCCGGAGCTGAACGCCGTCATCCGGGCGTCGATCCCGGTGCGGGCTAGCTACGTGAGCAGCGCCGAGGCGAGCTCGACGCCGGGGTTGATCCGCAGCGCCGCGGTCGCACCG
>Ga0209382_10006223_pt1 | contig 15379 bp, 9 predicted proteins | sample SoiMetdeltSBSDD5_FD_187599 | JGI IMG/M metagenome (GOLD analysis project Ga0209382, IMG submission 187599) | Bulk soil microbial communities from a Populus tree surrounding site in Tennessee, USA - Soil MetaG P. deltoides SBSDD5 (SPAdes) (version 2) | ecosystem: Environmental > Terrestrial >... | reverse complement strand
CGTCGCCTTCGTCAGAGTCGTCGGCGTCGTCCCAGAGGCTCTCATCGCGCTGGTTCAGGACCCAGCCGCCATCCTCATCATCGTCGTCGTCAAACGAGCTTCCGCCCCCGTAGCCCAGGTCGTCTGGTTCTTCATCCCGATCGGAAAACTTGAACTCGCGATCCAATTCTCCACCGCGCGGCATGACCGCCTCCTGTGAGATAGCCGACCGGTCTGAACCAGGGGGAAAACCGGGCGGGAAAGGTGCACGTCACATCCCATCACGCTTCGTTGTGCGGGCGCGGGAAACGCACCCGTATTCACGTCACCCTAGTACAATCACCGGGTCGCGGAGTCAAGCGACACGCAACACAATGACGGTGTGTGCGATAGTCAGTCGCCGAATGCAGCGTCCGTGACAGCCGGATCGCCGGCGGGCGTGGCGTGGTGTGCTGATCGCCGACGGCTGAGGAGCCAGCCCGCGGCATCATCGAGCAGCGTGTACATCACGGGCACGACGAACAGCGTGAGGAGCGTGGACGTGATCAAGCCGCCGATGACGGCGCGCGCCATAGGCGCTCGCTGCTCGGCGCCAGCGCCGATGGCCAGCGCGAGCGGGATCATCCCGAACACCATGGCGAAGGTCGTCATGATGATCGGCCGGATGCGTGTGCGGGCGGCTCGAAGGATCGCGTCTTCCCGCTCGCCACCGTGCTCGCGCTCCTGGTTCGTGAAATCAACCAGCAGGATACCGTTCTTCGTGACGAGTCCCATGAGCATGATGATGCCGATCATGGACATCACGTTCATGTTGCCCCTGGTGATGAGCAGCGCGAGCGCGACGCCGATGAAGCTCAAGGGCAGCGCGAGCATGATCGCGAGCGGCTGGAGGAACGACCCGAAAAGTGATGCCAGAATCAGGTAGATGAAGATGACCGCGAGGATGAGCGCCTCGGCGACGTAGCCCTTGGTGTCGTTCAGGTTCTGCACGTCGCCGGTGAAGACGGCGTGATATCCGGGCGGCAGGTTGAGCGAGTCGATAGCCGCCTTCACCTTGCTGGCAACGTCGCCCAGCGGGTAACCGGGGATGACGCCGGAGGAAATGTTGATCTGTCGCTCGAGCTGACGGCGCTCGATCTGCTGTGGACCAACGCCGCTTCTGACTTCGGCGACCTGGGATAGCGGGACGATCCCGGGCTGGCCGGTCGTCGGATCGATGTTGGCGCTCGCGATCGGAATGTTCGCGACGTCCGCGGCGCTCTTTCGGAGCGAGTCGGGGTAGACGACGATCACGTCGTGCTGGTAGCCCTGCGGATCTTCCCAGCGTGTCGCGCGCGTTCCGGAGAACAGTGGCTGCAGTGTCGTTCCGATCGCATTGATTCCGAGACCCGCAGCCCAGGCCTGCTGCCGATCCACGCTCACGTCGAGCTGAGGGATGTCACCCTGGTCGCTCGAGTTGGGCTCGGCGACGCCGGGGATCTGCACCATCGCCTCATACACGCGACCGGCAGCGATCTTGAGACGCGACTGCTCGGGGCCTTGAATGTTGACACGGATCGGCTGGCCGCGGCCGCCGAAAATGCTCTGCGTCTGGTTGATCGTCGCCATGACACCGGTGACCTGGCGCAGCTTGCCTCGCAGCTCGTTCTGAATCTCCGTCAGGCTCTTGTCGCGATCGTGGGCCCGCCGGAGCTGGACGTTGATCGTGCCCTGGTTAGGCGTGCCTCGGAATCCGCCCCCGACGGTGAGATACGTGTACTCGACGTCCTGCTGCTTCTTGAGGAAGTCGCTGATCTCACGGCCCTTGGCGAGCGTATAGCCGAGCGTGGAGCCAGGTGGCGTTCGAATGCCGACGGAGAAGTCGTCGCCGTTCGAGTCAGGCATCCACGTGAAGCCGAGGCGTGGAATGATGATGAACGCCGCGACGATCGACGCGAGCGCAGTGGCCATCACGATTGCGCGATGATGGAGCGCCCACTTGAGAAAGCCCGGGTACTTGTCGGAGGTGCGCTCGAACCAGTTGTTGAACGCGATGGCGACGCGACGAATCGGCGAGCGGACGACACGTCGGGCGTGCGCGGCGTTGTGGGCCGCGTCGGCTTTGACGCCGTGCTCGACGTCGGGATCGTACCATACACTCGAGAGCATCGGGTCGAGCGTGAACGAGACGAACAATGACACGAGCACGGCGAACGCCACCGTGACGCCGAACTGGAAGAAGATCTTGCCGATGATGCCGCCCATGAACGCCACAGGCACGAAGACCGCGACGACCGCGAGCGTCGTGGAGAAAACGGCGAGCCCAATCTCCGATGTGCCGTCTCTCGCCGCCGTGTAGTGGTCTTTCCCCATTTCCATGTGGCGCACGATGTTCTCACGGACCACGATCGCGTCGTCGATGAGCAGGCCGATCGCGAGCGACAGCGCGAGCAGCGTCATCGTGTTGATCGTGAAATCCATCACCCACATGATGAAGAACGCGGAGATGATGGAGATCGGCAGTGCGAGCCCGGTGATGACGGTGGATCGCCAGGAGTTGAGGAAGAGGTAGATGATCGCGATGGTGAGGATCGCGCCGAGCACGAGGCTCATCTGCACGTCGGCCAGCGACTCGCGGATGCGCTTCGAGTCATCGCGGGTCAGGCGGAGCGTAACGTCGGTTGGCAACTGCTTCGCGAGATCCGCGACGGCAGCGCGCACGGAGTCCGCGACATCGACGGTGTTCGCGCCGGAGATCTTGAGGATGTCGATCGCCACCGCGGCGTTCCGGTCGATCTCGGCCGCCGTGCGCTTGTCGGCTTCGCCGTCGATGACGGTGCCGATGTCGGAGATTCGAATTGGGACGTTGTTGCGGACGGCGACAACGATGTTGGAGAAGTGGCGCGGCTCGATGACGCGGCCAGTGACGCGGACAAGGCGTTCGATGTCGCCGTAGTCGACGCGACCGGCCGGGACTTCCTGGTTTTCCCGTTGGAGGGCCTGCATCACCTGCTGCGGGCTCACCCGGTAGGCGCTCAGTGCCGCCGGGTCGAGCTGTACGCGGATGACGCGTTCACTGCCACCCGTGCGGTTCACGGCGCCGACGCCCGGCACGGCCTGGAGACGCGTCACGATCGTCTCGTCGGCCATATCGGTGATCTCGCGGAGGGGGCGCTCCGTGCTCTGAACGGCCACCGTCACGATCGGGCTGTCGTTCGGGTCGAAGTGCCTAACGACCGGCTCGTCGATGTCGGGTGGCAGCTGTCGCCGGATGCCCGAGACCTTCGCCTGAACGTCCTGCTGCGCGCCCTTCACATCGGCGCCGAGGTTGAACTGCAGGCGGACGATGGAGATGCCCTCGAGCGAGGTCGAGCTGACCTCGTAGATCCCCTGAACGGTGTTCACTGCCTGCTCGATGGGGCGCGAGATCTGGCGCTCCATGACCTCGGGCGACGTTCCCGGATAGCTCGTCTGGACGATGATCACCGGGTACGTGACATCCGGGTACTCATCGAGCGAGAGACGCTTGTAGGCGACGATGCCGAGCACCACGAGCGTGACCATCATCATGGTCGCGAACACGGGTCGGCGGATCGAGATATCGGAGAGGAACATCGAAGACCGGGAAGCGGGAGACGGGAGACGGGAAGCGGATCAGGCTCCGCGTTATGGTCCCGGAGGCGGAGCGGGGCGTCGATTTCCTGCGCCACGGTTGCCGCCCCCTGGACCCTCACCTCCGCCTGCAATCGTCACCTTCATGCCTGCGCCGAGGGTGCCGACGTTGCCGACGACGATCCGGTCGCCGGGGTTGAGTCCTTCGGTGATCTCGGCGACTGCCTGACTCTCGTCCACGATCCCGACGCTGACGGGCGCTCGCTCGAGGGCGTCGTTCGCGTCGAGGCGGTAGACGAACGGTTTGTCGGTCCCCTGCGCCTGGCGGATGGCCGGCGTGGGTATCACGACAGCGCCGTCGACGGTCCGGGACACGATGCGGCCGGTGGCGAACGAATTGGCCTTGAGATCGCCGGCGCCGTTAGGCACCTGCGTATACACAGTGATCGACCGATTCGTGGGGTCGATCGACGGGTTGATGCGTGCGACGCGGCCGTCGAGGTTACGGCCGCCGGCGGCGAAATGAACCTTCTGGCCGACGCGAATCTCGCTCACCTGACGAGCCGGGACGGCCGCGGCGAGCTCGAGAATGTCGGAGCGAACCACCGTGAACATGTCGGCGCCGCGCGCGACGTGCTCGCCGTTCTCGACGCTGCGCTTGGCGACCACTCCCGTCGTTGGCGCGAGTGCTCGCGTGTCGGTGAGCAGTGAGGTGGTTGCCCTAACGCGGGCCTCAGCCGCCGCCAGCCGCGCGCGAGTCGCAGCGTACGTCTGCTGCGCGGTCCGCAGATCCCGCTCGGCGATTGCACCGGCCTTGAACAGCTGCTCGGATTGATCGGCGTTCCACTTGGCGGTCTCCAGGTCGCTCTGCGCTGCCTCGCGATCCGCGATGGCTGACGTACGATTGCTCTCCTGCTCACTGTCCTCGAAGTGCGCGAGGAGCTGGCCTTCCTTTACGTGGTCGCCCTCGCGGGCGTAGACGCCGACGAGGTCTCCTTCCAGCCGGGCGCGGACAACCGCTTCCTCGATTGCCTTGAGGTCCCCCGAGACCGCGACACCCGCTTCGATGCTCGCACGCTCGACCGTCATCACGTCGCTCGCCGCCAGAATGATCGAGGCCGCGCGACGCCCACCGGGTCCTTCCGGCCCACCCTTTTCGCCGGTGGGGGCTGCGTCAGGACGCTTGCCCTTCGTGGTGGCGGCCGCGGCAGACGCGGGCGCCCCATCGCCCGGATCCTTCGAGCAGCCGGATCCGACGAGAATGCCGGCTGCGGTGAGCAGGGCGGGAAAGCGCAGGAGCGGGGCTATGGAGAAAAACGGTTTGAACACGGACGTCAGCGAGAGGGACCAGCAGCGGGGCGAGTGGGCGGCAGCGGGATCTGAATTCCGCGTGCGCGCGCGAGCTCCGCGGCCGCGATGTACAAGTCGAAGATGGAACGAGCCTCGTTGCTTTTGGCGATGAGCAGCTGAAGTTGCACTGCGGACGCGTCGAGCTGTGTGTCCAAGCCGCGCTCGAACCGCAGCGCGGCGAGGCGATAGGCCTCCTCGGCCTCGCGGGCGTTGTCGCGTTGCGCTTCGTACGCCGCGCTTGCACGCGCGAACTCGGCGCGAGCCTGCGCCCGCTCTATTTGAACCTGCTCACGCGCTTGAGACAATTGGATCTCGGCCACCCTTCTCTGCGCCTGCGCGAGGTCGACGTTGCCCTTCGCGCGGAGCCCATCAAAAAGGGGCCACGAAATCTGTACACCGAAGTTCCGGTCCGGGAACCACCCATTGTTCTGGCAAACCCTGGTCGGCGGTGCCCCGGCAGGGCACAGGGAGTTCGAGGCTTGGCCCCACGATGTCGGCAGCCCGTTGTTGGTCGGAAGCGCCAGATACCCGGTCTGAAAGAACGCGGACACCGTAGGCATGAGGTCCGCACGTGCCACGCGGATACCTTCTCCGCGAGCTTCGACGATGGACTCGGCCGACCGGATGGAGGCGCGGACCGGATCAGCGGAGGAGTCGTTGGCGACGGAGGCGATGAACGCCTGAAGGGCATCCGGGTCGAGCGCGCTCGTCAGCACAAGCGGTTGGTCGACGCGCAAGTTGAGGATGCGCTTGACCTCGAGCATGGTGAGCTCGCGATCGCTTCGAGCCTGGATGACTGCAGGCTCGAGGTTCGTGTGCTGGACGCGTGCCCGCAGAACGTCGTACCGCGCGGCGCGGCCGCCAGACTCCAGCCGTTCTACCTGCTTGAGGCGCTCGTCCGCGAGCTCGAGATTCCGAACCTGGATCTCGTACAGCCGGTCGCTCAACAGCGCCTGGAAGTATGCGCGCTGCACGTCGACGGATACACGGGCTCGGGTTTCCGTTTGGTCGAACCGTGCCGCCTGGCGAGCGTCGCCAGCGGCACGCGTGCCCGCGAAGATCCGGCCTCCCTGGAAGATCGTCTGGGAAATGTTCGCGTTGGTGTTGTATGTGAATGACTGGGCGAACACGGACCCGACGATGTTCGCGCGCGCGTTTTCGATGACCTGTGTGTACGACCCGTTGAGACGAATCTGAGGGAAGCCAGCAGCGCGCGACGTGGTGATCTGGGCTTCGGTTACCTCGAGCTGCGCAGCGGAAAGCTTTGTTTCGTCGCTGAGCCGCACAGCACGGGTTACGGCCTCATCGATGGACAGTTGCAGCGTGTCCGGTGGCGGCGCGGATCGGACGTCCCGCGCCTGGGCACGACTGTCGTGCGCGGACGCGGTGAGAGCGGCCAGGACGAGAGCGGGCACGGCGAGAAAAAAGCGGCGAAGCGACATGTTGCTTAATACGGCGAAAGGCCGGAAATCGATGGGAATACGTCACATCCGGTCGGAGATTCGTCTCGGACCGGTGATCCTGTTGCCGGAGCCAGCCCTAGGGGGTCAGGCGCCGTCGATGAAGACCAGCGCGCGGCCGCGGCGAACGACGGCCGCCAGGGTCTCGAATACTCTCGGGTCGACCAGGGCGCCGCTCTGGGCGGCGAGGTAATCGATGGTGGCTTCCGGCGTGAGCGCCCCGCGGTATGAACGCGCGGACGTCAGCGCGTCGAACGCGTCGGCCGCGCAGAGAATACGGCCGCCGAGCGAGATCGACTCGCCAGAGAGTCCGCGAGGATAGCCGGAGCCATCCCAGTGCTCATGGTGGTCGTGAACGTAGACAGTGGTCCGGCCCAGGTGACGAAGGGGTGAGAGGATATCGACGCCGATTCGGACGTGGTCGCGGACGTGGTCGAACTCCTCGGTGCTAAGCGGTCCCGGCTTGTGGAGCACCGACTCTCGAGTGCCGATCTTTCCGACGTCGTGAAGGCGTCCCGCCAGGCGAATCTCCTCCACGGTGTCTTCATCGAGCCCCATGTCCTGCGCTATGGCCGCCGCGAGGTGCGCGACGCGCTGGGAGTGGCCGCGCAGGTACACGTCCTTCGCCTCGAGTGCGTTCACGAGGGCTTCGACGACGTCGATGGTCAGACCACGGAGGGCGAGCTTCTCGCGTTCGAGCTGCGCGGTTCTCAGCGCCACCTCTTCGCGAATGAGACGTTCGACATTGCGCCGCTCGATGGCGAGGCCACGCCGGTGGAGCGCCCGCTCGATGGCCAGCTGTAAATCCCCGAGCTCGACGGGCTTCGTCAGGTAGTCCATCGCGCCAGCGGACAGCACTTCGGCCGCCGTGGGAGCTTCATTCACGGCGCTGAGCATGACGATGGCAAGGTCGGGGTCGATCGCGAGCGCGCGGGGGACGAGCTCCACGCCGGTGAGCCCCGGCATGCGCACGTCACACAACATGACGACGTAGCTGCCGCGCTGCAGGAGATCTAGCGCCGCGGGCCCGGACTCCGCAGTCTGGACGTTGTAGCCGCGCGAGCGCAGGAACTTCGCGAGCGCGAGGCGGAGGGTTTCCTCATCGTCGACGACCAGGACTCGCCACGGCCCGCCGTCCCCGATGACGCGATTCGTCAGACTCCCAGCCGGCATGCCCTGTGTCATCCGTGCCGGTCGCGCATGGCGTCGCGTGTGTCGGAAATCGGCAGCACGATGCGGAACGTAGTGCCGCGGCCCGGGGCGCTCTCGACGGTGATAGTCCCACCGTGCGCTTCGACGATGCCGTAGCTCACACTGAGGCCAAGCCCCGTACCTTCGCCTGCGGGCTTGGTGGTGAAGAACGGCTCGAACACGCGCTGCACGGTCTCTTCGGACATGCCGGCGCCGGTGTCGGACACCTCGGTCACGACGGCATCGCCCTCGTGCGCCGTGCGGATGGCGAGCCGCTTGGTAGCGCTGCGGCGCATCGCATACTCGGCGTTGACGATCAGATTCAGGATGACCTGTTGCAGCTTCTGATCATCGCCGGAAATGTCGGGCAGATTCGAATCGAGATGCGTCTCTACCTGCACGCCCGACGATCGCAGGCTATACGCTCGGAGCCGCAGCGTCAGCTGTACGAGCCCGTTGATATCGAGGGGCATCGTGCTCGGTCCTGCCTTCCGCGAGAACAGCAGGAGGTCGCGGATGACACCGACCGCGCGATCGGCTTCGCGCTTGATGAGGCGTGCGGACTCACGCTGGTCAGCGTTCAGCTCTTCCTCGAGCAGGAGCTGTGCGAAGGCGGAGATGCCGGCGAGCGGGTTGTTCAGCTCATGGGCCACGCCGGCGACCAGCTCGCCTAACGCGGCGAGCTTTTCGCTCTGGCGGAGCTGCTCGGCGATGCGCCGCTCGTCGGTCAGGTTGCGGACGCTCAGCACCTGGCCGATCGGCGCGCCGTTGTCCTGGCGGATGAAGCTGAGCGCGACGGTCGCCGGGAACTGCGACCCGTCGCGACGGCGATGGACATGCTCGGCGACGACCACGTGCGCCGGGGTGCGTGACAGGTCGTGGCCGGCGCGCATCGGCACGGCCGACGTCACGAGCGCGTCGACGGTCATCATGCTCAGCTCATCGAGCGTGTACCCGTACTCACGGACGGCGGCGTCGTTCGCGTAAAGCACGCGTCGGTCGAGCGACAGGACGAACACCGGCTGGTCCATCGTCGCGAGCGCGGTGGCGAGCATACGCTCCCGCGCATGGCGGTTTCGCTCACCCTCTCCCAGCAACTGCACGTCGATCGCGAGCGCGACGGATGGAGCGAGGCGTTGCAGCGCGTCGATGCTGGACTGCGAAAGGGTACCGTCGGGCGGCGCGGCCGCAGTCAGGACGCCGAGCATCCGATCTTTCGCGGCGAGTGCGAGGACGACGCCTCCGCGAGCGAGCGATGCGTCACTCGACGGTTGCGGAGGCGTCGTGGTCATGGACGGCGCATCGCTGGCGGCATCCGGCGGTGCGAGCACCACATCGCGTGCAATGCTCGCTGCGAGCGGGATGCGCGAGCCCCGCGTCGCGTGCGCGCTTCCGGTAGCGCCGATGTAGACGATCGCGTCGTCCCGACTCAGCAACCCGATCGCAGCGCCGTCCATGGCCACGACCTCGCCGACCGCGCCTAGAATCGCGTTGGCGGCGTCGGCGGCTGTGGTGCTTGCAAGCGCGACCCTGGCGATGCGAGCCGCGGCCTCGGCCATCTGGCGCTCCTCACGCTGCGCCTCGAACAGCCGGGCGATCGCGATCGCGACGCCTGCCTGACGAGCGATGATCGCGAGCAGCTCGACGTCCTCGGCCGTGAACGCCCCTCGATGCCTCGATTGCACGATCAGCACGCCAAGCGTGTGATCGCCGTGCACCATGGGGGCGGCGATCTCCGATGCCAGGTGTGCGGTCGAGGTCTCCCAGGCACCGGGAACGAGCGCTCCCCATGAGCGCGTCGGTTGCGTGGAGACGACGGGCTGGCCCGTTCGGAGAGCTATCGAAGCGGTACATTCGGTCACCGGCGCCGTCGGCAGCGTCGACGACCACGTGACGAGGCCGTCGACCACGACGAGCTGCGGCCGGAATAGCGGCTCGACACGATCGGCGAGCAGCAGCGCGAAGCACGACGCCTGCGACACCGATGACGCGACGGCGCGATGGATCTCGGCGTACACGTCGTGCAGCTCGGTTCGCGACATCGCGAGCTGCACCTTCGCGACGGCCGAGAGTCGCATCGCGCGCCGTTCGAGATCGCCCACGAGCGATGCGGAGCGCATCGCGACGGCGACGGCCGTGGAGAAGTCGATAAGCAGTGCGCGCTCGCGGTCATCGAAATCACGCGGGTGGCGGAAGCGCAGCGTGAGCACGCCGCCCGGACGTCCGTCGACAATGAGTGGCAGTAACGCCGTGGACCCACTTTCCGGGACGGTGGATGCGCCAGTGAACTCGTCGCGGAACCCAATGCCAGCGGTGTTCGTGAGGAACATGGGCGTGGCGGATCGGATCACGGAACCGGCGGCGGTGTCCCAGAAGCCGCCGATGGCGGCGTTAGGCAGCGCGGCGTCGAGGCCAGTGCTGTGCAGCAACGTGACCTGGTCGTAGCCGGCGTCGGCGACGTGGATGCTGAAGCCATCCGCTCTCAGCGACTCCGTCACGAGGCGGGACAGACCCGCATAGAGCTCATCGGGCGACGCATTCACCGCGAGCGTCCGGGCCGTCGCCGCGAGGATGCCAGCGTGGCGGGCCGTCTGTGCCGCTGCGCGATAGAGCTTTGCGTTCTCGAGCGCTATGGCGCCGTGGGTGGCGAGGGTGACGAGGAGCTGCTCGTGATGGTCGGAGAATCGCTGCGCAGCCACGCCGGTTACCACCAGGGCGCCGATCGGCCGGTCGGCGATCATGAGCGGCGCCGCGATGGCGCCGACGGGACCCATCTCCTCTTCGCTCGCGGTGGTGGCCGTCCCACGGAGCATGGCCTCGAGGTCGCGAGTGCGCCGCGCGCGATGCGAGCGCACCACGTCGCCGGCAAAACTCTCGGCGAGGCTCTGCCGCTGGCCGACGACGACCTTCTCGGACCCTGCTCCCGCCGTGGCGATCAGCGCACCGTTTTCAAGCAGAAAGACGGTCGCCCCGCTTCCGCCAATCAGTTGCGCAGCGTGGCTTGCGAGCAGATGAAGAACTCGTTCGACCTCGAGTGACTGGTTGATGCGCTGCAGGATGTCGGCGAGCGAGTGGGCGCCGAACAGCCGTTCGGAAACACTCGGCGACATCGTCTCGCCGAGGAGGATGAGCGCACCGCCGTCGGCGATCGGAAGAAGGCGACAGTAGTCGACGTTGAATGACGGCGCGGCGTCGATGTCGTTGAGCGACAACACGTGCTCGACTCCACGCTCGAGCACCTCGGAGAGAGCGCGCGCGAACTGGGACGATGAATCGCGTTGCGACGGTCCGGCGATGCTGAGCACGTCGCGGCCGATGAGTGCGTCGGCGCGTATGCCGAGCAGCGCGGTCGCGATGCGATTGACGTACGTGACGACGCGGCGCGCGTTGACGGCGATGGCACCCTCGGCGAGGTGATCGCCGATAGCGCCAACCGGCACCAGGGGAAACCTGGCGGACCCACCACTCCGGTGGTGGTTCTCGAGTGCGAAACTGGACCTAGGCGTGCGCGACACGATCTATCGACGAGCGCAACGGTCAGTCGTGTAACATGATGCCACTGCTACCAGACCCTTCTAGTCGTCAACGAACTCCACGGTAACGTGGCGATTGATGATCCCGGCTGCAACGCCGCGCTGGAGGAACAGGCGGACGGCCGCGCGGCCGCGATCGCCGTAGTCGAGTGTCCAGTCGTTGACGTACATCCCGACGAACGTGTCGGCCTTCGAGCGATCGAGGCCACGCGCGTAACGCATCGCGTGGTTCAGTGCGTTCGTTCTATGCTCCAATCCATACGCGATGCTGGCGCGAAGGTGCTTGGAGATCTTCCGTGTGAGCTCGGGGCCGAGGTCCTTCCGCACGACGTTGCCCCCAAGCGGGAGCGGTAGCCCGGTTTCAGCAAACCACCATTCGCCGAGATCGGCGACGAGGTGCAGGCCACGCTCGGCGAACGTCAGTTGGCCTTCGTGAATCAGGAGTCCGAGATCGACGTCACCGCCGTCGACGCGGTCCTCGATCTGGTCGAACGGGGTCGGGACCGGCTGGAAATCCGGCTCGTAGAGCTTGAGGGCGAGATATGCGCTCGTGAGGGGCCCCGGAATCGCCACGCGCTTGCCCTTCACGTCTTCGCGTGTGGCGGGCGTGCGGCTGACCAGTCGCGGTCCGTAGCGATCCCCCATGGATGCGCCATGCGGGAGAAGCGAGTAACGGTCGCTGAGATAGGCGTATGCGTGAATGGAGACTGCCGTGACCTCGAGCTCTCCGCGCATCGCGCGTTGGTTCAGCGACTCGATGTCCTGCAACTCATGGACGTACTCGAGTCCTTCGGTATCGATCAACCCGTCGGCCAACGCGTAGAACATGAACGCGTCGTCGGAGTCAGGGCTGTGGGCGACGTGGATCGGCATCGTCGGGAATCGGGAATCGGTGGGGGGACGGGCGACGGGCGACGGGCGAGGGGAAGGAACGGATAAGGCGGCGAGCACGACGCCGTTGAACGAAGCGGCCCGCGCGTGAGATTCCTGGTCAGCTATTATCGTCGTCGGGCTTCGGCCAGTGCTTCGAGGATGTCGCCTTGGTGGCGCTCATATTCCGGCAGCTTCTTCGCCGACTCCGACGGCTCCGCGGCGAGCAGTCGCCGGGAAAAAGCACGAGCGGCGGCGGAATCGCCGCGGAGCTGTGCGGCGCGAGTACCTAGCACGAGGCCGAGGAGGTGCGTCGAGTCGCTCGCGAGAATGGAGTCGGCTTGCGCGCGGGCGATCTCCGCCGCCCCGGCGACTTCGGCGACGCGGCCGAAGTCATAGCGGAGGTCGGCGTCGAGTGGGCCGAGGGACTGATAGACAGAGAGCGCCATGGGGGCGAAGAACTGCACGCTGTCGGTCTTCCCCTCCGAGCTCAGGCGCATGACGCGATCGAAGAGACGGTCGGCGCGCTCGCGTGGGGAGAGGCTGGAAATGTCGGGCGCGCGCGTGGCGCCTGCCTGGGCTGCACCTGACGCGAATGGCGCGTCCCCAGCGGCTGGAGCCTCTGACGGTGCGCGACCCCCTCCGAATCGCTGACCGGCGACGAACGCGATGAGCGCGAGCAGGGCGATTGCGGCAACGCCCCACGGGAGGGCCGATGCGGTGATGCGCAGTGGCGCGGCGGTGACCGGTCGAGTTCCGACCGCGGTGCCGCATCGATGACAGAATCGCGCACCTGGAGAGAGCAGCGATCGGCATCCAGCGCAGATCGCGTCCGCGACGGCGGCGCCACACTCAGAGCAGTAGCGCCCCGTCGCGGGGGCAGAGCAGTTCGGGCAGGGTCTGACGGTCGTAGCAGAGGACATGCGGCAAAACTAACGACGGGCGCCGCACTTCGTACCGTGAGCCACGCGCCTCCAAGCACCCGGGCGCCGGGCGCCCCGTGGCGTTACTGCGTGTGTTTGGCGGTGGGCTGGGAGATCTGCGCCACCGTCTTTTCGGCGCGCTTGTCGTCTTTTGCCCCGAGAACAATGTCGGCCTGGGAGATGATGCCAACCAGTGAGCCACGCTCGTCGATGACCGGGATACGCCGGACCTGTTCGCGGCCCATAAGATCCATGACGTCATTCACCGAGTCGGTGGCGGTGCTCGTGCGGACGTTGGAGGACATGATGTGGCCGACGGAGGTGGTGGAACCGTCACGGCCTTCGGCGACAGCGCGCACAGCGATGTCGCGGTCAGTGAGGACGCCGACGAGGCGCCTGGAGCCTTTGGATTCGACGACCGGGACGACGCCAATGTTCTCCGTCTTCATGAGACGTGCGGCGTCGACGAGCGTGGTGTCGGGTGTTACGCACGTCGGGTTTTTCGACATGATGTCTTGCGCCTTCATTGCTGCCTCCGGCTTCTGGTTCACGAAGCGGCGAGATTGGCAAAGGCTGCGCCAACTGGCTGCTTGCTGACGGCTGGTTGCCGACGGCTGCGCGCTACTGCTGCTGGCTACTAGCTGCTGCTATTATCGCAACGAGCCCAATAGAAGCGGCTATCAGCCATCAGCCATCAGCCATCAGCTCAAACGGCGAAGGTCGATTCCCGATTCCCCATTCCCGTTTCCCGACATTGTCCCATCCCCATCGCTCGGCCGTCCGCGACCTCACGGGCGCGACGAAGACGGACATACTCGCGCTGGCGCGAGAGAACAACGTCCGGTTTCTCCGGCTGCAGTTCACCGACATCCTCGGGGTGAACAAGAACGTCGAGCTGCCGGCGTCGCAGTTCGAGAAGGCGCTCGACGGGGACATCATGTTCGACGGCTCGTCGATCGAGGGGTTCGTGCGGATCGAGGAGTCGGACATGCTGCTCGCGCCCGACCTGTCGACGTTCCAGCTCTTTCCGTGGGGCGACAGCGACAGTCGCGTCGCGCGTCTCATCTGCGACATCAACACGCCCGATGGCAGCCCCTTCGACGGCGACCCGCGGGGGGCGCTCAAACGGCAGATCGCCCGGGCGGCGGCGTTAGGCTACACGATGAACGCGGGGATGGAGGCCGAGTTCTTCATGTTCAAGGCCGGCGCGGAGGGTGAGGCGGCGACGATCACGAACGATGTTGGGGGCTACTTTGACCTCGCGCCGGCCGACCTCGGCGAGGACGCCCGGCGCGCGATGGTCGACGTGCTCGAGCGGATGGGGTTCGAGGTCGAAGCGGCGCATCACGAAGTGGCGCACGGGCAGCATGAGATCGACTTTCGGTATGCCGACGCGCTCAAGACGGCGGACAACATCGCGACGTTCCGCTTCGTGGTGAAGCACGTGGCCCGGCAGTTCGGGCTTGTCGCGTCGTTCATGCCGAAACCGATCTTCGGGCAGAACGGGAGCGGAATGCACACGCATCAGTCGCTTTTCCGCGGTGCCGAGAACGCGTTCTGGGATGCGCGGGCGGAGTGGGAGCTTTCGCCCGTGGCGCTCGCGTACATTGGCGGGCTGCTGCGGCACGCGCGCGGGATGTGCGCAGTGACGAACCCGCTCGTGAACTCGTACAAGCGCCTGGTGCCGGGCTACGAAGCGCCGGTGAACGTCGCCTGGTCGATGCGCAACCGATCGCCGCTCATCCGGGTGCCCGATCGCCGGGGGATGGGAACGCGCATTGAGCTCAGGATGCCGGATCCGGCGGCGAACCCATATCTGGCGCTTGCGGTCATGCTGGCCGCGGGGCTCGACGGGATCGAGACGAGCGCCGATCATCGCGAGCCGGTGAATACGAACATCTGGGAGATGAGCTACCGCGAGAAGCGTCGGCTACGCATCGACGACCTGCCGCATGATCTGAACGAGGCGCTCGACGAGCTGGAGAAGGATGATGTGATCAAGGGCGCGTTAGGCCCGCACATCGCGACCAACTTTCTCGAGGCCAAGCGGCAGGAGTGGCGGGATTACATCACACAAGTCACGCAGTGGGAGCGGGACAACTACCTACTGAAATACTGATAGCCTGCTGAACTACTCCTGGCTGCACGCAGCTGCTCGCTGTTAGCCGACGGCTGCGCGCTGCGGGCTACTGCTTCCTCGTTACCACGAGCGCCATCGGGACCTTGCGCAGGCCGCGCCAGGTGTGGGTGCCATCCGCATCACGCACGAGCAGTTGACCCGAGATACCGCCATCTAGCGCCACAGCCTGACGTGCACCCAGCGCGCCCATCAGCGCGGCGAACTCAGGGATCGTGGGGCCGAACGGGATCGAGCCTAACGATTCCCCCAGCGCGTCGAAGCGTGTGAGCACGATGAGCAGGCGGCCATCGGGGAGCGCGCCCAAGCCAAGCCGGGCGTCGCGGTGCTCGACGTCGATGCCTC
>Ga0209382_10006221_pt1 | contig 15380 bp, 12 predicted proteins | sample SoiMetdeltSBSDD5_FD_187599 | JGI IMG/M metagenome (GOLD analysis project Ga0209382, IMG submission 187599) | Bulk soil microbial communities from a Populus tree surrounding site in Tennessee, USA - Soil MetaG P. deltoides SBSDD5 (SPAdes) (version 2) | ecosystem: Environmental > Terrestrial >... | reverse complement strand
CCTCTGTGAGGGAGAGGCTCTGGGCAGTGCAGGGTCGAATACTGTGACACTCCCGAAACCGAAAGGCGGGAGCAAACGGGGAACACAAAGCAGGCCTAAACACTGCACAAGACCTCTCTACTCGACCACGCAGCCGCGGACGTACCTGTCCGGCGCGGGCGGCCTGGTCGCCACCGCGTCCGACTACATGCGCTTTTGTAAGATGCTGGCCAACGGCGGCGAGCTCGACGGCCGGCGCATCATCGGCCCGCGGACCTTAGCCTACATGGCGTGCAACCATCTGCCGGGGGGCTGCGACCTGGCGCAGATGAGCCCGGCCGCGGCCGGGGAGACCAGCCGCGCCGGCGTGGGCTTCGGCCTCGGCTTTGCGTGCGTGCTCGATCCCACAGTGCTCGGTGGGCTCAGTGTGCCGGGCGAGTACTACTGGGGCGGGGCCGCCTCCACGGCGTTCTGGATCACGCCCGCCGAGGACCTCGCCGTGGTGTTCATGACGCAGGTGCGGCCATCCTCTACCTATCCGATTCGCCGCGAGTTGCGCGCGCTTGTCTACGGCGCGATCGTCGACTAGAGGCGGTAGTGGGGTGCCACATGGGGAGACAGACCGCGTGCGCAAGCCCCCAGGTCTCTGTCTGAGGTGCGGTTGAGCCGGACACGTGCGTGGCCGTGTTCGGCCGGGCCGCTGGCGTACGCCTGGGAACCCAAGACAGCGCGGCGTGTGCAAGCCTTCCAGCGCTGGCGCAGGTGCACGCGTGATGACCATGGGGAGCGCTGTCCGTCTTCACCGTGTTACTATTCGCCCATCACCGTTACACCAAACATCCACACGTCTCTCCACATTTGTGCTTCCTGCAGCACTCTCCCTCTTGCCTATGCTATGATGGAGTCGCGCATACGCACGCCAGCAGCGTATCAGGCCCTCATAGAGAGAAGCTGTCATATGACTATGTGCCGAGAGAACCGCATGGGTATTGTGAGTACGGAGGACACAGCATGAGCGAAACAGCCGCGATGAACGGCGCCGAATGGTTGGCGCGGGCCTTGGCCGGGACCGGGATGAGCCATGTCTTCTTCGTCGAGTCGACGCTGCGCCGCACCCTGTTGCACTTGAGCGATCTCGGGGTGCGGCCGATCCTCGCCCACTCGGAGAAAGCCGCGGCCTACATGGCCGACGGCTATGCCCGCGTCGCCGGGCGGCCGGGCGTGTGCATGGCGCAATCAGTCGGTGCTGCCAACCTGGCCGCGGGTCTGCAGGACGCATGGCTCGGCCGCAGCCCGGTGCTCGCCTTCAGCGGCCGCAAGGAGCCGTCGCTCCAGCACCGCAATGCGTACCAGGAAATTCTGCATGCGCCGCTCTTCGCGGCGGTGACGAAGTTTTCCAGCCCGGTCGAAGCGACGGCCGACCTGCCGCGCTTGTTGCGCCATGCCTGGCGCGCCGCCTTGGCCGAGCCGGCGCGGCCGACGCATCTCGATGTCAACGGCGTGCAGGGCGAGGTCATCGAGCTCGGCCAGACGCTCGAGTCGCCGACGCTCGAGACCGAGGCGCGGGGGCTGCCAGTGCACCGCCCGGTGGCCGATGCGCGCGACATCGAACGCGCGGCGGCGCTCCTGACCGGCGCGCGCCGGGTCGCCATCGTCGCTGGCGACGGGGCCGCCGTGTCCAAGGCCGGCCCGGAAGTCCTCGCCTTGGCGGAGGCGTTGGCGGCCCCGGTGGCGACGACCCTCGGGGCCCGTGGCCTCATTCCGACGACCCATCGCCTCTCGGCCGGGGTCGCTGGCAGCTATTCGGCGCCGCCGGCCAACCGCATCGTGCACAGCGCCGACCTGGTGTTGTTCATCGGCTGCGATACCGGCGACCAGGTCACGCTGAACTGGCAGATTCCGCCGCTCAACACACCGATCGTGCAGATCGAGGCCGATCCGCTCGAAATCGGGCGCAGTTACCCGAACACGACGGGACTGGTCGGCGATCCGCAGGCGACCGTGGCGTGCCTGGGGCATATCATCGGCCGCCCGACGCGCGACCACGGCTTCGCCGAGGAAGCCGCCCGGATCGTCGCTGAGTGGCGCGCCAGCATGGCGCCGCTCGTTGAGAAGAATACGGCGCCGATCACCGTCGAGCGGCTCTGCGCCGAGGTGACCCGCGCCTTGCCCGCGGATGGGGTCCTCGTGGCCGATACCGGCTATTCCGGCATCTGGACCGGCACGATGATCGAGCTGAATGGCGCCGGACAGACCTATCTGCGTGCGGCCGGCTCGCTCGGCTGGGCCTTCCCGGCGTCCCTCGGCGCGAAATGCGCCGCCGGGGACCGCACGGTGCTCTGCTTTACCGGCGATGGCGGCTTCTACTATCACCTCGCCGAACTGGAGTCGGCGCGCCGCTGCCACATCCCGGTCGTGATTATCGTCAACAACAATTCTGGCTTCGGCCAGAACTTGACCGGTGTGCACCGGATTGCGGGTGATCGTGCGGACCGCGGCGAGGCACTGATCCGCTTCGGGCCGACCGATTTTACTGCGGTCGCCCGTAGCTTTGGCGTGCGCGGTATCCGTGTCGAGCAGCCGGGCGAGATCGCCACAGCCCTCCAGCAGGCGATCGCCGCCAACGGACCGGTCGTGGTCGATGTCGTCACGGCGCTGGAGCCACGCGCCCCCGAACCCTGGGCGCCGCCGCGGTAACACGGTGCGGCGCGTACAGTCTGCCGCCGTGCAAGACCGGCTGCGGCCGAGGTAGACGCACGTCGACTCATGCCTCCCCGTGCTCAACGCCCCGACGGGTTCAGGCAAGCGTGGGGTCTGGCTGAGCAACGGCAGCAATCTGTGCTTTTCTCTCTAGGACTCTGGTGGTATATATATGCCGTCAGTCTGGATGGCCTATCCGGCACCAGGGTACCTGTAGCAGGGTCATGGATGCACCTGACCCTGCCAGCAACACGCACAATGGAGACAGCCATGGCGAGAATCCGACACGTGGCCCTGACCACCAAAGACCCAGAAAAAACCGCGGCCTTTTACATGCAGGCCTTTGACATGAAAGAGGTCAGTCGCAGTCCCAACGGTTCCCTCCATCTCACCGATGGCTACATTGACCTGGCTATCCTGAACTGGAAGACGGAGCAGGATGCCGATGTGGGCCCCAATGGTCCCAACTACAGTGGCATTCACCACATCGGTTTTCAGGTCGACGACATGGAGGAAGCCACGCACAAGCTAGAGGCCGCCCAGGGACAGCAGATCAACCAGCGTCCGGGCGTAGATGCCGGTACCCGCTCCACCACGCCTCGCAACTATGAGGTCAAGTGGTCAGGTCCTGACGGCGTGGTGCTTGACGTCTCCCAGTCCGGTTGGCTTGGCGCGCCTTAAGTGCTGCGCACCACCAGGCAGGGCAGAAGAGACAGCCGTCGAGGATTCCAGGCCGCAGCGAAACCAAAACCTCTGGTAAGGACGAAGCGGTGAGAGCGCCCTAGCACAAGCCAACACTCCCGAGAAAGGCCCAAACCTAGAGCATGTTATACATTTTGAAAGTTGCCATGCGTGCCTGGCTACCGTCACGGCACGTCATCCCCGCGGAGGCGGGGATCCAGTACATGGGGGATAGCCTGGATGCCTGCTTGCATGGGCATGGCCATGGTCCTGCGAGCCCAGGATGTCAGGGCTCCAGAGTGCATAACACGCTCTAGCGAAAGGTGATGTGTGGGCCAAGTACGTCCGCTCTGGGGCTCAAAGCAGCGGGGGATCAGCCGTCGTATCGGCTGGCACGCGCCACCCGGCGCTCCGAGTGGCCGGCAAGTGCGCACCACCCGCTTCCGGCGAAGTTTTGCTCGCACCGGCAGGCCACACCCGCGCACACCGTGATGTCTTGTTGCTCCATAACGTTTGGACAACATCACATCGTCTCAGTGGTCACACAAAGAACCTCAACAATATCCATGGTGTAAGTTTTACCACGCAATACGGTGGACTCTAGGAGTGTTTACACAATTCGCCACCAGTTACAACTGGCAGAAGAACGAGAGGAACGGCAATGCCTATCAGCGGAACCATGACTACTGGCCCTCGCCTCGCCTTTGTCGGCTGTGAGATCAGCGCCGGCGGCAGTGCCGGGGCGGGCGGCGGTTCGGGCCATGCGCAGGCGCAGGGCCGCCGCGAGGTCGTCATTAGTGGCAAGCGAGTCAAGACCATCGACGTGCATGCGCATTGCATCGTCCCGGAGGCGGCGCAGCTGATCAATCACCCGCTCGAAGCGCCAGGTCTCCTGTGGTCCAATAGCGGCGACCGTCTGGCGCAGATGGATCACACGGGTGTCGATGTCGAGGCGCTCAGCATCAATCCCTACTGGTACCGGGCCGAGCGCGATGCCGTCACCGAATTGATCCGGGTCCAGAACGAGGCCCTGGTCGAGTTCTGCGCCTCGCAGCCGGAGCGATTTGTCGCCTTTGCGACCGCGGCCTTGCAATATCCCGACCTCGCTGCCGCCCAGGTCGAGCACGCGGTCAAGACGCTCGGCTTCCGCGGCGTCGGTGTGGCCGGCAGCGTCGCTGGCGAGGAGCTCGCCAACCCGAAATTCCACCCGTTCTGGGCCAAGTGTGAAGAGTTGGGGGTGCTCGTCTTCCTGCACCCGCTCGGCACCCGCGAATTGGAACCGAGCGGCCGGTTGGCCGGGAATGGTCTCTTGACGAACACGATCGGCAACCCGCTCGAAACCACGATCGCCTTGTCGCATCTGATCTTCGAAGGGACGCTCGACCGCTTCCCGGGCCTCAAGATCTGCGCCGCGCATGGCGGCGGTTTCCTGCCGTCCTATGCCAACCGCTCGGACGCGGTGATCACGACCTTCCCGAACCGGGTCGGGCCATTGCCGCAGAAGAAGCCGACCGAATATATCAGAGGCGGACAGCTGTATTTCGATTCGATCATGTTCACGGGCGAGGGCATGCGGCACCTGATCGCCGAGGCGGGGATCGATCACGTGGTCCTCGGGACCGATTACCCGTTCCCGTGGAACACCGCCCCAGTCGACCACGTCATGGCGATTCCCGGGCTCAGCGACGAGGACCGGATCAAGATTCTCGGTGGGACGGCGGCGAAACTCCTCGGGATCGAGGGGTAGGCGAGCACGGATCGAGGCGACGTGCGCCGCCCCGATCCCCGCCTCCGATTAGGGGCGCCGGCATAGGCCTGCGCGCAAGCGTCAACCTACTCGTACTCAACTTTCAAGCCAAATCAGATCCTCGGGATGAATCTTTTTTAGCTGACGTCTGGAGAAGTGCTGGGGATTAGTCACACGCGCTCCCAACACGACCGGTCGCGCTTCGTCCGAGCCGAAGAGCTCTGAGTAATCACTATGGAAACCGTCACACACGGCCTGCAGGTCGCATGTCGAACACGCTGGAACGTATTTGTAGCCAGTGTACGAGTGGGCTCGGACCTGGGCTTCCGCTTGGTATCTCTCTTCAAGAGAAGCCGAAGTACTCCGATCCGCCCACCTGCGCTCTAGCCATTGTTTGATCGCATGCATCCTGGTACCAACGCCAGGCATCCGAACGGCAAGCCGCCGTAATGGGCCACGGAGCGAACCGAGCCACAGGCGTGGTCCGAGGCCAAAAGGCGGAGTCAGGGCAGCATCACGCTGGCGCTGTGCTGGCAGATCGGTCCATGACCAACTCGCGAAGTCGTTCTCGTGAAGATCGTACGGAATCTGAGGGAAGTTATAGACCGAACCGCGATGGCGCTCAGCAACCACACAGAAGGGCAGATAGCGCACGTTCGCTTCCACACCGTCTGTGGCCAAAATATCCAGAGCAAGGTTCAGGGGCTCTCCGAGCTCGGCGTACCGTGGGACGTTCTCGTCGCTTCGCTTCCCGGTCTCCTGATCATTGAAAGGGTTGAAGCCGAGGAAATTGACGACCTCGGCTCCTGTGCGCACGGCCAACTGCGCAATGTCCGGAAGCTGAGGAATGACAGGTTTGGAAAGGACCGTATTGAAACGAAACGGAACCCCTTCCTCTTGTAGGTTTCGTAGGGCCTTCAGTTGCCGGACATGGGCGCCCTCTCGCCGCACAAGCTGGTCGTAGGTCGACCCGAGACCCTGAACGCTGACAAGGAAATCACGGATGCCTGCGCTCTTGTGGCGAGCAACAACCTCTCGATTGGCCAGCGCCTGCGCGTTCGTGATGATCGTGGGTGAGAGGCCGATCTCTGCACAGTATGCAACGAGGTCGTAGATAGACGGCCAAAGGGTCGGCTCACCGCCCTGGATGTCGATCGAGTTGTTGCCGTAGTGCTCGACCAGCGTCCGGCAGATCTCCTTCGCCTTTTCAAGCGTCATGAAGGGATGCTCAGGATGGTTCTCGTCTTCGATACGGTCAAGGAAATAACAAAACTGACAGCGCAGGTTGCAGGTCTGTCCAAGCCACAGAATACCTCGTCGGGTGAGCTTCCGCGCCTGACTTGGAGTGTACACAGGCTTTGGAGCCGGAGTCGTTGCCACCGCGAGGGCGAGCATGTGGTCGAGGGAAGATACGGTGTCTTTCATCATGGTATGCCTCGATGAGCAAAACGCCGCCGCCGCAACAGACGCAGAGCGGCGATGCGTAGTGTCCAATAGGGAGATGCGCAGAAAGCCTCAGCCAGCCGTACGACACCGAAGCTCCAATCTCGCTCTGCGAGGCTGAGGCGAGCAAAAAAGAGCGAACGGTAGGTGTGAACCATGCGCGCGTGCCTCGTATCTGCCAGGTTCCCAGCAAACGCCTGCGCATGTGCGGTGCGCTCTTCTTGGAACCATTTACGGTGCGACGTCACCAAACCTCCAGGGACACTGCGTTCGACAAGAGGACGGGAAAGATACAGGAAGCTCCCACCTCCGACGAGCACACGACGATACCAATCCAAGTCGTGGACGATGTCGAAACTCTCATCAAACCGACCGAACCGGTCAAACGCCTCGCGGCGACAGACAACAACGGACATGGTGTGGATGAAGCTTTCCGCTAGGAGTCGGACGAACAAATTCGGATAGGCGAGGAGAGGGTGCGTGTCGGGGCGTGACGAGCGCCCACTCGGATGTATCTCAACATGATCTGTGTAGCTCAGCGTGGCCATCGGATGGGCGTCGAGGTGTGCAACTTGTGCTTCGAGATAGGCTGGATGCCAGACGTCGTCGTCGTCGAGGAACGCAATGATCTCGCCGCGCGCGACCTCGAGGCCACTGTTGCGGGCACGAGCCGCACCGCCGGGCCTCTCCATCGTCAGGACCCGTATCCTGGAACACTGCGTGTGAAGCCACGCGGCAGTCGCATCAATCGAACCGTCATCCACAACGATAATCTCGAAATCTCGGAAGCGTTGACTGTCCACTCCTGCAAGCGCGCACCGGAGCTTCTCGAGCCGATCTCGCGTCGGCACCACCACAGAGACACGCGGTGTCACAACGAGCTCTCCCCCTGGCTTGCCGGCATCGGAGTCATACTCGTAGCCGAGCGTCTCGGGATTGCTGAGAGAAACCCAGCAAGGTTTGCCACCTCCCACAAGACAAAAAGGCCGAGCAGTCTGGCCCCACGTCTTGGCCCGTTACGGACCAACTCCGGGCCAACAAACATGGGAAGCCGGAGATGGAAGGCGACGCTCTTGCCAAAGCTAGACGTATCATCCGACAAGTGAAACCGTGCTCCGCCCTGTCCGTACGTAAAGAACTGGCGCAAGAATCCAATGAAGTTGAGGTGCGCGTCGTGGTCCACAACGGCTTCGGGTACCCGAGCGAGGACAAAACCCGACTGGCGCCAGCGACGGCACAGCTCCCGATCTTCCGCGGTGCGGAACGACTCGTCGAAACCTCCTATCCCGCGCAGCGTCTCAGCTGGGAAAGCGAGATTGTTTGACGGAAAGAAACTCTCTCGGCCGTACGTCTCACGCTCGTGCCGAGCAACGAGATCAAGGATGAGCTGAGCAACCTCCGCATACACGTTCGACCCGAGTCCGTTGAACGTCGTTCCGCCCGTCGCTCGCGGCGGCGACAAGGAGACACCGGAAGTGAGGGCAAGGAGCCAACCAGAGCGAGGCCGACAATCGTCGTCAAGAAACGCCACAATGTCACCTCGGGCCGCAGCGAGACCGTGATTGCGTGCAGATGCTGGCCCTCCGTTCGGAGCGACTATATATCGTAATCGCAGTAGGTCGACGAACGGAGCGAGCCATTGCCCGAGATCGACAGAACCACCGTCCGAGACCACAATCGTCTCTGCGTCCGCCGGGAACGACTGCGCGAGCGCCTGGAGACACCTCGAGAGAGGGCCGGGACGATCAAGGGTCGGTATTATTACTGAGATGCGGGACACTGCCGCTTACCTTTCTTGTAGCTCCAGCTTGGGCGAGAACTCAGGCCCAAGCACACGGTGGAGGACACGAGACATCGTCCAGCGGAGATAGAGATTGATGAGATCCGGAAGAGGATGCATGATCGGCAGGCGCGTAATCACTTCTCTCGTCATCCAGGGTTTCGCGTGAGGTCCGACGAGCCGGTATTGAGCAGCGACAAAAGGGGCGGCAAAGAATCGCAGACGGAAACGCAATCCCTCCTGCCACACGGCCCACCGGGTTGGCTTGCAGCCGATCTGAGACGCCAGTTCGTCACAGAACGATGTGTGATCAACCAGGTGATCTAGGCGCCCCCACACAGCCCTGAACATGTGAGCGCGGAAGCGCGTCCAATGCTCGATCGACGCCTGCATGTTCTCTAATGACGGCAACTCCAGCTTACCGCTCTGCAGCAAGGCAAACCAACGGGCCTGCAACTCGGCTAAGGGAGGGATCGCGCCGAAGGCAGGTCGCAGGAAACCGATGAAGCTCAAGCTCGCGCCGACTTCTGGGTTGAATGTGTGCAGGTAGCGCGGTGCTCCAGCGATTGCCTCGCTCAGAAACGGCATCTTCGTGTCAAAGCCGGTACAGAAGATCACCAGATCAGGATCAAAATGGCTACCGTCGTTGAAGAAGACACGTGGTCCCTCGAACCTATTGATCGCTGCAACGCGCCGACACCGACCCAGCGCAATGGCTCTTACGAAGTCGTCCGTCTTTGTCCCAAACTGCTCGTTGAGAGTTCCACCCGACTCCTTGAGCAGTTCCTTGCTGATTTTTCTCGTTTGTAGATTGGCTCTAATTTCTGTGAGACGTGATGAGTACAGTAAGGGCAGAAACTCCCAGACGACCCGAAAGAGGATCTGCAAGCATTTGTCTAAGAGCACGAGCGGCAGGAACATCGCACGGTAGATATTGCGCTTCTTATCGTCCTTAGGGTTACGGGTCTGAAAGATCCAGTGCGCCGCGCTGTTGTGGATGCGTGAGGTCTGATAATCCTTCGGTTCACCAAACATGCTGCGCGCCAGCACCGCGACCCCTCGCCTCAGCGAGAGGACCGTTTCCGCAGCGTGCTGCGATACCTCCGCAACGATGTCAGCTCCAGACTCACCGGCTCCGACAATCAGTACTTTCTTGCCTGTCACCTGTGCTGGTCGGCGATACTGTGCGCCGTGCAGAATCGCTCCCGTGAACGTCTCCTGTCCTGGAAGGCTTAAGAGATGTGGATGTTGATGCAAACCAGAACACACCGTGACAGCATCGTACTGTTCTTCATGGACGCCTTGCGCATCGAGCGTTCGCACCGTCCAGGTGCCACTTAAGTTTTGTACTACTGACTCAACTCTCGTGCCGAAATGGATGTGGCGAGTCACGTCAAACGCCTCGCAATACTTCGTGAGATAGTCAACGTACTCACCCACCGCCATGTGGCCAGCCCGGTTCGAGGGCACCGGAAAGTCAGAGAACGCCGTGAGCAACCCGGATGAGGTGAGTCGGCACGACTCCCAGACCACACCGTCGTTCTCACCGAACCGGAAGACTCCTCCCGGGCCGTCCGCTTTTTCGAAGCAAGTTGGCTCGTGACCCTCTTCGAGTAACTCTTTGACCGTTACGAGTCCTGAAGGTCCAGCTCCGATGACGGCTATGCGCTTGCTCACTTCCGGTGCTCCATAATATGCACATTATATTTAGCGGCCCCTACAAGATTACCTTTCTCGCCTTGGGCTGGTATTTTCATGGTGCTCCCTCCTACAGGGTTCGATCCCTGTACATGTCGCTTTTTCCCCCCTTCGAGGCCTCTGGTCACTCCAGACCCGCTATGTGCTGGGGCAGGCCGTTAGGTGCGTACTGTTGTGCTGTCGCAGGGGGTGTTGCAAATAGATGCCCAAAATACCACGTCAGCACGCTCAGTTCGATCAAAGTCGCCAGTAACACCGCGGAGACGGCGCCGCAGGCTCCCCAGAGGGGTATGAAGGCACAGTTGGCCAGGACATTTGCGCCTATCCCAATAGCTGAGGCGACCAACACTTTGTCTTCCTGATGCACCGCTGGGAGGACAGTGGACAAAAACAGCGACAGAAACCCGAGAGGGAAGAGCAGCGTCAGCGGCCGCAGGAGCAGGGTCACCGCCCCGGCCTGCGGGCCATATACGAGCGCCGTTAATGGGGCTGCCCAGAAGAACACAAAGCCCATACTCAGGAGGCCAAGTCCGAGGAGACCTCCGACCCCATATACGAGCATGCGACGGTTCTCGCAGCTCAAACCATAGGCCGCCAGGTGGGGAAAGAGCGCCTGGCTAACCGTCGTTGGCACAAAGAAAGTAGTGAAGACGACGCGAAACGCCAACTGGTACTGCCCAACGGTGTCGTAGTCGGTGAAGAAGCCCAGGAGCAATGTATCGACTCTTCCCCGCAGCATAGCAAGAAGGGTGAGCAGGATAAACGGCGTGCCTTCTTTGATGAGCGTGCTATCCCAAGCAAGGCGCAGCGGACACAGCCAGCGATGCGTCACAAACATGGCTGCCCCGACGAGACCAAAGGCGCGCAGCAGGTTGGCTTCTAGTAGTATGTTTAAGGAGGGTGCCCACCACATGCCAATGAGAAAGACGGCCAAGAACATGGCCTGCACCGCCATGCCAATGACCACGTTATAGACCACCTTGTGCAGGGCAAGAGATAGGTGGATGAAGGAAAGGTAGCAATTTTCAAGGAGCGTAAAGAGGGCAACGATGACCACCACCCACCATATTGCCCCTGTAAATGCTAGGGCAGTAACACTCACACAGCACAGATAGAGCGGACTGCTTACCAGACGCAAGCCAAGCATCGGAGCGAAATAGGTTGTGGCCTGCTCCGGGTCAGCCGCCACCCGCCGCATCAACACCGGGCCGAGCCAGAAGCCCGCGAGCAGCGTAAACGACTCCGCAAAGGAGAGGGCAAAAAAGTACTTGCCGATCTCGTTTGATGGCAGGCACCACGACAGGACTGCCAGCAGCACTACACCGCTCAGCCGGTAAAAGGTCTGGAGCGCGAGGAGCAGCAGCGTGTCGCGCTGCAAATGACGGTAGTGCATACGCAATCGACTGACCATCCATGCTCCTGTTATTCAGCAGACCACTGCGCCTGCACCCACCGTTGCACGAGGTTGAGCAGGCACTCCTGGTTCCACAACAGCGTGAAGCTGTGATTTGCTCCGGGAAGAATTTCTATCCCCATCTTAGTGTCTGAGAGCAACTCACAGAGTACCTTCCTGCCGAGCACGACGTAGAGGTAGTCCAACCCCTCATCCCCTTCAGCGTAGCTATGCAACAGGCAGACACCCCCTTTCCAGGGAGATCGCCATGGACAACAATACCTCCTCTCTATGATACGCTAGCGCATGTCTTTAGCCAACAGGCAAAACGGTTAGATCAGCGCCACATCAAGAGCCTAGCGTGAATGATAGTTGGCCTCATACCTCGGGTGCGGTAAGCCTGACACCGAGGGTGTATTGCATATGCTGCTTCTTACAGAAACGCTTGCTGATCACCTGGTTTGCCGTCGACTCTACAAAGCCCGGTCTGTCCCCTTGCTATAGCGGTAGCGCTCGTCATAGTTGGGGATGCAGACGCAATTCTGGGTAGCTGGGGATAAAGACAGACATGATCAGAATCTGAAATCATCACCACCTGCCATAGGGCATCGAGACCGAGTATGCCATAATCCCATGGCCAATTGTCCAGTACCAAAGGCTGCAATATACCAAAACAGAGAGGGGAGGGCTTGATCGGAGTGAGGTAACAGCTATGACAGTACGGAATCGATAACCGGCGATAGGTCTACCGGTCAATCCTGTCACTGCATACTTCCCGACATACCACCGTACACCCATGAGCATGATGTCCTGCGGGAAATGGGCGCCCTTGAAGCTGATCATGCATGCTCTGCCTCGCTCGTTCAGTCTGGGTGACAGAGGGAGATCATACCTGAAATCGTGCATGAGTAAAATTCGCGACAGAACCGCACCACGACCCATGAAAATCGAATTTACAAGGCAACCGGATAGTTTCACGCATGAAGAGCTCGGCGTCTTTCACGTGTCAAAGGAAAGGAGTGAAAGGAAATGGCTTACCATTCTATACTACAAGTTTTTGTGCTTTATTTGGTTCTTTTCGTCTTACTTACACCATTCTCCGCGCAGGCGCAACGAGGAACGCAAGTCACAAAAGAGCAAGTGGGTAAAGCGATAGCGGAAATCGAAAAACTCGCGCAGCACCAAGTTGACACAAATGTCGTGCCGGGTCTCGCGATTGCCGTTGTATTCCAAGATCAGATAGTATACGCCAAAGGGTTCGGTATACGCGAAGGAGGCAAGCCCGAAAAAGTGGATGCGGACACTGTCTTTCAACTCGCGTCCGTCTCGAAACCGATTGGCGCAACCGTCGTCGCGGCATTGGTGAGCGAAGGGAAAATTTCGTGGGACTCGAAAATCAGCGCTCTCGATCCAACCTTTGCCATGTATGATCCGTGGGTCACGCGCGAAATCACCATCCGTGACTTGTACGCGCATCGCAGCGGCTTGCCTGAACACGCGGGCGATCTGCTAGAAGATTTGGGCTATGACCGAGCGCAGGTATTGTATCGTTTGCGTTTTCAAAAACCCGATAGTAGTTTTCGTGCGCACTACGCGTATACCAATTTTGGCATGACCGCAGCGGCGGTTGCTGCTGCGAAAGCGTATGATTTGGATTGGGCGGACGCCAGCGAGCAAAAATTGTATAAACCGCTCGGCATGCATGCCACCAGCTCACGATACAGCGATTTTATCGCACGCGCCAATAAAGCCGTAGGGCATGTGTTGGTGGATGGCATGTGGGTGCACAAATTGCAACGCAACCCCGACGCGCAATCGCCCGCGGGCGGCGTGAGTTCCTCCGTGAACGATGTGGCGCAATGGCTGCGTTTGCACATCGCCCATGGACAAGTCAACGGCCGACAAATGGTGGATGAAAAAGCCTTAGCAGAAACGCATCATCCGCACATGTTAACGGGATTCAGCCCCCTGACCGGACTGCCGAGTTTTTATGGTCTCGGCATGAACGTGAGCTATGACCAACAAGGGCGCTTACGTTTATCGCATTCGGGCGCCTTCGCGTTAGGCGCAGCCACAACCATCCATATGGTGCCGAGTGAGCAGCTGGGCAGTGTCGTCCTCACGAACGCATATCCGATTGGCGTTGCCGAAGGACTGAGTGCAACGGTGATGGATTACGCGCTGTACGGCAAGCCGACACAGGATTGGCTCGCGCTATTCAAGCAAATGTTTTCCAATCCCGCCACAGTGGGCATAAAAATCGGCACGGATTATACCAAACCGCCCACGTCACCTTCACCCCCGTTGCACCATGATGCCTATATCGGAACCTACACCAACGATTTCTTTGGCGACATTGCAGTCATCGAACACGATGGTGGGCTCGCGATTGTTGAAGGTCCAAACAACATGATGTTCGCGCTCAAACATTACAACCGCGACATTTTTACCTACAAGACAGCAGGCGAAAACGCCGTGGGCACAACGGGTGTGTATTTCACGATTGGCGCGGATGGCAAAGCAACCAGCGTTCGCGTCGAAAATCTGGATGTCGATAACAGTGGAAGTTTCACGCGCGTGGTTGAAGGCACACAATAGGGCGGCTTCAAAATTTCTTACGCCGTGGTCAGCGGACTTGTTGGGCTTTGCCGCTCGGCCACTAGTGTAAGAAGCCATCGAGGTCTAGGGGGATCAAGGCCAGCACTTTCTCGCCCCGCGTGCGCATGAGGTGTCGTTCCTTCTCGAAGGCGAGATCAATCTCATGATTCCGTGGTTTCCATCGCTCGCGTCGCTCTCTGTGCTTATCCAACTTCCGATAAGGTGCTTTCTGTCAACGTGACCCTCATTGATTTTGTGGGACTCGCTACCGGTCTCGTTCAGCGCGTTCCACTGGCAGCCGGTGTGGAGCACGAAGAAGGCATCCATGGCTTTCCAAGCATCGCTGCGGGGACCATGGCATCCCAAAGGGTGCGATGTGCACAGTGGGGGCGCGGACACGATGCGCTCCCACAACTCGGCCGGGATACGCCAGTCACGGCGAGCTTTCTCGTGATCGTCAGGCATCAGCGAGGCTCCTACAGGATAGAACGTTTCCCCATAGGATACGAGGACAATGGCCTAGCCTGTGTCAGAGTCAGAGTCGACATGTCACAATGTCGACACCCGCCCTGGCTCCATCTCAGGTTTGAGGACAAGTTGCGCCAGGCACACGGCGGTATAATAGCTGCACGTCAGAGTCAGGTCCACCACGCCCTGCGTGCCCAGCAGCGTGTGGGCCGCCGCAAACAGCTCATCTGACACCTCTTTGTGCCGCAGCAGTTGGTGTACCAGGCGGGCAATGACTTGCTCCTGCTCAGTGAGTCCTGCCGGGGCCTTCCCCGTGCGGATCGCTTCGATCGACTCGGCGCTGACACCAGCGCGGGCGGCTAATACGGCGTGGCCCGTCCATTCAAGAGCGCTATTCCACTCACGGGCCACCAGGATAATCGCCAGCTCTTTCAAGTTCTCTGGCATAGCACTCTGGAAGCGTAACTGTGCCCCCAGCGAGGTCAAATAGCCGGTAGCTTTGGGACTATGGAGCAGGGCGCGGAATTGCAGACCTACCTCTGGGGCGTTGCGGTCCCGGCGGATGCGGTCGTAAATCTCTTGCCCCTCGGTATCTAACTCGTCTCGTGTGACATACGGCACGCGGGCCATGCTTTCGCTCCTTTGCGTGTACGCGGCGCAACATTGGTGTTTTGCGGTGGCGCGGCGTCGGGTGCCAAACACCGCGCTGCCCGTGTCGTTCGTAGTGGGGCCTATCATAGCACGGGACATCAAGGCTGACGACTGGTCGCGGCATGCTCTCTCTCACGCGGCGCGTAGCAGGCTGCGGCAGGCCGCCGCGATCGCCTCGGCACTCATGCCATACTTCGCCCGCAGCGGCACCGTGGGACCGACCACTACGAAGTCGTCCGGCA
>Ga0209382_10006220_pt1 | contig 15380 bp, 18 predicted proteins | sample SoiMetdeltSBSDD5_FD_187599 | JGI IMG/M metagenome (GOLD analysis project Ga0209382, IMG submission 187599) | Bulk soil microbial communities from a Populus tree surrounding site in Tennessee, USA - Soil MetaG P. deltoides SBSDD5 (SPAdes) (version 2) | ecosystem: Environmental > Terrestrial >... | reverse complement strand
TCTTCATCACCCGATCCAGCTCCTTGATCGGCCGTTCGACACCCGCTCGCCAGAATTCGGGTGCGAGCTTCATTCCGTTGTAGAAGGCGAGATCGCGGATGTCTTCGGGCAGTTCGGCTGCACGGGGCATCGAGGCGTTCTGCACCAGGATCGGGATTACGGGCACCCCCTGCGTCAGCGCGGTCGCCACTTCAACTCGCACATGATCTGCCGGGTCATCCAGGCGACGATTGCCTTGAGGATCAGTCATCGTGGTCCAGCCGCGCCCGATCATCACGAGCACAGCCGCGCAGCTCTGGACCTGCTGGTTGATGTGCGTGACGAAGTTCACGCCGAGTGGCACGCTGTCGATGTCCATGAAAACTCGCTGTGGGCCGTAGGCATCCACCAGCTTGTCCCGGAGACGGCCAGCCGCGTCTTGTGTGTCATCGCGACGGTAGCAGATAAACACCTTCTGTGTGGCTTGGTCGGCCGCCTCCTTCGTGCGGATGGGGGCCATCACAGAAATTGCCTGGATGAGTTGGCGAAACCCCGGCGCATCTGTGTCGCCGTTCCATCCAAGGAGGTCACAGTTAGGAAATCCCTCCTCCCACATTGGAGGCGTCACGGGTTCGATTCGGACGCCAAGCAAAATGCCGCGCCCAGCCGCAATTTCAGCCTGCTGCTGCACCAGCCTCGACTTGATCGAACGACTTGTCCAGAGCACGACAATACATCTCGCTTCAGGCGCTTCCCTGTAAAGAAGGTCCCTGCATCACGTTTCTGTTCCACAGCACACTCCAACCTAACGGTGTGAGCATCGCGGCAAGATTGCCGGCTGTTGGCCGGTCCCCAGGGTGATAGATGAAAACGATGTCGGCCACGGAAATATGTGCTCCCTTCAAACGCCGGCAACTCCGCGTGGCATCCCCGTCGCCGAGCACCCGAGTGTAACAGGGAAGCGAACACCAACAGGTGAATTGCGTCAGCGCCCCTTCTTTGGGGCAGCGCCTGTCGATTCAAGCAATTTTTTCCCGCCCATTGATCCCAGAGAGAGGGGTGCGCCTGCGCGGGGGGGGGGTCGGCGGAACGAGTAGCTACCGCAAAGTAGCCTCGGCGCCCCCTCTTCCGCTTCGGTAACCATCGGTCGGGACCGGCGGGACGCGGACTTGAGGTGAACGCCTCAAGGACAGATTGGAGGCAGCTCCGACGCTTGCAGCTCCCCTTGCCGCAGGACTTCACGGCGCTTCAGATCATACTCGTAAAGAAGTAGTTGTGCTCGCCCGACAGCGCGAATGCCACTGGCGCGGACATACAGAATGCCTGCTGAAGCGTCGAGTCGGAGGTCCTCGGGATACACATAATCTGGAGGCCGGACAGCGACGATGCTGTTCTGTGAGTCGTTGAATGAAAGCTCGACTCGACCTCCTGGCGCCTGCAATGCGTAGACGGTGACGGCCTGTCCCGTCGATAGTCGCGTGGTATGGTTCCAGCGGCGAGTATTGTTCGACTCGACCTGCTCAGTGGCCCGTGGCAGGCACGTCGCTTTCGTATAGTCATGGATCAAGGGGTCCGGTTGACTGAGCGTTCGACACCCGAGCGTAAGGGGCAACAAACAACAAGCGGCAGTTCCTACCGCCGGTGCGGCCAACCACTGTGGAAATCTGGCCATCGCTAGCGTGTGATTTTACTGTATCGGCGGTCCAGCACGGTCTGGGCGCCGCCCCTCCTGCGCTGCAGGCGGCTGGATATTGCTCTCGCGATCTAAGGCAAGGCGCGCTATTTTTTACCCGCCCATCGATCAATGGGAGAGGGGTGCGCTCTCGCGGGGGTGGTGGGTAGGCACGGCACGGCGCACAGTCACGCAGCGCCGACCAGCCCTTGGATAACTCATCCCGACCCACCACCCCCTTCACAGCTCATGGTGTGACGTTGGCCTGTAGTTGCTGCATCAGGCCAGCCAGGTCAGCTTGTTCCCAAACCTCCGAAATCCTGCCATCCACAATCCGATAGATCGCAATCTGACCGAACTCGATGCGCCGCCCGGTCGCAGCATTCCCTTGAAAGTTGCCGGTGTGGGTGGCGCGATTGGTCGTCCTGAGCACGACCTTGTCACCGACTGCGAGCATCTCCTCAAGTGTATGGGTGTAATCGGGGAACGCTGCGTAGAACGTTCGGATCACCTCTTTTGTCTGGGCCAGGTCAAGCTGGGCCGATCCAAGTTGAAGACGAAGGTCTGTCGCCAGGACTTCATCGAGCACATCGAGATCACTCGGTCTGCCATCCATCAAGCTCATAAATCTCCGAACCACTTCCTTGTTACGGTTCAGGTCCACACTTTCGCGATGCTCTATGGTCATTTCAGTCTTGTCTCATGAAGTCGGTGGAATCATGGGACGAGCGGGCCTGCGCACATGGAGCGGCCGCTCCCGTGAGATGGCGTTCGCTCATCCAATCAGTCTGACGATTCTTAGGTGGGTTGTCGCTAGGCTCTCCGACTGCTCGTCGCGTCACGCTGGAAGGACCCCTGCGATGTCGGCAGTTTACCAAGTAGACCTCCCTCTTGCCACCGATGCGTTTTTTACCCGGCCGTTGATCTCAGGGAGAGGGGTCCGCGCTCGCCGGGGGTGGTGGGTGCCGCCCCCCAATAGCTACCCGTCGCAAGTAGCTACCCTCGCCCCTTCGGGGCGCTCCTCCGTTGGCACGACTCTGGCCAACGGGTCCCCGCACCATCGCCGGTCATCCTGATGTTCAAGTCACCGAGGCGCTCTTCGCTTCTGACCGTGTGCTGACGTTTTGGAGCCGTTCTCGGTGAGCGGGTCGACCGGGACGGACTGCTCGCCTGATGTGCTTGACCATTTTTTCGGACCCAGCGGTTACTAGTCGCTGATATCTGCCTGGAGGTCCAGTCTCGCGCTGACAGCAACGGCGTCGAGCGTGTCATCGAGTTCGCGCCGGATGCGTCCGACGCCCCACAATACAAACCCAGCTTGGTTGACGCCGTCTTCCTTGATCGTTGCCGCATCGGTTGCAACGATCGCGAAGTCATTGGCATCCAGAACGGCGAAGAGTCTTTGCGCCGCGGCTGACAGCTCTGAGGGTGTCGCCCTGCTGTAAACCTGTAGCGCCACTAGAGACTCACGCACCAGAGCAAGCTCGCGAAACCAGCCCTCAAGGCTTGTCATCGAAGTGCCGATTGGGATGACGGTCGCACGCGCCAATGACCTGAGTGCGTCTGTGTACAGTTGCCGCTTCTGTTCACGCAGCCATCTTCTGTTGACTGCCCGCTCTTGCCACTTGGCAGTCAACCAGGATCCCAGGAGTGCGGCGGTCGCCCCGATTATCGTGGCGAGTAAGCTCGGAAGGATCTGAAGCATCGATGCACCCCACACGCCCGTGAGCCAATGATGATCTGCATCACAGACAAACAGGCCAGCGAACCAGCGTTATCTCCAGATGCGGGCGGCTCACGGTTGTTCCGGCTTCGATAGGTGCAGCGTGGCGACCTCCAAAGCGGCTAACGAATCTAAGACGACCCTGGGCTGATGTGCGGCTGTGGGGCCGCACACAGGTCTTCACCAACATGGCTAGGGCAGCGGAATGGGCTTCGCTACACCTCCCTATTGCTAGCCCGCAGCGCCCTTCTGCTTGGCCCAGCGGGCCTTTTGTGCATCGGAGATCCTCTTCCTAGCCGCGGCGGACATCTTGCGGGCGCCACGTTTCCCAGGGGCCTTGGTGCGTTTTGCCGTCCGGCCTCTTTTCGACGCGGCCTTGGGAGCGTCAGAGGAGGGTGATTTCTTGCCAGTCGCCGCACCGGTCGCTGCGGCCCGCTTCGCCGCCCAATACTTCTTCATCCGCGCGCCAACGGCTTTACGTTGGGCCGCGGACATTCGGCCGCGTCGACGCTTCGCAGCAGGTGCGCCCAACTCGCCTGACGTGGTCTTGGCCGCGGCGCCATTCCTCCCTCGCAGCTGGGGGAATGTCCGGTAGATGTTGGCGGTCTCTTCTGCGAGCTGCTGCAGCCGGGCTTGGGCACCTAAAAGGGCGTAACGTTGGAGTTCAGTAAGTTGTTTAGCCATCCAGTCAATATATACCAATTGTCTTATCTGTCCTATGAGTCCTGTCTCAGTATACGCACGGGAAACTTGCCACTGCGAAGAGGCGGGTGGACGCCGCTCGACTTATAAGACACATCGGGCAGAAACGACCCAGCAATGGGAAATCTGGCACAAGTTGTTCGGCGTTAACGAATTTCCCCGGGGGTGGGAGTGCAAAAGGGGAGGTGGGGGTGGGACTTCAGTTCCCGCGGGGGAACCCTCGCCGGATGTCGTCCTGGAGACGTGCGCCGGATCGGCAATAGAGGTCGCGATCACAGTCCCGTAAGGACAGCCGGTGTGGGCTTTTCCACCGCACGGCTTTCAGAGCCTCGCCAAGTAGCCCTCCCACAGCCGGTGAGGCCGGGTAGCGTGCTCCGCTGCGCACTGCGTCTCGCCGGCGCTCACTCGGCGCTCGTGCGCTCGAAATGAACGCCGTGAGCCGCCTGCCGTTCCGCTGGCGCGATAGCCATCAGGATCGGCTGGGCGACGATGTGGCCTCGAACGATGGCCTCTGCCTTCGCGATCGCCTCCGGATCGCCGCAGCGGTACACACTGTTGGCTTCAATCAAGTCCTTCTGGTGTGAAGGCGTCGCCTCAGCGGTGTCATAGATTGCGGCTACTGGACATGCGGGAACACACGCGCCGCAATCGATGCACTCTTCCGGATGGATGTAGAGCATCGACGTCTGCTCAAACTCCGGCTCGTCCCTGCGCGGGTGTATGCAGTCGACGGGGCAGACATCGACGCAAGAGTGGTCTTTAGTGCCGATGCACGGGTCAGTGATGATGTAGGCCATGCGAGACGCTCAATCAAGTAACGGTTTGGCGAACGTGCCGACGGTCGGCTTCACAAGATCCGCAAAGTCGTTGTAGTGCATGCAAAGGGCCGCGATATGGGTGCCAGCATTGAAACCATCTCGAGATCTCCGACCATGCTGCGGTCCACGAAGACCCGTTGCTCTAGAGCGGCCCGAACGGGGGCATGGCGCCGAGCTCGCAGTCTTCGCGACGCAGGCGCTGCCGCTCCGCTTCCGACCGCTGCAGATCCTCACGCAGTCGTTCGATCTCGCGCGCTTGGTCCTCGACGATCTGCTGCGGATCTCGAGGCGGCGTTTCGGCTCGTCGCGGTGTCACGCGATAGTTATCGCAAAGGCTCGATCAAAGTACAAGTACGAAATTGTGGATTCTGTCGCGCGACCCGCTAACCAAATACTGACAACAGCCAAGCCAGCGCTTCTCCGTCGGTGCCGAATACGTTGGCTCGCAAACCCCGATTCCTGGCCACCATCACTCCAATGTGTTGTTGATCGATCATATCGGGGTTGGCGACGACAGCGAGTGCAAAACCTGGCGTGGCTGCGGAGGCACATTGTTTCGCCAGCCAAAAACGATCCAGTGTGCTTATCGGCCCAAGTCCCGTCAGTCCTGTCAAATTGATCAAGAGCCGCGTGATCCCTTGTTCCCCTGCCACCCGGATGGCTTCAACACATGCAGCCGCGCCTTCTTCGAGTGACACTTTCCCAACAGGTCGAAAACTGTCATACCCTTCGTCGATTTGGAAGTAATCTGCAACGTTCATAATCGCCTCAACCGACATTTCCCATTTGCCGCCCGAACTCGGCGGATCCTACTCCCTACCACGAGCCTTTGAGCGCGAATTTCTTGCCACTGGAGCCACAGACCGTGCGCCCTGTCATCTGCCCTCAAACCGCCCAGCCGTACCTTGCCGATTCCTTGATATTTTCCGACAGCCGACTGTCCTTGCCCCTTTCTTCGCCTTGGACGCTCGGAGCGCTCCGCTCGGCGGTCAGCTCGACGGCACGCCCAGATCCGCTGGAGCATCGACCCGAACAGGCGGCGGGTCATGTGACTTTCGGCCAGTAGGAGCCAGTAGGAGCGGGCGTGTTTCACCAAGCGCCCACCCGTCTTGACGAGGCGCTGCTGGAGACTGGTGAGCGACCGGGTTCATCCAGACCATCGTCGCCAGTCGCCGGATAGCCGTACAATTTGTCGCAATGCTTGAACCCTACGAACAGCGTCGAGCGAGGATCATTGAGAACGGCTTTGAAGGTGGCAGTCTGAAGCCGGTTGTTGTGAGTGGTGCCGACTTGTTGGCACAGGAAGACCAGCCAACGTCGGAGGACTTGCTCAACGAACTCTCGACCAACGACTGGTCGCCCGCTGAATTCGCTGAATCTGCGCGAGAGCTGTTGCGAGAGCATGGGCTTAGCGGTCGGGTGTACGTCGGAGGAGAGCAGCCGCCCGCGTTACTTCCACGCTGAAAGAGCGTCACCGTGACACGATCACGTATGCCTGCGGGCACGGTAGTGGCACAGTCGGTTTCGGCCAACTTGTGAGTTTGTCTCTTGCAAGCGACGCGAACGAGCTGTGCACCACGCTGCTGCGAAGCTGCCTCAATGGGACAATCCCCGGCGGAGAAGTTCAGTCAATGCCTGATCAAGTGCTGTCTCAGTTCGTCGGCGTTCGGTGATGTCTTCAAACGACGCCACAACGCCGCCGAGAGTACCGTCAGCCTCGAACAACGGTTCAGTATTGATTGAAATCCACGTCAGATCGCCGTCCGGTTTGTACACTCCCATAATGATCTTTGAGCAAGGTTGCCCCGTGCGCATGGTCACGGCGACGGGGAATGTCTCGCCAGGAAAGGGTGAGCCATCCTCGTGGATCGCTCGCCAGCGTGGGTCAAGCGCAGTGCGGCCGGTGATCTGCTCCGCCGACAGTCCGAGGATTCGCTCGGCACTGCCATTGCACGCTCGAATGCTGCCATCGGCGTCCAGGAGGAGAATGCCATTCTGCATCGCCGCGATGACCGACCGATAACGCTCCTCACCTTTTTGTAAGGCCTGTTCTGCTTGTTTCCGCTCCGTGATGTCCCGGGCCGCTGAGTAAAGCAACTGGCGGGCGGGATACGCTGTCGCGGCCCATGACAGCCACCTGTACGATCCATCCTTGCAACGGTACCGATTCTCAAAGGTGACTGTGTCCGCACCTGTCCCTATCTGCTGCGCTTGGGCTTCGGTCCGTTCACGGTCAGCGGGATGAATGAAGCTCAAATAGGGTTCGGCGAGCAGTTCGTTCAGGGTGAAGCCAAGCGTACGTTCCCAAGCAGGATTCAGCCGCTTGAAGTACCCATCGAAACCGGCGATCGACAACATGTCGAGCGATAGCGTGAAGAAGCGATCGCGCTCCTCCTGTGCTTCCCGGCGCTCAACTTCTTGCCAGCTTTGAACGGCTGTGGCCAGTTCCCCAGCAGAGGCAAAGCGGTCCGTCGGACTCTTGGCAAGGGCACGGATGCAAATGGCTTCCAACGCCGGGGGCACTTCGGCCCAGTACGCCCGCGGGGGAGACGGCTGTTCCTCGCGGACTTTCCGAAGGACCTCGTGCGTGTCTGGGCCTGAGAACGGGGGATGCCCGGTGAGTACTTCGTACAGAATCGCTCCCAGGCCATAGATGTCAGTCTGCTGATTGATGTCCAAGTGTCCGGAGGCCTGCTCTGGCGCCATGTAGGCAGGCGTCCCCATCGCTTGCCCGTGAACAGTGAGACCGACGGCATCTGCGCCAGTAAAGTCGACCACGATTGAAGGATCGACCGCTTCCCCTCTTCGGCCGATTAGCTTGGCCAAACCCCAGTCGAGAACGACAACTTCGCCGAAGTCGCCCAACACCACGTTCTCGCCCTTGAGATCACGGTGGATCACACCGCGCGAGTGAGCGTACGCGATGGTATTGCAGACGGTGACGAAGGCATTCAATAAAGGAACGAGGTCGATCATTCCGGCCTGAGTGTGGACGCGTGCCTGGTGCCATGCGCGCGCCGCCTCCCTGAGAGTGCGGCCGTTGATGAAGCGCATGGTGTAGAAAGGCTCGTGATCATCGGGCCGAAGCGCTAACTCATAGACCGGCGCGATACCGGGATGCTCCAACTGGCCTGTAATGCGGGCTTCCTGCAGGAATCGCATTCTGTGAATGGCCAGTCCTGTGCGTTCAGGTCGCAGCTCTTTCAGGGCGACGTCTCGACCAAAGGCGCTGTCGCGGGCAAGCCAGACGCGTCCGATGCCCCCACTGGCGTGTAAACGCGTCAGCGAGTACCGCTCCGCCGCCCGCGGTATGTCGTCGACGGTTGCTAACGTAGTTGACGCATCTGGCCCCGGCAAATCGCAGAGCGATCGGTTGATGTCGTCGTCTTGCAGGGCTGCCAGCGAACGTTTCACACCATCGCTCACCGCGGCCAGACCAGCTCGCGGATCGCCGCCGTGTCTCTTTAACTTGCGCTCGACCAAACGCTCGACATCCGCTTTGTCGATCGGCGTGATCCAACCTAACTCGATTAGCAAGTGGCCGAGTGCGGACTGCTTATGCGTCGTCCAGAGCGTGCAGATCTTGATGAATTGATCGGCGTCGATGACATCAGCCTGCAGGGCCAGTACACCGAACAGAAGGTTGCGATCCGCATCCATAGTAGCCCGGTGGTTTGCGCGATACCGCGTGATTCGCGATGCTCGATTCGTCGAAACCCGAAGAATCGAAGCGGATTCTAGCAGATGCCACACGATAAGCCCAAGGCGCAAGTTCGCCGCCGCCCGGGAGCACTGACTGGCTCGTACATCAATTCGAGCGAACGGTCGACGCTCGGCGAACACGCGCACGCTCTAGCACCCAGGCGCTCCGCAGCAGTGACGTTGCTCTCGTTCTCAGTGGCGTCCGTGTGCGACGGGGGGCGCGAATCAGTGCTGCGACTCAATAAAAAATATGCTGAGGTCGGGCGCACGCATGGACTCCGGGGCCGGGTGCCCTCCCAGACAATGCAGCGCCGTTGAAGACCATGGACGACTTCCCAAATATCATCGATCACTCGTGATCGAGCGCGCACGCTGCGTTGAAGTCTTCGACAGCGATCGATGGCGTCGGAGATCACCGCGGCATCGGACAGGTTGTCGTCGATCTGCTGCTGTCCGCATTGCAGCGTCCCATCCATGCTGATGCGAACAACACGAGTTCCGCTACATCTTCAAGTCCTTGGGATTCGTATCGACCGACGATTGTAATCCCTGTCTTCTCGTACTTTTCTGATCACGCTCTTCGGCACGCTTCGGGACTCAATTGTCTGGGCGTCATATTCAACCTGGACGATTGCTGACGCGTCACTGTTCAGAAACTGCGGCGCAAATTTTCGGGCCTCTGAAATCTGGCGGGTCCCGGTCCCGAAAAGGGGAGGTGGGGGCGGCGGGGCCCCGTCAGCCCTGGGGGGAGGCCCGGCGGGACTGAACCCTACGCATGGGGTCCAGCCTGGCAGGTCACATCCGCAGCGGTGAACTCGAGTTCTCGCACCTCACATCCGCCACAGTCACTCCGGAGCATCGGCGGGACCACTAGCCTCCGCAGTCGTACCGCCTGATATCCGTTCGAGCACCTCGACCCTGACGGCGTTCAGCCACAAGAAGCCGGGAACTCGCGCGTCTCGCGTACGTACAGGTTTTCAGAACACCAGGGGTCGCGGACGCGGGAACGTCCGAAAGACCCGCAAACCCGAACGCTGGTGCCCGACAGAAATCCATCCTGTCATTAGAAGCGATCATCGCCGATCTCTTTCGCGGACATGCAACTCGAACTGTCCCGTAACTCTCGGGTGATTGTGAAGCATGCGACTCGCATCAGGGAAGTCATACCGCCAATTGGAGGACTGCATCGATGACCTTAACAGCTGCTGAAAGCCGGGTGTTGCTGGCAGCACTGTTGGAGTTCGCAGCCTCGCGCGAAAGCGACTTTTCAACGCTTCGTGAATACCACACGTTTCTCGAGATCGAAGACGAGGATGTGAACCTGAAGCACCTTGTGAGGAAACTGGGACTGGAGACTGTCGTCAGCACGAGAAAACGATAGCGAGCACCTCGATGCGAAAACGTAATCGAAACGCGAACGCAGATGTGAGCAGCTGGACTGCGGTCAGGCACGCGGGCGAGTGCGGAGCGCACCCATGAGGGCCGCCCTCTACGCTCGCGTGAGCCAGTGGGAGCAGGAGCCCGAGAACCAGCTGCGGGAGCTTCGAGATTACTGCGGCCGGCGCGGATGGGGCGCCACCGAATACGTCGACCGCGGCGTCTCGGGCGCGAAGGACAAGCGACCGGCGCTCGACCTGTTGATCGCCGCGGCCAGACGGCGGAAGTTCGACACCCTGGTGGTCTGGCGGCTGGATCGGCTCGGGCGAAATCTTCGACACCTGATTCTTCTCCTCGACGAGCTCCAGGCGCTGGGAGTCGCGTTCGTCAGCCTCGCGGAGGGCATCGACGCCACCACGCCGGCAGGCAGGCTCCAGTTGCATGTCCTCGCAGCCATCGCGGAGTTCGAGCGGAGTCGCATCCAGGAGCGGGTGAGGGCTGGGTTGGCGCGAGTCAGGGCCCAGGGTAAGCGCCTGGGCAGGCCTGTCGTCGATGTCCCGGAGGAGCGCCTGGCGCCGGTCCGTGGATTATCGGTTCGGGAAGCTGCCCGTCGGCTCGGTGTCTCGCCCGCCACGGCGCACCGCTGGCTGTCTCGGAATACCTCCTCGATTTCTGCTGCCTGAACCTGCAGAATACCGCCTGAAATGAGGCCTTCGTCCTGGGGGTCTCGCGTTTCATCTAACAGGTGTTTGTTGAAGCGCCTACGGCCGGGTGCTCCCCCGACTGCCACTCTCAAGGGAATGGCTGTGAAGCCTCTGCCATTCCGTTTTAAGGCGCTTGGCCGCCCGCCGATGCGAAGCTCCCCTCGGCCTTCCGTTGGCTTCGGTTTGTGCGCCAACCCCAACTCCCCAGCGCCCGCAGTTTGATTACCAGCGGCCACCCCGAGCCCCGCGATTGAAGGTGGAAGCCCAGACGGAACGATAAACGACGGAACTCATCGAGATAAGATGCGAGCAGACCCGGCGGTCAGATGGGAGGCAGACGAACGATGAGCACCTCACTCCGGCGAACCTACTATACACCCACGCAGATCCTGATCGTGTTCACGTCGGTCGTTGTCATGTTGCTCTTCTTCTCTTTTGCCGCTGCGTCGACGCAGCAGAAAGCCCTCACTTGGGTGAGCGGGATTACAGCTGTCGGAGCCTTGGCGGCTGTCGTCGGGGGCCTTGGGCTCAGGCTCAATCGAGTAGTGGCCTTTCGTTCGGCGACGATTGAGGCTCAAAAAATGCTTTTGGAAATCAACAAACAATACGTCGCGCACCCGGAGCTGCTTTATCTCGAAGGCGAACACGTAGGTCCCGTGCCAACAGACGACACATTCAAGGCACGACTCAAGGCGATGACGTACTTAAAACTCAATGTCTTCGAGCTAATCTTTGCCGTTCTGCCAGGTGGCCGTGAGCGAGAAACGTGGGTGAGGTACTTCGAGTGGTCTCTCTGCAAGTCTACCGTGCTGACCGACGAGCTCGTAAAGAATCGCGACGTTTATCACGAAGCTCTGATGTATGCGTATGACGAGTGGAAGACTAAACCGACCAAGTCAAAGGCCAGTGCGACTTGAGCGCACTGGTCTTTTCGTTTGTACGGCCTGCGGACCGCGGCATCCCCTCGGCGCGTCGGTCTGGTGCGGTTAGTCACCTGATTAGGGCGCGATCGGCTCTGTGAAATCCTTATTCGCGTGAACCGAATACCCGTGAGGGTATGTCATACCCCGCGCCGATAGCGAGCACGGGTCTCCTCAACCCAGCGAGCCCTTGAGTCAGTCGGGCAGATGTCAGGAAACCGCAGTCTTTTCGGACGTTTTGTGGCCGGCTCGCCTGTCAATAATCTTGCACTGTGCGCCGCATGTGCCTCTTCGCTGGGCTCGGATTGCGCAAACACTCCTTCGTTGGCTCAGGCCAGGCGGAGATACACGGCGTGGTCGAAAAACGATAGTTGGCCCAGCAGGGGCGACTGCACCGGATGTTTCACATCACGACCGGCTCGAATCTCGGCGCAGGGTAGTTAATGAGATCCTCGAGTCTTTATCACCTGAGGAGCGGCTGATCTGTTTGTGGGTCGCCGTCGGTTTCTCAAAGGATCAGATTGCGGACGTGTCAGGCCGGTCCATCGAGGACGTCCAGTCAATTCTTGCGCGTGTTAAGCAGACGATTCGGCAGCGACTTCGGGTTGGCGATGCTGACTCGAACCATTCGAATCAAGAGTCGTAAGGCACCCAATCGCGCGTGATACACGGCATGGGGGACGACAATCTCATGGCAGCATTAAAATCTCACAATCCGTTTTTCACCGTGTTCTTGGGCAATGCGTGGGCGCTCAAAAAAGGGCAGCGGGACGCCGTGTGCGAACTGTGGGGCCGTCCACCGGCTTGGGAACTGCGCCTAGTCATCGGGGCGGTAGCATTGACCGAGTCTGCCACGACAGCGAGACGGTGCTGGATATTCAGGAGTGCTGGGCCGAGCGGCTTCTGGAGCGTGGATGGACGTGAGCTTGTGCACCTTCAGCTGTGGGCCGGATTGCCTCGACAAGTCCACTCGGGGACGATATCAAGTGCACCACTCGATATCTTCGGCTTGGTCGATCCGTCTGCCGACACTAGCGGCTCCGACGCGTTATCGATCGCCCTGTATGGGTTCCGCGGCAGGGGGCCGACCGAATTTGTAGGTCACTGCGCCTTTCTGATACCCGTTCGTGATAAGGTGAACCGCATCAGAGACTTGCTGGTGATTTTGTGCAGCGAAGGTGCGCGAGTGGGGCAAAGGTCGAGCTTGGGCGCAGCGAGTCCCGCGGCGAAATACTGAGGATTTTGGGGCCACTCGAATTAATAGGTCACATATAGGTCACAGGATGAAATTCCGGAAAACGTGACCTACAGATGGCGTTGGGCGCGGATCTGAGAGACGCTGAGCAAGGCATTACAATCGCGGCTCGGTCGACGGGGCGATTCCGAGTCGTCCGTAGTGAGAACGGGGAGTAGCGCAGTCTGGTAGCGCATCGGTTTTGGGAACCGAGGGTCGCCGGTTCGAATCCGGCCTCCCCGACCAGTTTTACCCTCAACTCAGGAAGGACAACGAGTTCGTAGGTCACGTACAGGTCACCAGCCAATCTTCCGATCGCAGAACAGCTTGCAAGTCACCCCTTCCACCGACGGACACAGCCCGTTCGCGGCTCCCGAAGTTCAAGTCTCACCAGCTCAAGCGTCGGGGTAACAGCGGGGTAACAGCTCCGACGCCAGCTCACGCGTCAATGCGGACCGAGAGAGCTGCCCCGACAGGGGCAGCGGTCGCGGCTTTCCCAATCCCGCCCGCATGTTTCCGGGCTTGCGGGATTCGGTTGGGATTCCAGCAACAACCGGAAATCCACCGCTTGTCGAACCGATACTTGTCTGTGATCTCGGTACGTACGATATGCTGTTCCGTGGCGTACGAAAGCGAGGACCTGTGCCGACGACATCTAGCCGCCGCGGTGGGAAGACTGGTCGGCGGTCGTCTCGAACCCGCATAACCACGTCCGGTGCGCGCGCAACGCGAATAGGAAAAGTTCGCAAGGCGTTTTGGCTGGATCCACGCCTTCTCAAGGAAGCGCGAGCGTCGCTCGGAGCGTCGAGCGAGCGAGAGGCTGTCGAAATGGCTCTCGATCTGGTTAGCTTCCGCAAGGAACTCGCGCGCGGGACCCGTGCGCTACTCGGCCTCAAACTGTCGCGCATCGATTGACGCATGGCCGCCGCTGGGCCGCGCAAGTTCGTGCTCGACACCAACTGCTTTGTCGATGCCTCGCACGGCGACGTCGAAGCCGCGGCGCTCGCCGAGTTTTTCGCCTGGGCCGCACCGGGCTTGTACCTGAGCACCGTGGTCGCGGCCGAACTAAGGGCCGGCACAGGCAGCGCCAGGGATCGCCGGACACTGGAACGCCAGATCCTGTCGCCGTACATACGTCGGGGACGTCTGGTGAATCCGTCGCCGGCTGCGTGGGAGGCGTTGGGAACGACGCTCGCCGCGCTGGTCGAGGAAGAAGGACTCGTGCTCCGCGAAGTCCGTCGAAGTTTCGTATTCGACATCCTGATCGCACGGTCGTGCCGTGAGATCGGAGCGACGCTCGTCTCACGGAATTCGATTGACCTGTCCCGCATCGCCAAGGTGTTCTCGTTTGACTTCGTCGCTCCATACCCGATTCGGGGCGCCGACTGAACGAAGAGTCACGGGTAGCGACACAGGCCGAGTGCCTGCCATCGTCGTTGTCATGTCGTTTCGGCCTGTCTCGGCCCTTTTCTCGGCCAACTGACGAAGGCACCGTAGCTCACGACGATGATGGCTGAGCCCATCCCTGCTCTTCGAGTAACACTTGAACCCGGGAGCGGATCTCATCGCGAATCGCTCTGACCTCTTCGAGCGGCTGGCCCTTCGGATCTGCAAGTGGCCAGTCATCTCGCTTTACACCGGGGACGACAGGACACTGGTCACCGCAGCCCATGGTGATCAGCATTGCCACACCTGCAGCCAGTTCGGGCGTCAGCTTCGTCGTCGGTGCCCCGGACAGGTCGAAGCCCTGTTCCGCCATGACCGCCATGACCTCGGGGTGAACGCGGCCACTCGGATCAGTGCCCGCAGAGATCGCGCGCGCCTTCGCCGGATCGGCCAAGGCATTGAACCAAGCTGACGCCATCTGCGAACGGCCGGCGTTGTGAACACACGCGAATAGGACTGTGGTCATCGTGCGGTGCTTGCTGACGCAGCAAGAGTTCTGTGTTGCGATACCTCTAGGGGAGGGGTGAGCCACCGCAGCAGAAGGGCCCCCGACAAGGCGCCGAGCACCTGCCCGACGATGAACGCGGGCGCGTCGGACGGATGCCGGCAAACGTGTCGGTGAACGCCCGGGCAAGCGTGACCGCAGGGTTGGCGAATGACGTTGATGCCGTAAACCAGTATGCCGCCGTGATGTACGCAGCTACGGCAAGCGGTAGCGCATCCGGGCGTCGACGAGAGCATCCCGTGATGACCGCGATCAGACCAAATGTGGCGATGAACTCGCTGAACCAGAGGCCAGGGCTCGTGCGCGCGTACTGGGACAGCATGAAGATGCGTTCACCGAACATCGCGTGGGCGCTCCACACGCCAAGCACTGCTCCCATGATCTGCGGGACCACATACCAAGCCCCAATTCGTCGCGGCACCCCTCCGTTGATTGCCTCCGCCAACGTGACGACCGGATTGAAGTGGGCTCCGGAGATCGGGCCGAACGTGTAGATCAGCATGACCAGGGCGGCGCCCGTGGCGAGGCTGTTCGCGAGCAGTGCGAGGCCCTCATGCGCGAAGAGCCGGTCCGCCATGATGCCGGATCCCACGACGGC
>Ga0209382_10006218_pt1 | contig 15384 bp, 15 predicted proteins | sample SoiMetdeltSBSDD5_FD_187599 | JGI IMG/M metagenome (GOLD analysis project Ga0209382, IMG submission 187599) | Bulk soil microbial communities from a Populus tree surrounding site in Tennessee, USA - Soil MetaG P. deltoides SBSDD5 (SPAdes) (version 2) | ecosystem: Environmental > Terrestrial >... | reverse complement strand
GCGCCCGCGGCCGGTAGCACCGCGCGCTGCGTCTCCGGCCAGTTGAACTCCTGCCACATCTCGGGGATGTCCGCATAACGAGCCGGCGGGCGTCGCGACTGCCCGGGAATGTCGGCGCCGGCAGCCTCGGCCTCGACTTGCGCCTCGCTCATGGCGGCGTCCTGCGCGGCGGCGTGCTCGAGCTCGCTGGACACCACACCGGTCGCGCGGGCGGCGCCCTTGCCCGGCGAGAGGTTGATCTCGTTGTAACACCACGCGACGCGGTCGCGCAGCGCCGCATCGTCCGGCAGGCCGAGGTGGAGATCGCGCAGCCCGAGCGGCGCGAACACCTCCTCGCGCAGGAACGCGCCGCAGTCGCGGCCGTCGATGCGCGTGATCAGCTCGTTCACCATGTGCCCGTAGTTCATCGCGTGGTACGCGTTGCGCTCGCCGGGTGTGAACCGCAGGCGCACCTCCGCCATCGCCTTGCGGATCGCGGCGCGGTCGCCCCACTTCTCGGCGTCGAGCCAGCGCGGTCCGAGCGGGAAGCCCGCCCGGTGGCTCATCACGTGGCGGATCGTGACGGCGGCCTTCTGCGGCACCTCGCGCGTGAACTCGGGCCAGTACTTCGCGACGGGCTCGTCGTAGTGGAACTTCTTGCGCTCATAGAGCATGAGCATCGCGAGGCCGGCGAGGCCCTTGGTGGCGCTGAACAGCACGAACAGGCTGTCGGGTGTCACGGGTACGCCGGTGCGCACGCGCGCCGTGCCGCCACCGACGTCGAGCACGCGCTTGCCGCCGCGGTAGACGGTCATCTGCGCGCCGTGGAAGAGCTTGCCCGCGTCGATCGCCTCCTGGAGCTCCGCCACCATGCGGTCGAGCTCCGCGGCATCCACGCCCACCGCGCCGGGCTCGACGTCGGGATCGAGTCGCCAGACCTTCATCGCGTCCTCCGCGCGTCGCAGCTTACAACCAACGCCGCGCTGTGGGGGATGCGACACGCACATGCGCACGAAATCGCGCGATCGCGTGCGCGCGACACGGGTAGAATCGTCTCGGGGGTGGGGAAGGAGCATCGATGTCGATCGGCACGCGTTCGGCGGCGGAATTCATCGGGACCTTCTGGCTCGTCCTCGGTGGCTGCGGCAGCGCGGTCATCTCGGCGGCTTTCCCCGAGGTGGGCATCGGCCTGCTCGGCGTCGCGCTCGCCTTCGGGCTCACCGTCGTCACCATGGCCTACGCGGTCGGCCACATCTCCGGTGCCCACTTCAACCCCGCCATCACGGTCGGGCTGCTCGCGTCGCGACGTTTTCCGGCGTCCGAGGTGCTTCCCTACATCGCGGCGCAGGTCGGCGGCGGCATCCTCGCGGCGATGATCCTCTACATGATCGCGAGCGGGAAGGCCGGCTTCGATCTCGGCGCCGGCTTCGCCGCGAACGGCTACGGCGAGCACTCGCCGGGCGGCTACTCGCTCGGCGCCGCGTTCGTCTGCGAGTTCGTGATGACCTTCATGTTCCTGTTCGTGATCCTCGGCAGCACCGACCGGCGCGCGCCCGCCGGCTTCGCGCCGCTCGCGATCGGCCTCGCGCTGACCCTGATCCACCTGATCTCCATTCCCGTGACCAACACCTCCGTGAATCCTGCGCGCAGCACCAGCCAGGCGCTCTTCGTGGGCGGCTGGGCGGTCGCGCAGCTCTGGCTCTTCTGGTTGGCGCCGATCCTCGGCGGCGCCATCGCGGGCGTTCTACACCGCGCGATGTTCAGCGACGATCAGAGCTGACGGGACCCAGCGACGGCCGCTAGCCTGCGCGCATGAGCTTCTCGCGTCCGGGGGGTCGACGCGCAGCGCTGTGCGTAGCGCTGCTCGTAGCGCTTCCGGCGTCCGCCGCGACCGAGCGCGTCGAGGTGCCCCTCGTGGTCCCGCACGAGTTCCTCGGGCGGCTGCTCGTGGAACAGGTATTCACGGATCCGGGGCCGAGCGCGGAAATGGAGGCCGCCGCGGATCCCTGCAGCGAGATCGTGCTCACCGAGCCGACCCTGCGAGCGCAGGGCGGGCGCATCCACGTCGGCGCGCACGGCAGCGCGCTCGCGGGCTTCACCCTGCTCGGCTGGTGCTGGCAGCCCTTCGGCTGGGAGGGCCGCATCGACGCCGAGCAGGAGCCGCGCCTGGCAAAGGACGCCGCGGCCGTCGAGTTCCACGTCGTCGACTCGCAGCTCACGAACGACGACGGCGGCGTCGCCGTGTCGCGGCTCTGGAGGTGGGTGAAGCCGGCAGTACATCCGCGCCTCGACGCCCTGCGCGTCGACCTGGAGCCGCTGCTGCGCGAGCTGCGCAGGGCGTTGCCGCTGTTCGCGGAGCAGCGCGACGACCCGACGGTGCAGCGGCTCGCCGACTCGCTCCGGCTCGCGCGCGTGCGGATCGAGGAGCGCGGCCTCGTGCTCGTCGTGCGCTTCGACGTCGAGACCTTGCCCGCGGAGCAGCAAGCAATCGAGCCAGAGCCTCCTCTCACGCCCGAGGAGATCGCGGCTTTCGAGGCGACGCTCCACCAGTGGGACGCGTTCCTCACCTTCGTGATCAAGCACGCGGGCCAGGAGACGCTCGATCCGAGCCTGCGCGCGGCGCTGCTCGAGGTGCTGCTCGACGCGCGCTACGAGATCGTGACGGCGCTCGAAGAGCCGGGGCGCGACGGCTCCGCGCGCGTGCGCGCGCTGTTCCAGGCGAGCTGGAAGCAGCTCCAGCCGGCGCTCGCGACCTTGACGGGAAGCAGCGAGGGCTTCCGCTACCTGGCCTTCCTTGCCGCGGGCGACGCGCTCAGCGCGCTCGACCAGGCGGGCCCCGCCTTCGGCGTCGAGATCTCGTCCGACGGGCTGCGGCGTCTCGCGCGCACGCTCGCGCCGCAGGCGAGCGAGGACGCGCTGCGCTGGAACGAGGACGTCGACCCGACCTTGCGCGCGACCTTCGGCTTCGACGCGGAGCTGCCGCCGGTGCCGCCGCCTCCGCCGCCCGACACCGAAGCGGAGATCGAGCCCGAGGTGACGCCCGAGCCGGAGCCGATTCACGAGCCCGTCGCGCCGCCGGCCGAGGAGCCGGCGCCCGGTGCGTTCCTGTGGCACTTCGCGAACCTGCTCTGGCCGGCGGCAGCCGCCACGCCCGTGCAGATCCCCGACATCGGGCCCGAGACCTCCGATCTCGACGCCTTCGTGCCGCGCATCGCGGATCTCGACGCGTATCTGCCGAAGGTGGCGAAGATCCTGCGCGAGGCAGCCGACTCCGTGCTCGGGCCCGGACGGCTCGCGGCCGTGCACCACGAGACGTTCCGGGACCTCGTGCTCGCGACGGCGTGGAAAGAGTCGTGCTGGCGCCAGTACGTGATGCGACGCGGAAAGGCCGTGCCGCTGCGCTCGAACCGCGGCGCGCTCGGCATCATGCAGGTGAACCCGCGCGTGTGGCGCGGCTTCTTCTCCGTCGACGGTCTCTCGTGGAGCGTCGCCTACAACGCGCGCGCGGGCGGCGAGGTGCTGCTGCACTACTTCCGCGACTACGCGCTCGAGCGTGGGGAAGCGGCGCTCGGCGGACCGGACGCGCTCGCGCGCGCGGCCTACGCCGCCTACAACGGCGGGCCGTCGCACCTGCGGCGCTATCGCGAGCCGAAGCGCTGGGCGCGCTCGCTCACCGTGATCGATCGCGACTTCTACGCCAACTACCGCGCGATCGCGGCCGGAGACGAGCTCGGCGTGCGCGCCTGCTTCCCGGGCTAGTTCTGATCTCCGCTCGGCTTCGCCTCGCTGCGCGTCGGCCGACTCGAGTCGGCCTCCTTGCTCAGCCCGCCTCGCGCACGACCTCCACCACCGCGTCGCAGAGCTTCGTGAGATCGTCACGCTCGATTACGAAGGGCGGCGCCAGGTAGACGACGTCGCCGAAAGGGCGCACCCAGACGCCGCGCTCGACGAAACGCGCGCGCAGCGCCGTCACGTCGGGGCGTCGCACCAGCTGCACGGCGCCGAGCGCGCCGAGCACGCGCACTTCGGCGACACCGGGTAGCGTCCGACACGGCTCGAGGCCGCTGCGCAGCTGCGCCTCGATCGCCGCCACCTGCGCGAGGCGCGGCTCCTGCTCGAAGAGATCGAGCGAGGCGTTCGCGGCGGCGCACGCGAGCGCGTGCCCCGAGTAGGTCGGGCCGTGCATCAGCGCGAACTCGGGATCGTCGCTCCAGAAGGCGTCGAAGACCTCCGCCGAGGCGACCGTCGCCGCCAGCGGCAGCACGCCGCCCGTCAGCGCCTTGCCGAGCGCGACGAGATCCGGCACGACCTGCGCCTGCTCGCACGCGAAGAGCGTGCCGGTGCGGCCGAAGCCCGTGGCGATCTCGTCGAGGAAGAGCAGCGCGCCGCAGCGGCTCGCCGACGCGGCCACGCGTCGCAGCACCTCCGGCGTGTGGAGCTTCATGCCACCCGCGCATTGCGCGAGCGGCTCGACGATGACCGCGGCGATTTCGTCCGCATGCGCGGCGCAGAGCGCGTCGAGCGCCTCGGCCTCCGCTTCGCTGCGCGGCAGCTCCGCCAGGATCTGCTCGGGAAAGGCGCCGCGAAAGAGCGCGTGCATGCCCTCGTCGGGATCGCAGACCGACATCGCGGCGAATGTGTCGCCGTGGTAGCCGTGGCGGAAGCACACGAAGCGGCGTCGTCCGGGCTCACCGTGCTGTCGCCAGTACTGGAGCGCGATCTTGAGCCCGACCTCGACGGCGACGGAGCCCGACTCCGAGAAGAAGACGTGGTCGAGTGTGCCGGGCAGTAGCGCCGCGAGACGGGCCGCCAGCTCGAGGGTCGGCGCGGCGGCCAGACCGCCGAGCATCACGTGCGGCAGGCTGGCGAGCTGCGCCTCCACCGCAGCGCGCAGCTTCGGATGCGCGTGGCCGTGGCAGGCAGTCCACCAGTTCGAGACGCCGTCGACGAGCACGCGCCCGTCCGCGAGCGCGATGCGCGCGCCCTCGGCGCTCGCGGCAACGAGCGGCTCGGGTGTCTTCTTCATCTGCGCGTACGGCAGCCAGAGGTGGCGGCTCGCTGCCGGCTGCGCGCGCCCGCGTCGTTCGCGCATCGGCCTGTATCATACGCGGCCGTGGACTCGCTCGAACGCTTCGCGCGCGAGAAGCTCGGCCGGCTCGAGCAAGCGCAGCTCCGACGCGAGCTCGTTGCGACCGATCGACACGCCGCGTCGCAGGCACGCCGTGACGGTCGCGAGCTCGTCTCCTTCTGCTGCAACGACTACCTCGCGCTCTCGCACCACCCGCAGGTCGTCGCGGCCGCGCAGGAGGCGACGGTGCGCTACGGCGTCGGATCGGGCGCGTCGCGCCTCGTGACGGGCAACCACCCGCTCTACGCCGCGCTCGAGGAGCGGCTCGCGCGCTGGAAGCAGACGGAGAGCGCGCTCGTCTTCGGCAGCGGCTATCTCGCGAACCTCGGCATCGTGCCGGCCTTCGCGGGCGCCGGCGACCTCGTCGTCGCCGACGCGCTCTCGCACGCGTGCCTCTTCGGCGGCGCACGCCTCTCGGGCGCGCGCGTCGCCGTCTTCCAGCACAACGACCTCGCGCACTGCGAATCGCTGCTGAAGGAGCTGCGCGGCGCGCACGCTCGCTGCCTGCTGCTGACCGACGGCGTCTTCAGCATGGACGGCGACCGCGCGCCGGTCGTCGAGCTGCAGGCGCTCGCCGAAGCCTGGGACGCCTGGCTCCTCGTCGACGACGCGCACGGGCTCGGCGTCGTCGAGGCGGGGCGCGGCAGCTGCGTCGTGGGCGGGCGCAAGGTAGATGTACCGCTCCAGATGGGCACGCTCTCGAAGGCGGTCGGCGGCTACGGCGGGTACTTGTGCGCGTCCGCATCGGTGGTTTCGCTGCTCGTGAGCCGCGCACGCACGCTGGTGTACTCGACGGGCCTCCCGCCGGCGACGGTGGCCGCGGCGTGCGCCGCGCTGGATCTCATCGCATGCTCGCCGGAGCTCGTCGCCACGCCGATGCGGAACGCGGCGGACTTCTGCGCGCGGCTCTCGCTGCCGGAGCCGGCGAGCTGCATCGTGCCGCTCGTCCTCGGCGACGCGACTGCGGCGCTGGCGGCCAGCGCCGATCTGGCGCGCCAGGGCTTCCTGGTCGCGCCGATCCGCCCGCCGACGGTGCCGGAGGGCACGGCGCGGCTGCGGCTCACCTTCACCGCCGCGCACACCTCGGACGTGGTCGCGCGCCTGGCCTCTGCGGTGCGGCCCTGGCGCGAGCGCGCCCGGGCTTGAGGGGACTTTTCGTCACCGCCACCGGCACGGGCGTCGGCAAGACGCTCTGCACGGCGGCGCTGCTTCATCAGCTGCGTGCGGAAGGCTCGCGCACCGTCGCGCGCAAGCCCGTGCTCGCGGGCTACCCCGACCCCGAAGGCTCGCCCTCGGACGCCGAGATCCTGCTGCGCGCACAAGGCCTCGATCCGACACCTCAAAGCGTCGCGTCGATCGCGCCGTGGCGCTTCCGCGCGCCGCTCTCGCCCGACATGGCGGCGGCGCGCGAGGGACGCGACGTCGATTTCGACGCGCTCGTCGCCTTCACGCGCGGCGCGCTCGAAGGCGGAGAGGGCTGGCTCCTCGTCGAGGGCGTCGGCGGCGTGTGCGTGCCGCTCGACCGCTGCCACACGGTGCTCGATTGGATCGCGGCGTCGCGGCTGCCCGCGCTGCTGGTGGCCGGCACGTATCTGGGGACGCTCTCGCACACGCTCACCGCCGCGACGGTGCTGCGCGCGCGCGGCATCGAGCTCGCGGGACTCGTGCTCAGCGAGTCGCCCGAGAGCCCGGTGCCGGTTGTCGAGACGCGCGCGGCGCTGCTGCGCTTCCTCGGCGATATCCCGTGCGCGGAGATCCCGCGCCTCGCGCCAGGACCTGCGCCGTGGGAGCAGGTGCCGCCGCTGCTCGAGGCGCTCGGGCTTCGTTAAGGAAACACCCCGCGCACGCGCTTCGCCTCCGTGATGCGCTCGATGCCGCGCATCAGCGCGGCCGTGCGCAGCGAGACCTTGCGATTCTCCGAGACGAGGTGCACCTCGCGGAAGGCGCGCTGCATGAGCTGGATCAGGCGGTTGTTCACCTCCTGCTCCGACCAGAAGAACTGCTGGCTGCCCTGGAGCCACTCGAAGTACGAGACGGTGACGCCGCCCGCGTTGGCGACGATGTCCGGCACGACGGTGATGCGGCGCTCGGCCAGGATGGCGTCGGCTTCGAGGTCGGTCGGGCCGTTCGCGCCCTCCACCATCAAGCGGCACTTCAGCTTGTCCGCGTTGTGCGCGCCGATCTGGTTCTGCACGGCGGCGGGGATCAGCACATCGCAGGGCAGCTCGAGCAGCTCCTGCGGCGTCACGTGGTCGACGCCCGGAAAGCCCTCGAGGAACTGGTGCTCCTTCACCCACGCGTCCACCGCGGCGAGATCGAGGCCCTTCGGGTCGTAGATGCCGCCCTTGATGTCGGAGATCGCGACGACCCTGGCGCCGAGCCCGGCCGAGATGCGCGCCGCCGCGCCGCCAACCTCGCCGAAGCCCTGCACTGCGACGCTCGCGCCCTTGAGGTCGAAGCCGACGTGGCGGCACGCCTCCATGGCGCACGTGACGACGCCGCGTCCGGTCGCCTCCTTGCGGCCGTACGAGCCGCCGATCTCGATCGGCTTGCCCGTGACGACGCCCGGCACCGCGTGGCCCTTCTGCTGCGAGTAGGTGTCCATGATCCACGCCATCACCAGCTCGTTGGTGCCGAGGTCCGGCGCCGGAATGTCGCGGTCGGGGCCGATTACCTCGATGATCTCGGCGGTGTAGCGGCGGGTCACGCGCTGCAGCTCGGTATGCGAGAGCGCGCGCGGGTCGATGCGGACGGCGCCCTTGGCCCCGCCGAAGGGCAGATTCATGATCGAGCACTTCCAGCTCATCCACATGGCGAGCGCCGTGACCTCGCCGAGGTTCACGTCCTCGTCGTAACGGATGCCGCCCTTGGTGGGGCCCATCGTGAGCAGGTGCTGCACGCGATAGCCGAAGACCGTCTCGACCGTGTCGTAGTCGTCGCGGCGGAAGGGGAAGGAGACGACGTGCGCGCGCTGCGGCGTGCGCAGCCGCTCCCACACGTTCGGGTCGAGCGCCATCTGCTCCGCGGTGCGGTCGAGCTGGGCGACCGCGAGGCGGTACATCGGGGTTTCCCACTCGAGGGGCTGCTCGCTCTGGCGCTGCGTCGGCTTGCGCTTCGAGCGTCCGCGCTTGCTCTCCGTCATGACATCCTCGCGATCACGTCGTCCGCGAAACGACGCATCCCATCCTTCTTCTTCTCGAGATCCTTCGTGTCGCCGTGCGTGAACACCCAGGGCAGGGTCAGCACGTGCGTGACGCCGGCGTCCTCGAGACGCCGGTAGCCGTCGAGATCGAAGGCGTCGGACGCGCTCGCCATCACGTCGAAGGGCTCGCCGTCGCGGCCGAGCTCCGCGCGGTACGCGCGCACGCGCCCGATGCACGCAGCGATCTCTGCGCTCGTCTGGAGATCGGAGAGCCACCCGTCGTGGCGGGCGGCGCGGCGCAGCGCCGGCTCGGAGATGCCGCCCACCCAGACGGGGATCCGCAGCGGCGGCGTCGGGTTCATCTCGAGGCGCGGGAAGGCGTAGTCGCGCCCCTCGTGCTCGACCATCTCACCGCTCCAGAGCTTGCGCAGGATCGCGATCATCTCGTTGGTGCGGCGCCCGCGCGTGTGGAAGTCCTGGCCCGCGAGCCGGTACTCGATGTTCGACCAACCGACGCCGACGGTCAGCGTCACGCGCCCTTCGGAGAGCGCCGCGGCCGTGGCGATGGCCTTGGCAGCGAGAAATGGGTTGCGCATCGCGAGCACGAAGACGTTGTTCGTGAAGCGCAGGCGCGAGGTCCGGGCCGCGCATGCCGCGATGGCGACCCACGGATCGACCCACGGCGTGAAGGCGGACCAGCGCCGCGAGCCATCGGCAGTGTAGGGGTACGGCGTGTCGAGCTCTTCCGGGTGCACGACGTGATCCGGAAACGCCATCGCCGCGAAATCGCATACCTCGGCCGTCTCTGCGAGCGGGACGAGGTGCTCCGGCGCGTTGAAGGCGGCGGAGAGGACGAACTTCACCGGCGCCTCTGTTAGCATGGGCCGCGATGCGGCGCACCGGCAGCACGAGGCGCACCGCGATGCCGACGCGCGCAGCGTGCGCAGCGACTCTGCTGCTCGTGGCGCAGGCGATCGCGGGCTGCGGCGAAGACACGATGGCGAGCTTGCGCGCGCGCCTCGGCGACAGCGACGCGCAGCGCGCGCTCGCCGAGCGCCTGCTCGCGCCCGGCGCGCCCCCCGCCGACGTGGCGGAAGGCCTCGACTGGCTGACGCGTGCCGCCGAGGGCGGATCCGCCCCGGCGCAGGCGCGGCTCGCGCGCATGTACGCGTCGGGCGAGCTCGTCGAGAAGGATGCGGCGCGCGCGCAGCAATGGCTGCAACGCGCCGCGGAGTCGGGCGACGCGGAATCGCAGACGACTCTGGGCCGGCAGCTCCGCGACGGGCAGGGCGTCGTCGCGAATCCGGCGGAGGCGGAGCGCTGGCTGCGCGCCGCCGCGGAGCAGGGCTTCGCGCCGGCGCAGGCCGATCTCGCGCTGCTGACACCAGATGGAGACGCCGCGCAGAACGCGCAGTGGCTCGAGGCCGCCGCGGAGCGCGGAGAGCCGCGCGCCGAGTACGAGCTTTCGCTGCGCCTGCGGGACGGCAGGGGCATGGCGCAGGACGCGGCGCGCGCCTCGGAGCTGCTGCGGCGCTCCGCGGAGCACGGGCATGCCGCCGCGCAGGGCGTGCTCGGCGAGGCGCTCGCAGGCGACGACGCGAGCCCCGAACAGCTCGCGGAGGCAGTGGCGTGGCTGCGCAAGGGAGCGGAGCAGGGCGACGCGCGCGCGCAGGCGAACCTCGCGCAGCTTCTCGAGACCGGCCGCGGCGTGTTGCAGAACGGCGAAGAGGCGGTGCGCTGGTATCGCGCTGCCGCCGAGCAGGGGTTCCCTCTCGCCCAGGGACGGCTCGGTGCGCTCTATGCCGAGGGCAAGGTCGCCGATGCGCATTTCCAGCAGAGCCTGGCGGTCATGCAGGTTGGCGGCGACGACCTGCGGGATACGCACTCGCTCGAGAAGGTCCACGCCGCGCAGCGCGAGCGGAACGACCGGGAGGCGCTGAAGTGGAGCCGTCTCGCAGCCGAGAACGGCTACGCGCCGGCCAACGCCGTCATCGCGATCCTGATGGACTCCGGGCGCGGCGGCGCAGTGGCCGACCCCGAGGAGGCGCTGCGCCTCCAGAAGCTGGCCGCGGAAGCCGGTCATGTGCCGTCGCAGCTCGAGCTCGCGGGGCGCTACGCGGAAGGCCGAGGCGTCCCGCGCGACGAGAAGGAGGCGGTGCGCTGGCTCCGGATTGCGGCGCAGGCGGGTGACCCGATCGCGCAGACGGAGCTGGCCGCGCGCTACGCGTCCGGGCGCGGTGTCGACTTCTCTGCCGAGCAGGCGGTGACGTGGATCCGTCAGGCCGCCGAGCAGGGCTATCCGCAAGCGCAGTACATCTTCGCGAACATGTACATGAAGGGCGTCGCGCTGCCGCAGAACGACTCCGCCGCGTTCCACTGGTATGGGAAGTCCGCCGAGCAGGGCTTCGCGCCGGCGCAGGCCCTGATGGCCATCTTCTACATCGACGGGCGCGGCGTCGAGAAGGACCTCAACGCCGCCGCGCGGTGGCTGCGCAAGGCCGCCGAGCAGGGCGAGCCGGTCGCGCAGGCGCGCTACGGGCTCGCGCTGGCGCTCGGCGAGGGCGTGAAGCGCGATCCGATCGAGGCGTGGGCGTGGCTCTCGCTCAGCACCGACGAGCGCTCCGTGCAGTGGCGCGACAAGTTGACGCAGGCCTTCACGCCGAAGCAGCGCGTGCGCGCCGAGGCGCGCCTCGTGGAGCTGCGCAAGGAGCTCGAGAAGTCGAAGAGCTGAAGAAGACCCGAGACGGCGTCGAGCAGGCGGCCGGCGCGAGGGTCGTGTATCAAGTCGCCCAGCTCCAGCGCGAGGACCCCCCATGACGCGACTCGGCCTCCAGATCCCGAACTTCACGTACCCGGACGTGCGCGACGAGGACCTCTTCGAGCGCGTGGCGGCGGTCGCCGTCGAGGGCGAGAACGCCGGCTTCGACACCGTGCTGGTGATGGACCACTTCTACCAGCTGCCCGCGCTCGGCGCGCCGGATCTCTACATGCTGGAGGCGTACACGCTGCTCGGCGCGCTGGCGGCGCGCACGCGCAAGTGTCGGCTTTCGTCGCTCGTGACGGGCAACACCTACCGGAATCCTGCGTTGCTCGCGAAGATCGTCACCACGCTCGACGTCGTCTCCAAGGGCCGCGCCATGCTCGGGATCGGCGCGGGCTGGTTCGAGCCGGAGCACGAGGGCTACGGCTTCGAGTTCCCGCCGCTCGGCGAGCGCATCTCGCGCCTCGAGGAGGCGCTCCAGATCATCCGCCCCATGTTGCGGGACGCGCGACCCAGCTTCGACGGCCGCTTCTATCGCGCCAAGGAGGCGATCAACTCGCCGCATCCGATCCAGGAGAACGGCGTGCCGATCCTGATCGGCGGCAACGGCGAGAAGCGCACGCTGCGCCTGGTGGCGCGCTACGCCGACGAGAGCAACTTGACCTGCGCGCCGGGGGAGATCCCGCAGAAGCTCGAAGCGCTCGAACGGCACTGCGCGGAGCTCGCTCCGAGATCTGCGTCACCTGGCTCGGCTCCGTCGTGCTCGCAAAGACGCGCGACGAGGCGCAGCGCGTGCGCGCCGAGTTCTTCGCGCGTCGCGGCATCAAGGTGGAAAAGCTGCCCGAGAACATGCGCCGCGTGATCGAGAGCGCGCTCGTGGTGGGCGACCCCGATGGCGTCGGCGAGTTCGTGCAGCGCGAGCTGATCGGCCGCGGCCTCGACGGCGTGATCGTGAACCTGCCGCTCAATGGCCACGATCCCGAGATCGTGCGGCTGGCGGGCGAGACCCTGCGGAAGGCGCTCGGGTAACCCCGGCGCTCAAGGAGCGCTCGGCGCTCGCTGCTGGCGGTCGAAGTCTCGCAACGCCGCCACCCGGACCGCGACGCGTTCGGCCCAATCCCTGAACGCCGAGCCGGCGTCTACGACCTGTGGCGGTCCCTTCGAATCCACCGCCGCCGCGAGCCGCGCGTTCGTGACGGCATCGCGCAGCTCGAGCTCGACCTCGATGTACCGGAGCCCGGGATCGGAGCTCTCCGAGTCTGCGATCGCGGCGGTCAGGGCGCCGCGGAGGCGAAGCGTGTCCGGACCGGGCTTTCCTTCGCGCACGTCGAACAGCTCGCCGAATGCGCGTTCGAGCTCGGCCTCGAACTCGCGCGCGAGCGCCTCGCGCTGCGACGATGGGACGCCCGCGAAGCGCGCCTCGTCCGACTTCCAGACCGCCACCGGCTCGATGATCACCCGCTCGTAGCCCGAGAAATCGACGGCCGTGTCCAGGAAGACGAGCCGCGCGCGGCTTCCGCCTCCGGGCCGCAGCGCGCTGTAGTCGCCCAGGAATCCGCTCGGAGGGAAGGACGCGCCGCCAGCGAGCGGCTCCGGCGGCTCCGAACCCGCGGCACAGCCGAGCAGCAGCACGATCCCGACCGCTCCTCGGAGTCGGCGCAGCGTTGCATGCACGCTAGTTGCAGCTCCAGACGTAGTTCTTGAACACGCGCTGGATCGCCTGCATGTCTGCGCTGCGCGAATCCGAGCAGACGTCATCGAACTCGTACGACATCTGAATGGCGTTCTCGCCGAGGCAGCGGCCGATGGCTCCGCGATGGACGTCGTACTGACGCACCTTCCCTCGGCTCCCGAGCAGCTCGCCGATCATGCCGTCGATCGTCGCCATCTTCTGATCGTCGTCGAGGCGCAGCCACTCCCGGCAGCCGATGGTCGATGCAGGGCTCGCTGCCGCAACGAGGCCGAGTGCGAGACCTGCTGCCAACGAGATCGAGGCCCGTAGTTTCCTCATCGGCGCTAGCTCCAGCTCTTCGGCACGTAGTCCAGTCCGTAGAGCGCACGGCAGTTGTCGTGGAGGAACTTTCGCACCTCCGCCTTGGGGACGCCGCGGAAGACGCGCTCGATGGCGATGCCCGAATCGGGCCAGTCGCTTCCGCTGTGCGGGTAGTCGGTCGACCACAGGATGTGGTCGAGATTCAGGCGGTGGCGTAGCTCGATCCCCGAGCGGTCCACCATGAACGTCGCGAAGAAGTTTCGCTGGAAGATCTGGCTCGGCAGCTCCGACATCTCCTTGTGTGCGCCGGTCCACCAGCGGTAGCGGCGGAACATGTCGTCGGCCTGCTCGAGGAGTGTCGGGATCCAGCCGATGTTCGACTCGACCAGCACGATCTTGAGGCGCGGGAAGCGCTGGAAAATGCCCGAGAAGAGCAGGTCGCAGACGACGTCGAGCGTCTGCCCGCCGGCTTTCGTCCAGGCGGCGCGCGCGACGAACGCGAGCGAGGGGCTCCACGCCTTCTCCTTGCTCGCCGCGCCCGGCGGCGGCGACTTCAGGAAGCTGCCGATGTGCACGGCGACGGGGAAGCCCGTCTCCTGCGCGCGCGCCCAGAAGGGATCGTCCTCGGGGCGTGGCGAGAGGGAGCCGTTCGGGAACGACGAGATCAGCGCGCCGCGGTGGCCGTCCTTCATGGCGCGCTCGAGCTCGGCGACGGCGTCGTCGAGGCCCGTGGTCGGGATGAGCGCCTGCGAGACCAGGCGCCCGCCCGAGCCCTGGCAGAAGCCATGGATCCACTCGTTGTACGCGCGCACGCACACGAGCTGGAGCTCGCGCTCCGACGAGTAGACGCGCGCGCCCTTCAACGTCACGGACGGGTAGAGCACCTGCGCGTAGATGCCGTCGGCGTCCATGTCGCGCAGACGCGCGTTGGTGTCGAAGCTGCCTGGGCGCATCGTCTCGTAGGTCTGCCCCATCGGCCCGATCTGGAAGACGCTCTGCCCGGCCGTCGCAGTCAGGCCGACGGGCCACGTCTCCTTGCCGGCGTCGAAGTGCCAGATGTCGCCGCGCTCGGACTTCACGAGCTTCGGCGCGCGCTCCTTCCACTTCGCCGGCACCGATTCCTGCCAGAGGTGCGGCGGCTCGTTCACGTGCGCGTCGGCGTCGAGGATCGGGTAGTCGATGCTGGCGACGTGCTCGAAGAGGTCGGACATTGCGAGCCCTCCGCGTGGAGACCTCACGCTATCACGCGGGTTCGCGCCGGTGGTGCGGCGGGCGAACGGATGCTGCTTCTACGACTTCGCGGAGCCAGCCTCGAGGTGCGCCACGATCCGCTGCGCGAGGTCCTCGGCGGCTGCCGCCATTGCGGGCCTCATCAGCGCGTCGATCATGGGCGCCATCGGACCGCCGGGGTCGACGCGCAGGCGGAAGGTCATGCGCGTCGTCGGCGTGCCCGTCGGCACCGCGCGCTCCACCGCGGGACCGCGCGCGCGCCGGAAGAAGAAGCGCACGATGCGCTCCCACAGGCTTGCGAGGCCGCGCGCCGGCGCAGGCTCCGGCGGCGCCGGCGGCGCGCTCGCACCGATCGACTGGATGCTGAACGCGCCCTCGCCCGCCATCGGCTCGTTCATGCCCTTCAGCGCGAACGTCACCCGCTCGGGTCCTGCCCACTCCGTCACCAGCACGCGGAAGCGCAAAGTGCGTGCGAGCACGCCGACGTCACCCTTGAGCGTCCAGACCGATTCGGAGTCGCTCTGCTTCTCGTGCGACTGATAGCCGGTGAGGAACGGCGCCCAGTGGTCCATCTCGCGCACGAATTCCCAGATCGTTCCGGGCGCGACGTTCGTGTCGATCTGATGCTCGTGCTCGGCCACGCGAGACGGGTAGCGTAGGTCGGCGCGTCGGGAGATCTCTAGTTCGCCGGAGGCTCGCCGATCGGTCGCAGCGCATCGAGCTCGCGGCGTGCGGCTGCGAGCGGCGGCGCGCTGGCGCGCGCGATGCCGCTGCGGAGCGTCTCGACCTTGCGCTCCACCGTCCGGCGCGCCTTGCGGGCCCTCGCGGCTGCTGGCTTGCGCGACCGCGCCGCCTTGCGGGCCGGCTTCGGCTCGATCGCCTTCTCGAGCCGCCGGAAGACCTTGGCCGCGTCGCGTCGCACCTGCGTCTGCAGGCGGCTCCAGCGCTGGTCGCCCTCCGCGCGCAGCCGCTCGACCTGCGACTGGAGCGACTTCAGGTTCGCGCGCAGCTGCTTCACCAGGCGCGAGAGGTTCTTCGGCAGCTGCTTCTCGAGCTGATGGAGGGATTCCTCCAGCGCGTCCCGCGCGCGATCTCGCGCGCCGCGTGCGTTCGACTTGCCTCGGGTCGCCATGCTTCCTCCTGTTTGGATT
>Ga0209382_10006217_pt1 | contig 15386 bp, 11 predicted proteins | sample SoiMetdeltSBSDD5_FD_187599 | JGI IMG/M metagenome (GOLD analysis project Ga0209382, IMG submission 187599) | Bulk soil microbial communities from a Populus tree surrounding site in Tennessee, USA - Soil MetaG P. deltoides SBSDD5 (SPAdes) (version 2) | ecosystem: Environmental > Terrestrial >... | reverse complement strand
CATTGTGAACGAGTTCACGCGCGCGTCTGTTGAGAGCCCCGTGACGAAGGTGCTACGGGAAGGCGCTGTGGTTGGGCTTGCCAACCACACGGTGCTCGTTGCCCGCGATGGCCGTGAGATCCCGATTGACGACAGTGCTGCTCCTATCCGGGATGCCGATGGCGTGCTTCAGGGCACTGTTCTCGTGTTTCGGGACGTCACCGCACGCAGGTCAGCCGAACAAACGAGAGCTCTGCTCTCATCGATTGTCGAATCCTCCAATGACGCAATCATCAGTAAGGACGTGAACGGAATTGTAACGAGTTGGAACAAAGGAGCGGAGCGAATGTTTGGCTATTCCGCCGAAGAGATTCTGGGAAAGCCGGTTTCGATCATTGCCCCTCCCGACGCTCCGGATGATATGCCCGTGGTTTTGGAGCGCATCAAGAAAGGAGAACGAATTGAGCAGTACGAAACCGTTCGCAGGGCAAAGAACGGCCTCCTGGTAAGCATCTCGCTGACCGTCTCCCCCATGTACGACGCTTCCGGGAAAATCGTCGGCGCCTCGAAGATTGCTCGTAACATTACGGAGCGGAAAACAGCGGAAGAACGCCTGCGTCTAACAGTCGAAGCCTCCCCGAGCGCCATGATCATGGTCGGCCGCGACGGGCGGATTATTCTCGTCAATTCACAGACCGAGAAATTGTTTGGATACAGCCGCGAGGAGTTGCTCGGGCAATCCGTCGAGTCGCTTGTTCCCGAGCGCTACCGCGCCGGTCACGGCGCTCTTCGCACGTCGTTCTTCCATGCACCGTCAGCGCGGGCCATGGGAAGTGGGCGAGATCTATTTGGCAAGCATAAGAACGGCAGCGAGATCCCAATCGAGATTGGGCTCAATCCCATTCACAGTGACCAGGGCGATGCCGTGCTCGCCGCCGTCATCGACATCACTGAGCGAAAAAAGGCAGAGGAGCGTTTGCGCAGGACCAATCAGGAGCTATCTCGCGCCAATGAAGCCTTGCAGCAGTTCGCATTTGCCGCAAGTCACGATCTGCAAGAACCGCTCAGAATGATCACGAGCTATTCGCAGCTCCTCCTTAAAGGCTATCCTGGCCCGGTTGAAGGCGATGCGGCCGTTTGCGTAAAATTCATCTCGCAGGGCACAACGCGCATGCGGGAGCTGCTCGCCGATCTTCTCGCCTACACTCAGGTGAACACGGACGGAGAGGTTTCCGATGAACGGGTGGATCTGAACCTGGCTGCAGGGAAAGCGGTTGAGAACCTTAGAACCGCGATTGAGGAGAGCAAGGCTGCGGTTACGATTGACCGGCTTCCGGCCGCGCACGGCCAGAATGCGCACTTCGTTCAACTCTTTCAGAACTTGGTGGGAAACGCCATCAAGTACCGCACGGAACAAGCGCCCGTGATTCATGTCTCCTCTGAATGGCAGGGCGGATTCTGGAAGATATCTGTGTCGGACAACGGCATCGGTATCGATCCGGAATATCAGGGCACAGTTTTCCGAGTGTTCAAGCGATTACACGGGAAGACGATTCCTGGCACCGGTATGGGGCTTGCCATCTGTCAACGCGTGGTCGAGCGCCACGGTGGCCGGATCTGGGTCGAGTCGAACCCGGGCGGCGGTTCTACTTTTCATTTCACCCTCCCCGCTGCCGAAATAGCCATCTCCGATGGCGAAGGAGCCAATGCATGAGCGCGGGGCACTTTCACATTCTGCTGGTAGAGGACAACGAGGCCGACGTTTATCTTTTGCGAATGGCGCTCGAAAACGCGGGCTTGAGCTTCCGTTTCACCGTGATCGAGGATGGCGCCGAGGCTCTTGCTTTTGCGCGCAGCGAAGGAAAATATCGGGACGCGCAGGTTCCTGATGTGGCTGTGCTTGATATGAACTTACCAAAGTACCAAGGCATCGATGTGCTGGAGGGCTTGCGTCGCAGCGAACGCTTCTCAAAAGTGCCAGTTGTGATCATGACCTCGTCTACTTCTCCGGAGGAGAGGCGGAGGATGGAACCATTGGGTGTGGCGCGCTACTTGACGAAGCCCCCGGATCTGGATGCTTTTCTTCAGATCGGAACCATCATTAGCGATGTGCTGCATGACGGCGAGGCAGGGAGGCCGGTGCGATAACGAGAGCCATTCCCCTCACTCCTGCCGCAACGCTACCACTGGTTCTACTTTCATCGCCCGCCGCGCGGGGAAATAACAAGCTGCGAGGGCGGCCGTCGTCAGAACCAGCGAGACAGCGATGAAGGTCAATGGATCGCTCGCGCCTACGCCATACAGCAGACTGGAACCCGCCTGGCCCAGCCACAACGCTCCTATCAGCCCAATCGCCAGACCACACAGGCTCAGCGTCAGTCCCTCGCCGATGATCATACGGAAGATTTCGCCCGCCTGCGCGCCCACTGCCATGCGAATCCCAATCTCGTGCGTGCGCGTTGCAATCGAGTATTGGATCAACCCGTAGATCCCGATCGCGGCCATCAGCAGCGCCACCACGGAGAACCCGATCAGCAGCGTCGTCTGGAAGCGGCGCTCGGTGAGGAAAGCGTCGAGCTGGTTTTGCAGTCTCGCCACTCCATAGACCGGTGCATATTTTTCCACGCGACGCACGGCAGCTTGAACCGCCCCTGCAATTGAAAGCGGGTCAGCCAAGGACGTTCGGACCAGGAGAATGGCGCGCCGGGGAGGATTCTGTGCCAGGGGCTCGAACATCTGCGGGATTGGTTCCTTCTCCAGTCCCTGACGGCGCATGTCGCCCACCACCCCGACAACGGTAAACCACGGCGCACTCGCCTCTCTTGCGCCCAGCTTGAACCTCTTGCCCACCGGATCGCGCCCGGGCCACATCTGGCGCGCCATGGCTTCATTGATGATTGCCACTGGTGGGGAATCAGGGCTGCCATCCGCGTCTGAAAAGTAGCGGCCCCTGAGCAAAGGCGTCCCGATGGCCTTGAACGATCCCTCGCTGAGTTCGTCACTTCGGAACGGTCTGGGTTCGGAGACAGATCGGGCGTCCCCTTCGGCGGTGACCACCTGTGCCGCGCCGCTACTCAGGAAAAGTTCGCTGGTAATGCCGGCGCTCTCCACGCCGGGAAGCGACTCAACCTGTTCGAGCACGCGTTTGTAAAAGCCGGTCCGCGGCGCGAGCGCCGTTGAGGCCGGAGGTGCGAGTGAGACCGAAAGAACCCTCTCAGGCCGGAATCCAGGATCGACGTTCTCGACCGACCACAAGCTTCGTAACAGCAGACCGGCTCCTGCCAGCAGGACGATCGCCAGCGCGAATTCCGTCACCACGAGAGCGCGGCGAACTCCTCGCGCCGAGGCTCCGCCCGAATTGCCTCTTCCTCCCTCCTGGACCGACGCCCGCAAATTCCCGCGCGCCATGGTTATCGACGGCGTCAGTCCAACCAGGATTCCCGTGAAGAGGCAAAGGGCTAGGGCACAGCCAAGTACGTGCGGATCGAGGCTGACCTCGTTCAACCGGGCCAGGTTCCCGGGCTTAACGGCAAGTATGAAGCGGATCGCTGCTTCCGCTACCAACAATCCCAGCAGTCCCGAAACGACGGCGAGCGTCAGACTCTCCGCCAGTAACTGCCGGACGATCCGCGTCTGGCTTGCTCCGAGCGCCGCTCGGGTAGCGATTTCCTTTTCGCGGCTGGCGCTACGTGCCAGCGAGAGACTCGCGACGTTCGTCGCGGCGATGAGGAGTACAAGGAAAACCGCGCCCGCCAGCATCCACAACGCCAGTCGCGGCCTGGGCCCGATCACGTGAAGGCTCAACGGCACGATACTAATTCCGCCGTTCCGCTGGGCCAACGGCAATTGCTCATCGAGGCGGCGCGCAATGGCGTTCATTTCCGCCTGGGCCTGCTCAATGGTCACGTTCTGTCGAAGTCTTCCCATGACAGCCCAGAAACCTGCGCCGCGCCTGCGGCGCACGGCCTCCCAATCCGGATACATAGTGTACGGCTCCCACACGTCATCGTCGGATGGGAAATCCGGGGGGAGAATACCGATGATCCGGGAAGGAGCGCCTTCAAGGTGGATGCTCGCGCCAATCGCATCGAACGAACCTTCGAAGTGGGTTTGCCAGAAGCGATGACTGATCAGAGCCAAGCGTTGCCGCTGCTCTGCTTCCTCAGCCGTGAAGATGCGCCCATGCAAGGGCTGAACGCCAAGCAATGGGAATAAGCTAGGGGAGGTCCTGAGGACACTGATCTTCTCCGCCCGATCCGCGGTCGTGAGCGTTGCCGAAACGCCATCGAAGAACGCCATGTCCGCGAAGCTCTGGCTTTGGCTTCGCCACTGTTCGACATTCCAATACGCTGTCCTGCCTTCACGAACGTTCTTGGCCGGATCCTGGCTCCACAACATCACCAACTGCTCCGGCGATTTGTATGGAAGCGGCCGGAACAGCACGGCATTCAGCACGCTGAACATCGCGGTGTTGGCGCCAATCGCCAGCGCCAGCACGGCAATGGAGGTCGCCGCAAACCCGCGGCTCTTGAGGAGAGTTCGCACTGCGTAGCGCATATCTTGCGCCGTCGCTTCGACGAGCGCGAAGGCCCTTCGCTCACGATAGGTTTCCTTCATTGGGTCGATCCCGCCAAAGCTGCGCAACGCCGCGCTCCGAGCTTCTCGTGAATTCATCCCGGCGTTGACGTTGTCCTCGATTTGCATCTCCAGGTGAAAGCGAACTTCGTCGTCTAGTTCGCGTTCCAGGCGATTGCGCTCGAACAAGCCTCGCAAGCGCGCCGCAACGACTCTTGGCCAGCTCACCCCTTCTCCTCCGCCAGGCTTGCCGGGTCAAAGCCGAGGAAAGTTTCGATCGTCGACGACATGCGCCTCCAATCCTCTGTTTCCTTTGCCAGCCGTCGCCGCCCGGACGGCGTGATCGAATAGAACCTCGCCTTCCTGTTCTTCTCCGACGCTCCCCACTTGGCGGTTATCCATCCTTCCTGCTCCATTCGCAGTAGAGCAGGGTAGAGAGTGCCCTGGTTCAGTTGCAGCATGTCCTTGCTGATCTGCTCGATTCGGCGTGCTAGACCGTAACCATGCAGAGGTCCCAGCGCCTCAAGCGTTCGGAGAACGAGAAGGATCAGCGTGCCTTGGAGGACATCGGCCTTATCTCGATTTCGATTGCTCATTAGGTAACCAACAGGAACAGTCTATCCGACGTTCCTGTTGGTGGTCAACAGGGAAATGCGAGGGCGCCGTCAGGGCCCTACTCGATGCGGTCTTTCGCTTTGGCTGCTTCTTTAGTCTGCCACTGCATATTGCCCGGAATGTCCGGCCCGCCCCGTTTCAGCGGCCGGATGTGATCGACCACATACCCTGGGCAGCGTCCCGTCCTCTTTCCGGTCGCCGGGCAAGGATTGGCTCTTTGAAACTCACTCCGCGCCGCCTTACTGCGCTTGAAGTCGCTTTCTTTCTTCTGTTCCGGCGGTCTCCACTTTGGGCCAGAGTGTTTATGCGACCTATACACCGGTGGCCGCGATTTCGGGATCTTGATCGCCGTCTTGGGCCTGGCCGCGCGCTTCACTCCGGTCACGCCGGACGCGGGGACGAGCAAGCAAGCCACCATCGGCAACAGGATCCAAAATCGTGCCGTCGCCATGCGCCACATACTGGAAATCTATCGACAGTTTCCCCTCACCACTCCACCCTCACCCACGGCTGGATCCAATCCCACAACAGAATCACCGCAACTGCCACGCCTCCAGCCACGTACAACGCCGTCCGAAGCCTGGACGCCCTCCGCGCGCGCTCGCTCCCCGGTTTCCATACCTTGTCGCGGTTTGCCGCCAGCAAAGCTTCAAAAAAAACGTCGTTCACGATTACATACCGGTGGCGCTCGCCTTCGAACATCTCCGAGAGGTCATCGCTGAAGCTGAATGAGCCCGCGATCGTCGTTAGCGGCGGTACGCGATGAGCACGCGTGCTCCTCCAGGCTCCCAGTAACGACCCCAAAGAGATCAGCGCGAAGAACCCGGTAATGCCCGCGAACATGATCACGTCGGACCATTGTGCTGTCACAGGATTCGGTACGAGCTGGATTGCAGCAATGGTTGTCGCTATCCCGGCCAGCACCGCCGAAAACATCAACCGTGATCGGAACATCTGCAGCAGTTGCTTCCAAAGAGGCATCCGCCGGATTTCCCGCTCGTGTTGCTCCAGGCATGGCCTGCAGAAAGGCGCACGCGAGGCGACGACCTCATGCGAGTACCCGCTATCGGAATCGTAGCTCGCAATCACCTTCTCCCAATACAACCTCTTGGTGGCCGGCTGCCCGCACCGTGCGCACACATCCGGCAGCGCCAATTTCAGCGGCGGCCCCGTCAGGATCAACTCTCGAACCACACTCGGCGGCGGCTCGGGCTGTGGCGCCGGAGTCATTTCTTGCTCACCGGGCGGACCAGAGCAAAATCAAAGAGCACAGCGCCATCATCGGGCTTCGGCATTACGAGGGCCACGGTGCGCCGGCGGCCGCCATCGACATACCCGACTCCCACCTGGGCGGCCATCTTTACGTCTCTCCGCTGCCCAATGATTTCGATCAGCACCAGCGGGTTCGCGGGATCAACCTCCAAGGCCCACTGCTTGCCGATTACCATCAGCGGCTTATTCGTGTCGTTCAATGTAAGTGGCAGATGCACCTTTACGGGATCCCCATTGAGAGTGTGGATCGAGATCTGGAAATCCCACGGAGTGTCGAGCGCGCTGCCATCTTCCAATACCCGCACCTGCTCCAGCCGGCACATCATCTGCTCCATTCGCGCGGAAGGCTGTGGCGAGGTCTGTTGCACGGTGGATTTGCGGAGCGCATCCAATTGCCGCTGCAAGTCATCGCGCTCCTTGCTCAGTTGCTCCACACTCGCTCGATATTGGTCGCGTTCGTACTCGGCCCGGTTCGCCCGTTTCGTCGCCAGATCGACGGCTTGCTCGGCGGCGTCTTTGGGAACCGACTGCGCCGCGACAACGTGGAGATCACTAGCCACTTTCTGATATTTTGCCGCCTCTTCCATCCGCTTGGCCGCCTCGATTTGCAGCTTTTTGATCTCCTCGCTGTTGCCGTCCTTTTGTTGACGAAGGTCCAGCAGGTCGTGCTGGGCCTTCTCGGCCGCGTCCAACGCCTGCTGCGCGCGCGCTTCATACTCCAAGACCCGCGCCTTTGCCGCCGCGGCCTCGGCGATCGCGGCCTCTGCCTTCAATTGGCTGTTGCGATAGTAAGCAAGGCTAAAGATTATGACGAATAGCACCGCCGCTGCCGCCACGACTTGCCGCGCTAACTGCTTATGCCGCGCGCCCTCCACAAAACGCCGCCGCCATGCGATCACCGCCTGGCTCAACGAGTCGTGGTAAATCTCATACTGCGGCTCGGCCGGATGATCGGGCGACGGGGCGACCGTTGTCAGAATTCGCTTGTCCCCTTCGGCGAGCTTGCCTAATAGCGTCCGCATCGACGCTTCGTCGACGCCGCCCTTCTCCGCCAGATCTTTGGCGCGGTAGGCGATCTTCGCGCCGCTTTCGGTCACCAGGTAGTCGAACATCCGAGCGCACATTTCCCGCTCTTGCACGGTTAAAGAGCCTAAAACCGTATCGACGTGCCGACGCACAATCTCGGCTGCTCCACCCAGCCGCTGCAACGTCTCCACGCGAAGCGTCTTGCTTCCCTTGGTCAGTTCCTCTTCCCACAACTGCGTCAGCACGAGTTGCAAATAAGGTGTCTCGATGCTTGCATGCTCCTTGCGGGCCGTGCCGCGACCGCCATCGCCGATGACCACGGCGCCCGTGCGCACTTGTTTCAGCACTTCCTCGGCCAGACCCTCATCGAGTGTGATCGTTCCCCCATAAACGCGCTCGCTATCCGGCAACTTGTTGTACTCTTCCACGGGTCCACGAATTGCCTGTTCGGCGGCCTCCAATCCCAGCCGGTCCAGCCGGAACCAGTTCGTGAACAAGTTGGGCGCAAGTGTTTTGAACCGGTCCAGTTCGGCCAACGAATCCTCGCGCAGCGACAACAGGAAGCTCACCGGTAATCCGTTTCGTCCTACGGCCTCTCCAAATTGCGCCGCGAACGATTCCGGTGCGCCGAACTGCGTTTCGTAGCGGAAGTACTCCTCGAACTGATCGAGCAGCAGCATGATGTCCACTTCCAATGTGCGCGCCACGTGCTGAAGTAGATCCGCCAGCGTGGCGGCTTCTGGCGCACTGACCGGTTTGCCCGCCAACTCCGCCGCTTCTTCCAAAATCGTACGCCGCAGCTCCTCCATCGCTCGTCCCTGCCACGTGCGGAAGTACACAATCAACAGGTCCGGCCGTTCGCCACGCTGAGCCGCCTTGTGCTGTCTCTGCCGCAAATCGCGAATCGCCCCTGCGCGCAGAATTGAGCTCTTTCCCACACCGCTTGGCCCGAACAGGACTGTTACGCGGGCGCTGAACAGGTTCGCCACAATCAGTTGCGTGTCCTCTTGCCGTCCGAAGAAAAATCGTGCGTCGTCTTCGGAGTACGGCGTCAGCCCGCGATAAGGACACGCAAGACGCTCAGGCACGCGCAGGCACCTCCCGTGCCTTGATCAGGAAGTCTGCAATCCCCATCTCGTAGATAGTGAGCTTGCGCCCCTTCCAAAACTCCCTCTCCAGCGGATCGGCGCGCTCCTGAATCGCCCACGAGGCATATTTGCGCGGCCAGTCTTTCCAGATTTTGTGCAGGATTACGCGCAAATTCCAGTCCCGCAGCCCATAGCCCAAGAACAGGAAATGGCTTTTCCGGAACGGCTCCCCAAAAATCGCCGGCACCGCAGTCTGTCCCGACATCCGCGACAGGAAATCCACGTAGTCATCTTCAGTAATTACATAGCTGTCCTCTTCCGGGGCCTCGGGAATCGATGAACCGTGCATCTTAAAGATTGTCGCCGTGTCCTCGAGATTTAACGCTAGCCTTTGCGGATCGACACTCTCCCACTCCGCCGTCCCCGCCCGTTTCACATAAGCGAGCGGTGTGGCCATCTTGTAGACGACCACGTTGTATTGCTTGCCCTTCTTGTTGAAAGCCTCTTCCAGCAACGTATCGTAATTCGTCGTCACGATGAGTGGATTCTTGAACTCGGCCAGATAGTGGTGGAGGTCGCCCGGCTCATAACAGCGTGAAAAAATCGCGTGCAACTCATCATCCAGCCCTCCGCGCCCGGCCACGCCGTCGTAATATTGCGCCACGCGTAACAAGTCGAGCGCCGACTCCGAGGGATATCCGCTGCGGTCGTCCAGGTATTTTGCCAGCTCCCACCCACTTGGCAGAAAGTTATCCTTCGGCGATTTCCATTCCACGTCCTTCGGCCGGCAGGACAGCGAAGCTCCGGCCCCTAGAAAGGGAATCACGCGTCCGATAGTCAACCCGTCTCGAATCAGCTCATAAGGCGGTTCCAATTGAATGCCTCCGGTAATTTCTGATTATCCTGACACAAATCAAATCAAAACGCGATGCGCTATGCTCTGAGTTCCTACCTATCTGACTGTCATGGTCGCCGGCGAAATTTTACGCTTCGTAATCGAGAAACTATTCCATCGCCCGCCGCGCAATCTCGACGAGGAATTGGCCAGTCTGATGCGCATGGCTCCGGGCCGCATACACTCGCTCTCGCTGCTGGTGCACTACAGAGGTGGAGGCGGCGCCGGCGAATATTGGGTGGACGGTGCGTTTCACGAGCGCTGGAGCAGCTCACCTGGCCTCCCTACTTACCCTATGCGCGCCAAGGTTTCCTTCCAGTCCCCCGCCGAGCCACGCCGGATCTGGGAATGGATGCTCGCGGCCAAAGCCGCTCGTAACATTCCCGCGCTCTATCTTCAGGAATACTGGTTCCCCAATGCGCCCTCGCTTAGCGGTGAAGCTCTCATGGACGCCTCTTTGGCCGAGGCGCTGGAGGTCCTCGCCGCGCCGCTTGTATCGTTGCAGGCAAGCGCGTGGCAAGACGACCGCGGTCTCGGCAGCGGAATCAGACTTGGCGCCTCGGTAGCCTCAACCTTGCCGCACGCCGAGCGCCCGGTTTCGGTGTCGCTCTACGACGGCGAGGATACACCGGAGGAAATGGCACTAATTCGCAGTTGGGGAGAGCGAACCGCCGCCGCGCACAACGTAACGTTCCGCTTTGAGTAGGATGTGCTAATGCTTGAGGTCGCTGGCGCCGGGGACCTGACTCGCCGTCAGTTCATCCCAGTACGTTTCAATTGCCACTCGGACGAGTTGGCTGCGAGTGCGGACGCCGCATTTCAGGAAGAGTCCCTGAAGTGCTTCTTTGACCTGGCTCTCGTTGAGTTCCATCATGGCCGCGATCTCCTTGTTGGCTTTTCCTTCCAGCAGTAATCGCAAAACCCGGTGTTGGCGCGGACTGAGCGGCCTTCGGGAAGGTTTCCCGGTTGGCTGAGGACTTGTGGAAACTGACTCGATGCCCGGTGCGGAGTCTTTGTTGGCAGCCACTTGGCGAATCGTGTGGAAAAGAGACTGGTCGGTTCCCTGTTTGAGGAAAATCGCCGAGGCTCCATCCCGGAGAAGGCGTTCCGCTTCCCACGGATGCACCCCAACGGTTACGATGATCACCTTTCCGGTGAATCCCCGTTTGCGCGCCTGCCTAAGAAATTCCCCACCTTGCTCCCCTCCAAGGTCCACGTCCAGGAGAACGACATCCACGGCGCTGTGCTCCACCCTTTCCAAGGCGGACTGAACCGAGCCACAAGCCCCGGCAACTTCGAAGTCAGCTTCCTTGGCGAGATCGTGAGCGAGGGCATCCCGGAGAAGAGCATGGTCGTCGACGATGAGGATGGATATGGTGGGAGTGTCGGCCTTAGGCATCTGTCGTCTCCTTGACAGAGCTCACGACAGGAACCTGTATGAGAAACATGCAGCCTTCCTTTTGGGGCACGTATTGAAGCTCTCCACCATAGGTGCGCAGAATTGCGCGCGAAATGAATAGTCCAAGCCCCGCACCGTTCGACCCGGATTGAAGCGGTTCAAACAGCCGTTCGGGTAGGGCGACTGATTCTCCGCTGTTGGAAATCCGAATCAGGACATACTGCTCCATCCTATGTGCGACCAATGATAGGCGCTTGCTGCTGGACTGCCGTAGGGCTTGCTGTCCGTTTTGAGCCAGGTTGAGAATCACCTGCAGGAGTCCGGAGTGGTCGGCGCGGACGCGCGGAAGGTCCGGTGCGACCTCCCAATGCAGATGGGCGCCAGATTCACGTAGGCCGGGATCGAGAATGAGGAATAGTTCTTGCAGCACCACGTTCACATCGGCGCCGAGCAGGGCCTCTTCGACGTTTGGCCGCAATTCTTCAGTGGTCAGCCTTCTCATCCCGTCCAGCAAACTCCCAAGAGTCTGGTAGTCGGTTCTCGACGCGATCCCCGGCTCCGTTGCAAGGGTGCTGAACAAGCGATACGCGGCATTGCTGAGGTTCCTGACCTCATGGGAAACGGCCGCTGCCGCGATACGCGAGTTCATGAGCAACTGTCGCAAGCCCAGCTCCTCGCGATCGCGGAGGACTTCCGTGGCATCGGTAAAAATGGCCGCCAGGCGCGGCCCGGAGTTTGTTTGATAGCTGGAAAGCCACATTTGGACGAAGAACCATTCGCCGCTCTTTCGGCGGGCACTGCCTTCCACCATGGTCCGGACCATGGAGACCACGTGGGCCGACGAAATCGGCGCTGCCAGCATCGGAAGAAACTCGGTTACCGCCTGCCCGGTGAGAGGTTCGTCACCAGATCCGAGCAGTTGATTGGCCGCGCGATTGGCGAGGAGAATTCGTCCGTTTGCTCCGAAGGTCAAAATCGCCCCAGGACTCCCTTCCAGCAAATGCCGCGATTCATCTTCGGCATCCTTCTGCAACCGCGCGGCAACCTCAAGCTGCCGCAAATGCCGCAAGGTGAGACGGCGATTGCGCATGAGTTCGGAGACAAAGAAGCCGGAGGCGGTGAAGATGATTACGCCGAGTGCGATTCGGCTAGGCGCATTGTGATCCCAGGATAGTGGGTCCAAGGACTCCTGAAGAAGGGCCGCCAGTAACGATAAGGCCAGGATACCTGGGCGGGGCAGGACTAACGAGGCCTGAATGATGGGAATGACGTACAGAATGCCGAGAGAGAGCTCTTTCACCAGGAAGTCCGCGGCGGCAATGACGGTGGTCAATCCGAGCGCAATAGCTAATACGGCGTGACGGTCTTCTAGCAGCGATTTTTCGAGTAGCGCTGCATCGGACACTTCCAATGTCGACATGGGTTGGGTGGACAATTATACCTCCCGATCGCATCGGCTTCCATACTGCTCTTTGCCGTGAATTTTGCCAAATGAATGAATTTTAGCCATCGAAAGATGGGTTTCCGTTCAGGCTGCTTAATGCTCTAATACGGGGGTTGGAAGCACTTCGGGCAGATCTCTTGCGATCCGCGGAAGGACGAATCTGCGCGCTCCACATCATCCACATACAAATGCCGTTTGGCGGCACGTAACCAGCGTGCCCGGCGCGTGAGCGCCGGGCCGGGCCGGCGGCCTGCAGTTCTCTCCTCCGATACTCAGGCCGCCGCTTTCCGTGATGTGAAGCTTCTCCAGACAGTGAGTTTTCCATGCACACTTGTGAACCAATTTCATAGATTATCGTTGTAATTCACTCAATCCAAAGCGTAATCTATTTGGTGGAGAGCCTCCACTGGCGGTTCATGCGCATTGCTTTTCCGTTCCTTGGTGCCGGCTTCGCCTTTCAAACGTCCAGGAACACATTAGACTGCCGCCTCCGAAAGTCCTAACCGGAATTCGCTACACGCGCTGGGGCGGCGCGAACCCTTGACACAATCAAAATCAGGGTGAGGCGCTGCTATCCATTCAGTTCTGACGAATCGACTGTTACGGCAATTGGCGCGAGATGGCCGGGTCGGTAATCTTCTTGTCATTGGCGAGCAGGAATGCCTTGCTCAGGATCAGCGACAGTGTCTCATCGCCATCAAACGGAAGAAACACCTTCGATGGCGCGCCGGCGGCAGACGGTCCACGTACGATGCACAGGTAGCGGCTTCCTGGTTCCATCAGGACATTACCACTGCCCATGTGAATCTTGTAGGTGGCTCGATCTCCGCGCACCACCAGGAATCGGTCCTCGATGCGGCACCGGTCGCGAATCGGCAACTGCGCGACCATCGCCGTCAGCAGTTCCTTCCTGCGTTCGGCCAGAGTCGACAACTCGCCGAAGGAAAACCGCTGCCAGTAGTCTCCGAACGGCTGCCGCTCCTCTACGCCCCACATCGGATCGTTGCCTACGCTGGTCACGCCGGTAAACAAATCCACATCACGCATGACTTCGGAGAACACATGCGGCGGAATGGATTCGAGTTCGCGCGCCGCCCCGGTTGTCACGTCGCAGAAGCGTATCTGATCGGTGCTCAGGTACAGATAGATGCCGTGCCCGCTTGCCGCTGTGTCCCCCGGGAAGTCGACGCGATATTCAATTCGAAGTCCATGGCTGGGCAAATCGAGCGTGGGTGTATTGTGTGAATCCCATTCACCCATCAGGCGGAAAGTCCATCCGCGTTCCTTGCATAGCGCCGCGAACGGATGCTGCTTCAACACGTGCCCGGCGAAGCGGTTGGAATACGTCAGCGTTTGGCGCTCGGCGTCGGTCAGCACATACACTTCGCGATGCGCCTGTTTGAACGGCTGCCTCACTTGGTGATCCTGGAGCCAGCAGCGCCAGCTCAACACCGTCTGTACATCACAACCCAACGGATGCCACAGCCGGACGCTCGCGCCAGGCGGCACGTCGGCACCCGCCCAATCCACTAGACCGCCTTCCCGCCAAATCCCCGTTGCGCCGGTCTCCAACTGCCAGATCAAGGTTCGCGCCAGATTTCCCAGCAGCGGGTGCTCCACATAGCAGGCGCGCCATCGCTCCCACGGAAGCGTCCGCTGCGATAAGAGCAGACGTTCGATCCGCACGCGATGCGCCCCACGCATCGCCGCGATCTCCTTCGCTGCCGCCTTCAGTTCTTTGAGTTCGTCGGCATGATCGCGTTTCACGCGTTCCGGCGCGCTCCTTAGCGGCTTGCCGTCCTCTGTGAACCATGCCAGCCCACCTTCATGATCCAGTTCCGCGCGCGCCTCGCCCAACACTTCAATGCGTTTTCCTTCGACACCCAGCCCAAAATCCGGCACGGTGATTTCGGCCAGCTCTTCGCGTGTGATCCCTTGCCCCGCGGCCGCCTCTTCCAGAGCCTCTTCCACCAACCGTTTTGCAGTTTCGTACTTGACGCGCATCGAGAGCTTGGCCAATTGGCTCACCGCCTCACTGCTCTCCATCACCGCCAGCACTTTAATCGACGCGTTGGCCGCCTTCTGTGACACCGCGCCAACCATCGGGATCTTTCGCAAGCATCCCTCGGCGAATCGCGCCACCGCGGAGCATGTCTCCGCATCGCCGAACTCAGCCAGCGACCACAACAGACCGCGCTGATAATCGGCCTCCTTCTGGCACACCTGTTGATCGCGGTGTCCCGGTGTCGGCCCAATCGCCAACCATCGAGCCGCGGTTTCGCGAAACTGCTCCCGCCCGATCGCAGCAACCCGCTGCCCCGCCGCCACGCGCCATTTCTTCGAAGCTTCGCTGCCGCTGATCTCGCGCCCTGCCTCCAGCACCGCCTGCCAGCCTTCTGTTACATCCGCCGCGATCGCCTGCGACCACGGGCCTTCGGCGGCAAACTCGCTTCCTGCCTTTGGTCCGGCCAACAGATCGTCCAACTTCCGCGCCACATCCGATAAATACTGTCCCGGTTGCAGCGCCGATGATCGCCTCATCGTTTGCAGCGCCGAACGCAACTCCGGCGTCATTGCTATCCCCGCGGCCAGCCGGATCACCTGCGCGTACGGAAAGTAGTACGACCCGTTCGCGCCCATTCGCACGAGTTCGAGAATCTGTTCCGGCGTGAAGGGAAGTTTGCGCCGCAGCACAGCGCTGACCGGCTTGTCGAGAACCATCCCCGAGTTCAAATAGGCCCCGCCGCGCCCGTAGCCCAGGGTCGCCGCGGCCTTCATCACAAACTCCACAGCCTCTTCCGGCGACAGATCCTTCGCCTGGGCGGCGGCCCTATCGCCGTCTTCCAGCACCTTTTGGAAGCTTGCCGGCGAAGGCTCCAGCGTCTTGAAAATCTCCACTACCCGGTCCGCCAAGTCATCCTCCCATCAGAGGCAGCAGGCGCACGAACTCCACCGCCTTTGCCGCCTCCAAGTCGATCTCCTCATCCAGTGTCTCGACCTGGCGCCCATTTACGAATACGGCAAATCCCTTAGCTTCGAAAGCGCGAAATGCCCGGTCCACCTCTTCGCTTGCGTCCAACTCGCGCAGCCTCT